>ERZ773214.1788-NODE-1788-length-12118-cov-8.211224_pt1 | contig 12118 bp, 23 predicted proteins | sample MGYA00511238_ERZ773214 | MGnify/ENA primary metagenome ERZ773214 (study PRJEB29015, sample SAMEA2738157) | human oral metagenome | biome: human oral; feature: human-associated habitat; material: saliva | place: China | collected 2259 ...
TGCTCAGTGGTGCTGATAGATACGCAACGAATCTTGAGGTGCTCAAAGAGTGCATCAAAGGTGCTAAAAAGCTAATCATCACAAGTGGTAAGGATTGGGCAGATGGTGTATCTGTATCAACAGTTAGACACCCTGTAATGATGGTGGGCGACTACCTCACAATCAAGCAAGCGTCATTTTTAGATAGGCAGTCTGACCTAGAGTACATCATTCTAGGTGGCGAGAGTGTTGTGTCAAAGGATATTGAGCGACAGCTTGCAGATATCGGCAAGATAACAAGGCTTGATGGATTAGACAGATATGAAACATCAACAAAGATTGCTGACCTATTCTACCCTCACGCAGATACTGTGATTTTAGTTAATGCGTGGGCAGATGGGCTTGTGGCAAGCAATCTAGGAGATTATCCTGTACTGCTAGTCAATAAGTACACAAACGAATCAGCTAAGGCATACATCAAAAAGCACGGAATCAAAAAGGCTTTTGTGATAGGCGATATATCCGACGATATACTAGCTGATATATTTAACTAATCAAGGGGGGATAATCCCCTCTTTTTTTATTTTTTTGTACCTCACTTTGTACCTCACTAAAAGTTTCAAAAAGGTTCAGTTTTGACATAAAATTGGTGTAAACAAGCTCCAAATTTAGGCAAAGAAAAAACCTTGAATGACTGTGAAACACAGTGTTTTCAAGGTTTTTATCTTATGGTGCGCCATGAGGGGCTCGAACCCCCAACCTACTGATTCGTAGTCAGTATTTGTTTATTGATATTTCAACGATGTAGAGTTTTGTACCTCAGTTTGTACTACACTGTCTTGTTGTTGATTATCTTTGCAGCGTGAAGTATATCCTCTTTGTCAGTATGCGTATATATATTTGCCGTAAGGGATATATCAGAATGACCCATCAGCTTTTGAGCCGTCCTTATGTCTACTCCCTTTTTCGCTAAGTTAGTACAATATGTATGTCTAAGGCAGTATTGCACTACATCGCTTGCTAATGGGTATGGTGGAACAAGCTTGTTTCGATATGTTTTACACCCTAGAGCAATGTTTAGCGTTCTTTTAAATACTGTCCAAGCAACACTAGATGTATGCCTTGTAAGTTTGTTTCCCCTTGTTGAGCAACATATATACCCTTGTAAGCCTTTAAATTCGTCATAGAGCCATTTTGGTAACGGTACTGTACGATTTGCACTAGCCGTCTTTGTTCCTCTTATATGGAGCAATGGCACACCATCTAGCACGGATATATCCTCTGCAGTGACATTAAAGGCTTCGGACGGACGGCAACCACAATACAACATTAGTAAATAGCCGTAGTATTTCCGTTTAGTAAGTGCAACCCTTGTTATCAATTCTTGCTCATCTTGTGTTAATGCTCTACGCTTCAAAGTTTTACCCAATGGTTTTTCTAAATGAAGCGTAGGATTCTTATTGATTAAATCAAGAGCCTTTGCCTTGTCGAACAGAAAACGCATTGCCTGATATACCTTTGATATTTGAGAATTAGACTTTCCCTTTTGAGCGTTCATTACTTGTTGACACATTATTTCATTGATTGTTTTTAGAGGATATGCACCAAGTATCGGCAAGATATTGCCTTGAACTGTGTAGGTGAAATCTCGTTTAGTTTTTTCGGAACAGTTTACCTTATAGGTTTCTATGCACTGAACAGACCACTCAGCAAGCGTCATAGTAGCTTCTGTAAGGACTTTTCCTTGCTCTAGTGCTATTCTCTTTAATTCTCTATTTCTTATAGCTTCAGCTTCCGTTTTGCCGTAAGCATAATACCTCTTACCATTAAAGGTAAAGGCTTTCTGAATATATTCTTTCCTTGCCATTTTAACTCCCTTTTGGGGAAATAAAATTCCCCTTTGACTAAAAGGGGTCGCAATGATACAATAAGTCTGATACATCCGTTGCGTCATTGCAACCTCAGAGCCCTCTGCACCCTTTTTATTTGTTTTATGCAGAGGGTTCTTTTGTTTTAAAAATTATATTAAATATATACACCAAATGTTAAAAATCGGAAACGCCCAAAAGCTGTTGTATTATCACTCCTATAAGTGCAAATGCAAAAGAAAGCCCAAATATGACGAGTATGGCGTCGAAGGTTCTCTGCAATTTATTTTGTTTTCTAACCATTTCACGAAGCAACATGTCTGTATCCATTAAGTCTAGGTTATCTTGTGCTTTATTGGAATATGCTTCAGGTTTATCCTTAACACTTTTCATGATTTCATATACATGAGCAGCTATAGTCAAATCATTAAAATTAACTTGTTGCGTTACATCGCTTACTGTAAAGGATATGCTTGTTCCATTGAGCCGAATATTATTCGATGTTGCATAATGATACTCTGCTCCTGTATCCTCTTTCTTGAAATATGTATCATAAAACATATACCTAACATTACTTTGGTCTACACCAACTCCCAGCAACATAATTCAACCTCCTTATTTATTTAATATAAACTTCATCTTGAGAACGCAATCAAAATGCTTATATACATATAGACACCTCAATCATATGTCTAATAATCTATAGTGTTTTAAGCACTCACTCATAAATGTTTCAGTAACATCGAAATGCTCAGCTAAATCATATACCTCTGTTAGTCCGTTCGTGATTGCTTGCATAACTAAGTCGAGCGGTAGAACCTTTTCGTATGCCCACCGCCTTGCTTGTAATTCCTGCTTTATATTTGATATATTATCCTGTTCTAATATATCGCCTGAAGAGGTTTTGTAATGACCTATTTCCTCAGCAATAATCGAAAGTTTTTCGGCAGTGGACATTTTTCTATTAATCCATACAACATTATCGCAGTAGAGACCCTTATTAATCATACTGTGTTCTTCGATGTTTAATTCATTCTCATACTCAGCAATCAATTCTTCATATCTATTCATAGTCACACCTCCACAGTCAATATATTAGATGCTATTTTCTTTTTGATTTTACATAAGCCTTGAATCGCTCTATCTCATCGAGCTCTTCGGCTGTCCATTCTTCTTCATCGTGATGTGCTGCGATTGTATCTGGAACAAAATCATTTTCTAAAAGATAGTCGATAGTTACATTATATAACTTTGACAGCTTCTTTAGAGTGTCAGACCCTACTTGCCTAGCGTCTGTCTCGTAATTGTTGTACGTCGTATAAGGCATTTCCAACTTATCCGCAACTTGCTGTTTATTAAGACCAGCACTTATTCTCAATTCCTTTATTCTTTGACCAATACTCATATTAATACACATCTCCTTTAGTGCATTGTAAATAGGTATACTTCCAAAGTCAAGAAAAATTTTACTCAAAATGAATAAAAATTTCATAAAAATCGTTGACATATTACTCAAAATGAGTTAATCTAAATATGAAATTACTCAAAATGAGTAAACTTTGAAGAAAGGAGCTAATATGGACAGCATCATTTACAAGAACATTGAGGCCGAGCGAGTAAGACACGGATACACAAAAGAAGTTATCGCTCAAAAGTTAGATGTTACCACTAAAACTTATCTCAACTGGATAAGAGGAACAACTGAAATCCCAGCATCAATATTGCTAAAAATGAAAAGGATGTGGGATGTGAGTGCAGATTATTTGCTGGAAACAAACGACTAATAGCACCAGCAGAGAAAGGAGAAAGCAATGACTAAACAAGATGTAATACGAGACATTCAAAAGGTCGCTGAGGGTGATGGCTTAGCCACAATAACAGAACTTTCTAAGTGGTGGGGAATATCGGCTCAAGCTTTAAGCCGTAAGCTGAAACATTTATCAAGAGGGTACAACAGATACTTTATTCCTGATGTAGCAGAGTTTTACATCAATGGTTGTAAGGGGGCGACAAGATGAAAATTAAATCAATCATACCACCGACACTTTTTATATCTGCAGTGCTTGCGCTTAACGGAATAGCAACGGCAATAGACACACCTGAGGTGTATCAGCAGACGGAATACAAAGTCGTTAGCAATATACAGATTGATGTTAAAGGAATCTCAAATGAAATGATTGACGACATAGCCGTTAGAAGTGGAGTAGACCCTAATATCGTCAAAGCAATCATCAAAGAGGAGTCAGGAGGCAATCCTAACGCAGTAGGAGACAAGGGTGAATCAATCGGCTTAATGCAGATACAACCAAAGCACCACAAAAAAAGGATGGAAGAGTTGGGAATCGTAAGCCTATTTGACCCACAGGAGAATGTAATTCTAGGATGCAGTATCTTGTCAGACCTATACGACAAGTACGGAAACTACGAGGACGCACTATCAGTCTACAACAGTGGCAACACTGAGGACGGAAAAGCATATGCAGAAAGGATATTGAGAAAATGAAAGGTTATAAAGTTTTTAACGGAGATTGGACTTGCAGAGATTTTAAGTATGAAGTCGGCAAAACATACGAAATGGAAGAATCGCCTCAGTGTTGTGGTAGAGGGTTTCACTTTTGCACTAACTTAGCCGACTGCTTTAATTATTACAGTTTTAATACTGACAACAAGGTTGCTGAAGTTGAAGCACTTGGGGAGATTGACAAGGATAACGATGATACAAAGCACTGCACCAACAAAATAAAGATTGTTCGTGAGCTGACTTGGGAAGAAGTATTGACACTTTGTAACTCAGGCGATTGTAACTCAGGCAATCGTAACTCAGGCGATTGGAACTCAGGCGATTGGAACTCAGGCAATCGTAACTCAGGCGATTGGAACTCAGGCGATTGTAACTCAGGCAATTGGAACTCAGGCGATTGTAACTCAGGCAATCGTAACTCAGGCAATCGTAACTCAGGCAATCGTAACTCAGGCGATTGGAACATTACATCTTTTTCTAACGGTTGTTTCAACACCGAAGAGCCTAAAATCTATCTGTTTGACAAGCCGTCCGATTGGACTTATAGAGACTGGATTAATAGTGACGCAAGATACATTTTAAACAACATGCCGACTGATGAGATTGATTGGGTTTATACCGAAGATATGACGGATGAAGAGAAAGAAAAACATCCAGAGCACGAAACAACAGGTGGCTTTTTGAAAACTCAAAACAAGTCAAGTGAGCGTCAGACCTGGTGGAAGCGTATCGACGAACATTGGAAAAAAGAGGTCAAGTCCATTCCAAACTTTGACGCAAAGATTTTTAAGAGAATCACAGGGATTGAGGTAGGCGAGGACGAGTAATGGCAGACATAAAAAAAGACACTCCGAAGAGTGCCCAAACACAAAAGAATCATATCATAGAAAATCGCCTACTGTCAATTCTAGGAAGCAAGCCTAAGTCTAAAAGCTATCTAGTAGGAATGATAGGAGAAAACGAGCGAACGATAAGACTTGCGATAAGAAGTCTGCGAGAACAAGGTTATCCGATATGCTCCCTGACACACGGCAAAGGCTATTGGATGGGAAGCAAAGAGGATGTAAGGGCGACAGTAAATCAGCTAAGGTCGAGGGCTTTTAAGTTACTCAGAGTAGCTAAGGTAATGGAGGGAATAGACCCTAATCAAATGACGATAGAGGAGATAGAATCATGGAATTAAAAATCAACGCAATGGAAACAACAAACGCAATTAACTTTAACTTTGAGGAGTTAAAGAACGAAATTACAACGAAGTCTGAACTATATAAGAACATGGTTTATACAGACGACACAATCAAGACGGCTAAAGAGGACAGAGCTTCTCTTAATGAATTCATCAAGGCACTAGAGGATAAGCGAAAAGAGGTCAAGAAGCAGTGCCTAGAGCCATACAACAATTTTGAAAAGCAGGTCAAGGAACTTGTGAGAATCATAAACGAGCCTGTAACACTTATAGGCGAGCAGATAACTGCGTTTGAGGAAAGAGAAAAGGCAGCGAAAAGAGAGGAAGTCGAAAGGCTGTTTAATGAAGCAGGGTTTGAACCTTTTGTAAAGCTTGAACAGATATTTGACCCTAAGTGGCTCAATAAATCAGCGAGCCTAAAGTCCATTTCTACCGAGCTTAAAAACATTGCAGAAAGAATCAAAAATGACCTAGCCGTGCTAAATGAAATCTCTGAATTTCAGTTTGAAGCTACGGAAACATACAAAGATACACTTGATATATCAAAGGCTATTGCAGAAAAGAATAGGCTTGTAGAAATGCAGAAACGCAAGGTTGAGTATGAATCACAGACCGAACAGGAAAGCTCCGAGGTTGAAGAAGTTGTAGCTGATGAGCCTGCCTTTGCTGAGTGGGGAGAGGAACTAGACGATAGCAAGGAGTGGAAAACAATCAAAATGCTTGTTAGCGAAAGCGACATCAAGGAGCTTAAATCATTCTGTGCTATGAGTGGAATCGAATTAGAGGTTATGTGATGTATAAATGGTGCGAAAGCTGTAATGAAGCCGTCGAGCCTAGACGAACAACAGACTACGCAAGATATGGCGAATACACAAAAGAGGAAATCGTTCTTACTTGCCCTTACTGTGGCAGAGAACTTTACGACAACGCAGTCAAGTGTGGCTGTGGCGAATATATGAAAGAGGGCGAGGATATGTGCGAAACTTGTTCGAGCGAGATAGACGAAACCCTCGAAGAAATCGAGGAATGGTTAAGGAATAGAGGGCACGAAAACCCTATAGAATTAATAGGAGAAAGGTTGGACGAATGGGATTAAAGTTTAGAAAGCTAAGAGCAGATGAGATTGATTGTAGAGCACAGTCAATTACAGAAAAGGGATTGATATTACTACTTTATAAAGACGCAAGGTGCGATATGAATATCCTTGATGAAACAGTGGGTCCTGAAAATTGGCAGAGACACCACGAGGAAATAAAGGACAACCTATTTTGCTCAGTCGGTATCTACTTTGAAAATCGAAACGATTGGGTGTGGAAGCAGGATGTCGGAACCGAAAGTATGACCGAGAAAGAGAAAGGAGAAGCGAGCGACAGTTTTAAGAGAGCTTGCTTTAATTGGGGAATCGGTAGAGAACTATACACGGCACCATTCATATTCATCAGCAAGACCGACTGTAATATCGTTCAAAGGAACGGAAAATATCAATGCTTCGATAAATTTATCGTAAACCAAATTGCTTATGATGACAACGGCAAAATTTGCGATTTAAGCATAGTTAATACTAAAAGCAATGTAGTTGTCTATAAGATGGGCAAAACTGCTCCTAAAGGCAAAAAAACGGCTTCCAAAGAGCCGTTAAACGATGAGCCGATAGACCTATCAGAGGAGTTAGCTACACCGACCGAAAAGAAGACATACATTGAACTTTGCAAGGCTATGAACCTTGACGCAACAGAGATTCTAAAAAAGACAGGATGGACAAGTGGACCGATGACAAAGGAACACCACGGCAGAGCCTTAATCATCTTAAGGGATATTGAGAACGGCAAGGAGCAGTAATGAAATCAATCATTCAAAGCGAGCGAGAGTGCTTTATCTGTGGCAGTCCTTATGTAGAAGAACATCATATTTTCGGTGGTGCGTATCGAAAGAAGAGCGAGCAGTACGGCTTAAAGGTTTTCCTTTGCCACTGTGACCACAACGAACCACCGAACGGAGTTCATCATAACAAAGCAACAATGCAGTACTTCCACGAACTAGGGCAGAAAGCCTTTGAAAAGCACTATCCGAACAAAGACTTTAGAAAGGAGTTTGGAAGAAATTACTTATGAAAATACAAGATATTCAGTTAAATCTTCTGTACAAGTTTGACCAAATATCAATCAATCTTCCAAAGGGGCAACATAGGCAAATACTAGAACTTTTAGACAGTATAAAGATTGATGAAAACAAGGACTATGACATTGTTATTAAACCTAAATCAAAACGCAGAAGCCTTGACGCAAACGCCTACTTTTGGACTTTAGTTGGACAGTTAGCAGACAAGACAAGGCAAACGAAAACGGATATATACAGAAAACTAATATCCGAAGTCGGAGTATTTGAGATAGTGCCGATAAAGACTGATGTTATAGAACATTGGATTAAGGTATGGGAGCAACACGGTGCAGGGTGGATATGTGAGGACTTGGGCGAATGTAAGAACTTTAAAGGCTATCACAATATCAAAAGCTACTACGGAAGCAGTACCTATAAAACCGATGAAATGTCAAGGCTTATAGATAGCGTGGTGGTCGAGTGTAAAGAGCAAGGAATCGAAACTCTGACACCTGCAGAACTAGAGAGGTTGAAAGAGCAATGGGATGGATAAAGCTAGACAGAAACCTGCAAAAGCATTGGATATGGAGCAAAGAACCATTCAGCAGAGGGCAAGCCTGGATAGACCTTTTAATGAGCGCTTGTTGGAAAGAGCAGAAGCAATTATTCAAAGGGAAAATACAAGTTCAGGAAGTCGGAAAAGTATACATTTCAAAGTCGTATCTTGCTACTAAATGGCATTGGGATAGACGAAAGGTAGATAGGTTTTTAACCACCCTTGCTAGCGACGGAATGATACGACTTGAATGTACAACGGATGGTACAGTCATAGCCATTGAAAATTACGAGATTTATCAAGTTCGTGGTACAGCCGATGGTACAAGTGATGGTTTGAAAAACGGCGCAGTTAGTGACAACGAATGGACACGCGATGGTATATCGGATGGTACATCAGATAGTACAACGGCAAGTGCTGAAAACAGAGCCTTTGTAGGTGGTGATGGTACAACAGATGGTACAACAGATGGTACAACAGATGGTACAACAGATGGTACACATAATAAGAATAATAAGAAGGATAAGAAGGAGAAGAATATATATAAAAATATATCGCGTGCGCGCGCGAGACCGACTGTCGAAAAAATTCAAGCCTACTGTGACGAAAGACTTAACGGCATAGACGCACAACAATTCTTTGACTACTACGAAGCACGAGGGTGGAAGTACGGTACAGGTAAGCCGATGGTTGATTGGAAAGCAGCAGTGAGAACTTGGGAGCGAAATAGAAAGCCGAACAAACAAGATAAGCCTGTAAGCTTTATGGACTTGTAAGGGGGAGCAATGAACAGAACAGAAACAAAAGCACTATTGCAGATATTGAGCACGGCATTTCCGACGCACTACAAGAAACTGAGTGTCGAGGAGATGAAAGCACAAGTGAGCCTTTACGAGATGATGTTTGCAGAAGACGACGGACAGATAGTGACAGTAGCTTTGAAAAACTACATCGCTAAAGAAAAGTACCCACCGACCATCGCAGGACTAAGAGCAGAAATAGACCTAATCACAAAAGGGGGAGACAGTGAAATAACCGAGTTGTGGGGAGAACTTGGCAAAGCCGTAAGGCAAGGACTGTACTATACGCAAGAGGAGTTTGACAGCTTGCCTAAAGCTTTAAGGGTATGGCTAAAAGACTTAGGTCAGCTAAAAGAATTAGCTATGCTTCCCCCTGAAACATTCCAAACAGTGACTAGAGGGCAGTTTTTCAAAACGATGTCAGCAGTGGTGGAAAGGGAGCAAGCGATAGCGATGTTGCCTGCAGAGGTTAAAGATAAGTTAAAAGGCTTAATGATGTTAGAGGGGTAACGACATACATTAAGATATGGTTTTGAGGTCGTTTTTAATCGCATAGAGCGACGATAATATGCTTAGCGATAGAATTATCGTTTAAAAATAAAAATCGCTTAAAACGAAAAATAAAGCCTTAAACAAAGGGGGATGAAGTTTGACGAAGTATAGAGCAAAAAAAACCGAGATTGACGGAATCAAGTTTGATTCCAAGAAAGAAGCAAAAAGGTACATCGTTTTAAAGGCATTAGAGGGCAAGGGAGAGATTGAAAATCTAACATTGCAACCAAAGTTCTTGCTACAAGAGGGGTTCAGGAAGAACGGAAAAGCATATCGCAAGATTGAGTATGTAGCCGACTTTATGTATCAGCAAGGGGGAAAGCTGATAGTAGAGGATGTCAAGGGGATGAAAACAGATGTTTACAAGCTAAAGCAAAAATTATTTGAAAAAAGGTATCAAGACCTAACGATAAAGGAGATTTAAAGATGAACAATGTAATACTAATCGGCAGAACAACAAGGGAAGTAGAACTCAGATATACAACATCACAAACGGCAGTTGCTAGATTTTCTCTAGCCGTTGAAAGACCTGTAAAAGATGGGGAGAAGAAAGCTGATTTCCCAAACATAATCGTTTTTGGGAAGCAAGCAGAAAACTGCGAGAAATACCTTGCTAAGGGTCGAAAAGTAGCAGTACAAGGCAGATTACAGACTGGAAGCTATGAGGATAAAGACGGCAAGCGAGTATACACCACAGATGTTATCGCTGAAAGAGTTGAATTTCTAGAGTGGGCAGACAGTCGCACAGAGGAATCGCAGAGCGAACATCAGGAAACTGTAGACGATTTCAAGGCACTAGATGAGGCTGTGCCATTCTAAACGAGGTGTCACAATGATTTATTATAGCGAAATGTTCGATTATATCGAGTATGAGACGACCCAACAAGGGGTTGCGGTCGTCTCTACCGAGACGGACGACAGGTACTTTATAGAAAAGTCAAAGACCGATGAGCAAATAAGAAAATTAAAGCCTGAAGTCATAGCCGAAATGGTTGACATAATACCAAATATACTTGTCAAGAAATGTGAGATATGTGGCAGAGAATTTTACTCTCAAACGGCAAGGCAAAATGTGTGTTCGCACGATTGCTTTTTAGAAAGAGCAAGAAGAACGACGAGAAAAGCAACAGAGAAAAAGAAAGAAACTAAAAAGGAAGCAGAGGAGAGGGCACTTTCGCTTGATGAAAAGATTGCAAAAGCAAGGGCACTAGGAATATCTTACGGCAAGTATGTTGCAATAAAACACGCAAAACAAACTAAGAAAGCAAAGGAGAAGTTATGAAGCAAATAACAAAGAGACATAAAGAGCACTTAAAGAAAATCACAGACATAGCATTAAGAAAGAGGGTTAAGAATGAGCGTTCCAAGAGCGAAGAAACCAAAGAATCGAAGTCCTAAAATGGGCGAGGTAATCGAAGCAGCGAATCAGCTTAACTTTGCAATCATGGTGCGTACGCTTTATATGGTGTATGACTTTGACAAAGCGAAACTAGACGAATTTTGCGAATCGTACATCGCCTTGCTAGAGGAAATACACGACAGGAGAGCAACAGTAACAGAGTTTGTAAAGGACACTAAACAGCTATGTGGAATTGATGTTGCAAAGCTAGTAAGAGAACTGAATGTAACTAACAGAGGGGAGAGGCAATGAAGTGCGAACTATGTGGAAAGAAAATCAACCAATACGGAAGATATACAGAAACGATAGCAGGCAAGGAAGTGAACCTCTGTGTATGGTGTGACAAGAAAATTAAGAGAAGTAATGAAATTTTAAGAGAGAAAGAGAGACAAAAACAATGATATTAGCATATGGAATCGTAACAGTATTAGCAGTAATCGTCGGAAGTGTTGCAGGACACACATTGACAAAGTATTTTGCAAAGCGAAGAGCAAAGAGGCAGTTTGAGAGACTTATAACAAAAGCCCTTGAGGAGTCTGTAGATGAAATTATCAAAGAAATATCGGAGGAGCGAAGAAAAAACGAGATTTTAAAGGGGTAAAAATGAGGGCGATTTTAAAATATCCAGGAGCGAAAAACAGGATAGCAAAGTGGATTGTGGAGCATATTCCCGAACACAAAGTCTATTGCGAGCCGTTCTTCGGAAGTGGTGCTGTGCTGTTCAACAAAGAACCTTGCTATAACGAGATTATCAACGACATTGATGACGATGTGTATAACTTTTTTAAAGTGTTGAGAACCGAACCGAGCAAGTTGGCCGAAGCAATAAGACTGACACCTTACTCAAGGACAGAATATGAAATGGCTTATAGAAGCGACACTTTAGATGATGTAGAGCGAGCGAGAAGATTTGCAGTAAAGTGCTGGCAAGGGTTCGGATGTGGAAATAAGTACAAGAACGGATTTAGGCGAGGAATAGGAGCGACAAGTCCGAACCCAGCGAAAGCTTGGGGAGAACTATACGAAACACTAATCGAAGGAGCAGAACGACTAAAGAATGTGCAGATAGAGCATAAAGACGCAATCGACTTAATACAAAGCCTACGAGGTAAAGAGACTTTTATTTATGTCGACCCACCGTACTTGCTAAGCACGAGAAA
>ERZ773214.1791-NODE-1791-length-12111-cov-4.934804_pt1 | contig 12111 bp, 9 predicted proteins | sample MGYA00511238_ERZ773214 | MGnify/ENA primary metagenome ERZ773214 (study PRJEB29015, sample SAMEA2738157) | human oral metagenome | biome: human oral; feature: human-associated habitat; material: saliva | place: China | collected 2259 ...
GACTTGACCATCGTGCCGTCCTGGACGGACTACGAGGTGACCACTGGTGAGAAGATTATCAAGCTGGATCCTGGTATGGCTTTTGGCACGGGCACTCATCCGACCACCAAGATGAGTCTCTTTGCTTTGGAGCAGGTCTTGCGGAGCGGAGAAATCGTGCTGGACGTAGGCACTGGCTCTGGCGTTCTCTCTATTGCTAGCTCTCTCTTGGGTGCCAAGGAGATTTTCGCCTATGACTTAGACGATGTAGCTGTCCGTGTTGCTCAGGAAAATATTGCCCTGAATGCTGGAACTGAAAATATTCACGTGGCAGCTGGCGACCTTCTCAAAGGCGTTGACATCGAAGCGGATGTCATTGTAGCTAATATTCTGGCGGATATTTTGGTAAATCTGACGGATGATGCTTACCGTTTGCTTAAGGATGAGGGCTACCTGATTATGAGTGGGATTATCTCTGAGAAATGGAATCTGGTGCGGGAGTCGGCAGAAGTTGCTGGATTTTTCCTAGAGACCCATATGATTCAGGGCGAGTGGAATGCCTGTGTTTTTAAGAAAACCAAGGAGATTTCAGGAGTGATAGGAGGTTAGATGCAGCAATATTTTGTGAACGGGCAGGTTGAAAATCCTGTCATTATCAGAGATAAAGATACCCTTAAGCATATGTTTTCTGTGATGCGTTTGGTAGAAGATGATGAAGTGGTGCTGGTTTTTGAAGATGGCATTAAACGTCTAGCAAGAGTTTCGGATAGGGAGCGCCATGTGTTGAATCTGGTAGAAGAATTACCAGACAACGCGGAGCTGCCGATTCATGTGACGGTTGCTTCTGGCTTTCCCAAAGGAGACAAGCTGGAATGGGTAGCTCAGAAAACGACGGAACTGGGTGCAGCTGCTATTTGGGCCTTTCCGTCCGACTGGTCTGTTACCAAGTGGGATGGTAAGAAACTTGCTAAAAAAGCAGACAAACTAGAGAAGATTGTTTTGGGAGCAGCAGAGCAGAGCAAACGCAATTGGGTACCAGAAGTTCGACTTTTCGAGAAGAAAATTGATTTTTTAGATTGTTTGAGCCAGTTTGACCGTGTTATTGTAGCTTATGAGGAATCTGCTAAAGAGGGAGAGTCTGCTGCTTTGGTAAAGGCTGTGACAGAACTCAAAAAAGGAAGCCGGATTTTATTTGTTTTTGGTCCAGAAGGTGGCCTGTCTCCAGCAGAAATTGCCACATTGGAAGAGGTAGGAGCTATACTTGCAGGGCTAGGTCCACGTATCTTGCGGACAGAGACAGCTCCACTTTACGCACTCAGTGCAGTCAGTGTACTAGCAGAGTTGATGTAGCTGCAAAGTTTCATTAATAGGGCTGATCTTTATTGTTCTTAACTCCTAACTTTGGTATAATATAAGTGAAATATCTAGCTTAGCTAGAAAGGATGGAAGCACAGGAACAAATTTGCTAGCTAGATGACGAAAAATGCTTTTGCTTGATAAGGGGAGGAGGTTCATCATGTCTTTATCTACCTTATTTGAGTTGTTGATTGCTATGCTAGGTGTTGTATCAGCTTGCTATCTCATTTATGCTTATGTTGAATTTATCGGAGATATGTTGCATACTGAAAAACATCACTTCTTCCATCACAACCCGCCTATTTAAAGGCGGGCTTTTTACCTGAAATGGTGCCATGTTCTTTTTCCTAGTATTGGGGAAATGGTATTGAATCTGCAGCTTTTAGGTATTTCTTATGATTCTATTGCTTTCTTCTGTATTTCCTTGTTTTCATATCGGTCTAAAAATGATAAAATGGTAGGAAGAACTGGAGAGAGAAAATGCCAAAAGAAGTGAATTTGACGGGCGATCAAGTGGTCGCTCTTACTAGAAAGTATTTATCATCAGAAGATGTTGTCTTGGTTCAAAAAGCTCTATTCTATGCAGTAGATCGACATAGAGGGCAATTTCGCCAATCAGGTGAGCCCTATATCATCCATCCGATTCAAGTGGCAGGGATTTTAGCTAAGCTAAAGTTGGATGCGGTCAGTGTCGCTTGCGGTTTTTTACATGATGTTGTAGAAGACACAGCTGCAACTTTGGACGATTTGGAAGGCGAATTTGGACATGATGTGCGCGTGATTGTCGATGGTGTGACCAAACTTGGTAAAGTCAAGTATATGTCTCACGAGGAACAGTTGGCTGAAAACCACCGCAAAATGCTAATGGCGATGTCCAAGGATATCCGTGTCATTTTGGTAAAACTAGCAGACCGTTTGCACAATATGAGAACACTTAAGCACCTGCGCAAAGACAAACAGGAACGCATCTCACGCGAAACCATGGAAATTTATGCTCCATTAGCTCATCGTTTGGGGATTTCGAGCGTCAAATGGGAACTAGAAGATTTGGCTTTTCGATATTTGAATCCGACAGAGTTTTATAAGATTTCTCACCTGATGAAGGAAAAACGTCGGGAACGTGAGGATTTAGTTGACGAAGTGGTTCACAAGATTGAAACCTATGCTTCTGAGCGCAATCTTCATGGGCAAATCTATGGTCGTCCTAAACATATTTACTCCATTTATCGGAAAATGCAGGACAAGAAAAAGCGTTTTGATGAGATTTATGACTTGATCGCTATTCGTTGCATTTTAGATACGCAAAGTGATGTGTATGCTATGTTGGGCTACATTCATGAACTCTGGCGACCAATGCCCGGACGTTTTAAAGATTATATTGCTAATCGCAAGGCAAATGGTTACCAGTCAATCCATACGACCGTCTATGGGCCTAAGGGACCGATTGAGTTTCAAATTCGGACGAAAGAAATGCACGAAGTGGCTGAATACGGGGTTGCTGCACACTGGGCCTATAAAAAAGGTATTAAAGGGCAGGTTGATAGCAAAGAATCGGCGATTGGGATGAATTGGATTAAGGAGATGATGGAACTCCAAGACCAGTCCAATGATGCACAGGATTTTGTGGATTCCGTCAAGGAAAATTACCTTGCTGAAGAAATCTATGTCTTCACGCCGGATGGTGCTGTTCGTTCGCTGCCAAAAGACTCAGGACCGATTGATTTTGCCTATGAAATCCATACAAAAGTGGGTGAAAAAGCGGTTGGTGCAAAGGTAAATGGTCGCATGGTGCCCTTGACTACGAAGTTAAAAACAGGGGACCAAGTTGAGATTATTACCAGTTCCAATTCCTTTGGACCGAGTCGTGACTGGATTAACCTTGTTAAGACTAGCAAGGCACGCAATAAAATTCGTCAATTTTTCAAAAATCAAGACAAGGAATTATCCATTTCTAAAGGTCGAGAACTTCTGCAAGCACAATTTCAAGAAAATGGCTATGTGGCTAACAAATACATGGACAAAAGACACATGGAAGAAGTCCTGCAAAAAACGAGCTACAAAACAGAAGAAGCTCTTTTTGCGGCGATTGGTTTTGGTGAAGTTAGTGCTGTTTCGATTTTTAATCGTTTGACAGAAAGAGAACGCCGTGAAGAAGAGCGTGCTAAAGCAAGAGCTGAAGCAGAAGAGCTTGTTAAGGGCGGTGAAGTCAAGGTTGAAAACAAGGACACCCTCAAGGTCAAACATGAGGGCGGCGTCATTATCCAAGGTGCGTCAGGGCTTTTGATACGGATTGCCAAATGTTGTAATCCAGTTCCTGGTGATGAGATTGTCGGGTACATTACAAAGGGGCGCGGGGTTGCCATTCATCGTAAGGACTGTATGAATCTGCGAGCGCAGGAAAATTATGAGCAGCGCTTGATTGATGTCGAATGGGAAGACAATAGTTCTGTTAAGGAATACACTGCTCACATTGATATATATGGTCTCAATCGCACTGGCCTTTTGAATGATGTCTTGCAAGTCTTGTCCAACACAACCAAAAATATTTCCACCGTCAATGCACAGCCAACCAAAGATATGAAATTTGCCAATATCCATGTTTCTTTCGGAATTGCTAATCTATCTATGCTGACAACAGTAGTTGATAAGATTAAGAGTGTGCCGGAAGTCTATTCGGTTAAACGGACAAATGGCTAAGTGAGAACAGCAGAGCAGAAAGATTCTACTCAAGCAATCTCTTGTGATTTTTTCTCAATATAAAAATAGGAAGTTCAAAATGAAAATAGTGATTCAGCGTGTGAAGCGAGCTTCGGTATCAATTGATAGCGAACTTTATAATCAAATTCAGCAAGGGCTGCTGTTGCTAGTCGGTGTTGCTCCAGATGATGCTCAAGAAGATGTGGCATATGCAGCGAGAAAAATTGCCAATATGCGGATTTTTTCAGATGATGAAGGCAAGATGAACTTGTCTATCAAAGATGTAAAGGGAGAGATTCTTTCTATTTCTCAATTTACCCTTTACGCAGATACAAAAAAAGGGAATCGTCCAGCTTTTACAGGTGCTGCTCAACCAGACTTGGCTAGTCAATTGTATGATGATTTTAACGAATTGCTAGGTCGAGAAATACCTGTTAAAACAGGTGTTTTCGCAGCTGATATGCAGGTTGAGTTAGTCAATGACGGACCGGTGACGATTGTGTTAGATACGAAGAATCGTTGAGAAAATGATAAATAAAAACGAGTCTGGACAAAACTGTTCCAGACTTGTTTGCTTTCTAGGATAAAACTCAATACGAAGTAGTTGAGTGACCTCTAATGCACTGATGTTAGAAGCTTTGACAGTCCCGCTTCCTTTTAGAGCGTTTCCACATAAAGTTGTTGGGCAATCGTTGAATTGATTTGCAGCTCTTTTTCATTTACTTTGAGCAAATATAGTTGAGCATAAGGATCGTATTGCTCCAGAATCAGCGTATCTCCCAGATGTAAATCGTGTTTTTCCAAATATTTTAATAATTCAAACTCATCATGAACTCTTGCTAAGCGATAGACTCCAGCATTTTGGACTTGGTTTAACGTTAACTGGTATTTTTCAACCAGTAATTCACCTTTTTGGGGAATGGTCCCGCCATGAGGACAAGTTTCTGGGTAATCCAACATTTTTTCCAATCGCTCGACAAATAATTCTGAAACAGTGTGTTCTAAGACTTCTGCTTCTTCATGGATTTGATCTGTTGTAGTGTATTGTAAATTATGCACTAGAAAGTATTCAATTAAACGATGTTTGCGATATAGTTCAGAGACAAGGTGAAGACCAAGATTGGTTAATAAATAGCCCTTAATCTTGTCTTTGATAATTAATTTTTCAGCAATCATCTTTTTAATCATTTCTGTGACAGCTGGAGGAGATACTTGCATTTGAGCAGCAATTTCTTTATTTGTAATTTTTTGACTATGCGTACCAATCTCGTAAATACATTTGAGGTAATCTTCTTTGTTTGGGGTCATGTTGTTTACTCCTTATCGTATTAAGTATACCAAAAATACCTGAAGAATACAGCCGTTAGCCATTTGCTTAGTAGAATGAAGTATTGGCTATTTAAGGAAAATTCAAGTAAAAAGGAACTGGCAATCAATTCCGGCTCCTTTTTCCATTTCTTATTTGCTAAGACCTTCAGCAATTTTATCCAAATTCCATTTCATCATGTCGTAGTAACTATCACCTTTTTCACCTTTTTCAGCGATTGAATCAGTGAAAATCTTGGCATAAATTGGAATTTTTGTATCTTTTGAAACAGTCTTCATTGGACGGTCATCAACACTACTTTCAACAAAGAGTGATGGCACTTTTGTTTTACGAAGTTTTTCAACCAATGTTTTGATTTGATCTGGAGTTCCTTCTTCTTCAGTGTTGATTTCCCAAATATAAGCAGATGGGACACCATAAGCTTTAGAGAAGTACTTGAAGCAACCTTCGCTGGTAACAATCATTTTCTTTTCAGCAGGAATATTATTGAATTTTGCTTTTGCTTCCTTGTCCAATGTTTCAAGTTTTGCAGTATAAGCTTTCAGATTCTTTTCATAAGTTTCTTTGTTTTTAGGATCTTTTTCAATCAAACGTTTTGCAATGTTTTTAGCATAAATAATTCCGTTTTCAAGATTGAGCCAAGCATGAGGATCTTCTTTCCCTTTTTCATTTTGACCTTCCAGATAGATAACGTCCACTCCGTTACTTACAGCATAGTAATCTTTGTTCTCAGTCTTTTTCGCATTTTTGACCAATTTTGTAAACCAAGCATTTCCGCCGGTTTCCAAATTGATACCATTGTAGAAAATCAAATCAGCTTTTGATGTTTTTTTCACATCTTCTGGTAATGGTTCGTATTCATGTGGATCTTTTCCGACAGGAACGATACTGTGCAGATTGATTTTATCACCAGCGATATTTTTGGTAATATCAGCGATGATCGAGTTGGTAGCAACAACATTCAATTTTGAAGATTTGTTGGTAGAAGTTCCTTTTTGACCAGCGCAGGCAGCAAGCCCGACGACGGCTAAAAACAGAACGGCGATAAAACCTAATTTTTTCATATAAGGTTCTCCTTTAATAAATGAAATACTAATTTTATTTTAGCTTGGGTTTATTTTTTAGTTTGTTAAATCGTTGTTTTGGAGCGATAAAGAAACTAATGGCAAAGATAATGGCGGATGTCAGTACAATGCTTGAGCCAGCCGCAACATTAAAGGTATAGCCAATGAAAAGTCCTAAGACAGATGCAATTGCCCCCAAGCTAGAAGACAAGATAATCATCGTTTTAAGACTGTTAGCGTAAAGATAAGCAGTAGCAGCAGGTGTAATCAGCATAGCAACAATCAAAATTGTTCCCACGCTTTGCATAGCTGTAACTGCAACCAGCGTCAAGAGAATCATTAAGAGATAATGATAAAAGTTGACTGGCATCCCCATCGCTTTTGCCAGAAGTGGATCGAAAGATGTAATCAATAATTCTTTGAAGAATAGTCCAATAATAATTAGAACAGCGATTCCTACACCAATTGTAATCCACATATCAATGTCTTGCACAGCTAAGATATTTCCAAAAAGAATATGGAAAAGGTCGGTTGAACTATTAGCAACTCCAATCAAAATGACTCCAAGAGCTAAAAAGGAACTAAAAGTTATTCCAATGGCAGTATCACTTTTGATAATTGAATTTCCTTTAATATAAGTAATAATGACCGAAGCTAAAAGTCCAAAAACAATGGCTCCGATAAAGAAGTTGATTCCTAAAATAAAGGAGAGTGCAACTCCTGGCAAGACTGCGTGTGAAATGGCATCGCCCATCAAGGACATGCCTCTTAGGATAATGAAGCAACCAACTGCTCCAGCAACAATCCCGATGACAATGGCCGTAATCAGTGCATTTTGTAGAAAATGGAAATTTTGTAGTCCGTCAATAAATTCTGAAAACATATTAGAGACCTCCATTCACAAAAAGCTGAGAGCCATAGGCTTTTTTCAAGTTTTCTTCTGTGAAAGTTGATGAAGTTTCTCCAATGGCAATGAGTTCTTTATTCAAAATTAAAACTTGATCAAAGTAATGTGGGACTTTTCCTAAGTCATGGTGAACAATGAGAATCGTTTTTCCTTGTTCTTTTAGACTGCGTAGCGTTGTCATGATGATTTCTTCACTGATTGAATCAATTCCAACGAATGGTTCATCCAGAAAGATACAGTCAGCTTCTTGTACTAGACAGCGCGCAATCAAGACCCGTTGAAATTGCCCTCCTGACAATTGGCTGATTTGGCGTTCAGCATAATCCTCTAAGCCGACAATGCGTAACGCATTTGTCACTTTGTCCCAGTCTTTGCTTGTTAGTCTGTGGAAGAGTTTCACTTTTGGATACAGTCCAAGCGACACACATTCTTTTACTTTGATAGGAAAGTTGTAGTCAATGTGAATTTTTTGTTCCACATAAGCTACATGGCTAAGTACTTTTGAGAATTCTTTATCATCAAGGTAAGTTTGTCCAACATGATCAATGATACCCAACATTCCTTTTAAAAGGGTTGATTTACCAGCTCCGTTGGGACCAATAACTCCCATGATAGTTGGGCCTTGGATTTCCAAAGAAATCTGATTGAGAGCAAGCGTTTCCTGATAAGAGACACTTAAATTTTTAATACGTATCATTTTTATACACCCCTACTGTTAATATACATTAAAATAAAAATTAAGTCAAGTTAATTTTTAGAATTTTTAAGAAAAATCAGAAGCAATGTTTGCCAGAAAACTCCCTTTTGATAAAAGTTTGATTATTCAGAACTTTTTTGATAGGATTAAGATAAAACAATGAAAGCGAGAACAAGATGACACGTTTACAAGATGACTTTTTTAATTATGTCAATGGTGAATGGGAAAAAACTGCTGTGATTCCTGAGGACAAGCCTGTGACAGGTGGATTTATGGATTTGGATCAAGATATTGAAAAATTGATGCTAGCTACAACTGATAAATGGTTAGCAGGTCAAGATGTACCGGATGATCTAATCTTGCAAAATTTTGTGAAATACCACCGTTTGGTGGCAGATTTTGACGGACGGGAACGAGCAGGAGTTACCCCTGCAATGCCGCTTGTGGAAGAATATAAAGCTTTAAGTTCTTTCAAGGAGTTTGCAGCGAAGATTGCTGAGTATGAAATGGCTGGAAAGCCGAATGCTTTTACTTTTGACGTCGCGCCAGACTTTATGAATGCTAAAATGAATGTTCTCTGGGCCGATGCACCTGGAATCATTTTACCAGATACGACCTATTATGAAGAAGGAAATGAAAAAGGCAAGGAATTGCTGACAATCTGGCGCAAGATGCAGGAAGAATTATTACCTAAATTTGGCTTTTCAGCAGAAGAAACAAAAGATATTTTGGATAAATATCTGGAATTAGATGCTAAATTAGCTAAGTATGTCCTTTCCAATGAAGAAACTTCAGAATATGTGAAGTTATATCACCCTTATGATTGGGCAGATTTCACGAAGCTCGCTCCAGAATTGCCACTTGATGCAATTTTTACAGAGATTTTGGGACAAAGCCCAGACAAGGTGATTGTTCCTCAAGAGCGTTTTTGGAAAGAGTTTGCAGCGGAATATTATTCAGAAGAAAATTGGGAATATTTGCATGCAGCACTGAAATTATTCTCTACTGGAGCATGGACTTCCTTGCTAACAGAAGAAATTCGCGTCCTTTCAGGCACCTATGTGCGTGCTATTTCAGGCGTTCCAGAAGCTCGTCCAAAAGAAAAAGCAGCTTATCAACTAGCACAAGCACCTTATAACCAAGCCCTCGGTCTTTGGTATGCAGAAGAGAAATTCTCACCAGAAGCCAAAGCAGATGTGGAACATAAGGTCAAGACGATGATTGATGTCTATAAATCACGCTTAGAAACAGCTGATTGGCTTGCTAAGGAGACACGGGACAAGGCCATTGTCAAACTCAATGTTATCACTCCACATATTGGTTATCCAGAGAAATTGCCAGAAACTTATGCGAAAAAAGTGATTGATGAACAGCTCGGTTTAATTGAAAATGCTCAAAATTTAGCGAAAGTAGCCATTGCACACACTTGGAGTAAATGGAACAAAGAAGTGGATCGCAGTGAATGGCACATGCCAGCTCATCTGGTAAATGCCTACTATGATCCACAACAAAATCAGATTGTTTTTCCAGCCGCTATTCTTCAAGCACCTTTTTATGATTTGCATCAATCTTCATCAGCAAACTATGGCGGAATCGGTGCAGTAATTGCGCATGAAATCTCTCATGCTTTTGACTCAAACGGTGCTTCCTTTGACGAGCATGGTAGCCTTAAAAATTGGTGGAAGCCAGAAGACTACGAAGCTTTCACAGCTCGGACTCAGAAGGTGATTGAGCAATTTGACGGACAAGATTCTTACGGAGCTAAAGTCAATGGAAAGCTGACTGTTTCAGAAAATATTGCAGACCTCGGTGGGATTGCGGCAGCGCTGGAAGCAGCTAAGAAAGAAGCTGACTTCTCTGCGGAAGAATTTTTTACCAACTTTGCTCGTATCTGGCGCATGAAAGCTCGTCCAGAATATATGCAAATGCTAGCAAGTGTAGATGTGCATGCTCCCGGAAAACTTCGGACGAATGTTCAATTGCCAAACTTTGATGATTTCTTTACAACTTTTGATGTTAAAGAAGGCGACGGTATGTGGCGTAAACCAGAAGATCGCGTGATTATTTGGTAATTTCAACGTTTGTTAGTAGCAGAAGAATATAAAAAGTTCTCAAATGAAAATTGACCTGTACCCCAAAAGTTAGATAAAAAATCTAACTTTTGGGGTATTTTTTATGAATTAAGTTACAAAGACAAAATCCATATCAAGGGGGAAGTTTAAAAAATTTAAAGTAAAATCTCCAGCAAAAGTTAATTGAGATTAGTCACATAATAAATTCAGTTAGTCAAAGCACGCTTTTCTCTAATTATGCCTTTTAAAATCGCTTAAAAATGGTATAATAATAACATCACAAAATTGGAGTGAATCAATGACTTTTTATAATCACAAATCAATTGAAAGAAAATGGCAGACCTATTGGGCTGATAATCAGACGTTCAAAACAGGAACGGATAGTGCAAAACCAAATTTTTATGCGTTGGATATGTTCCCTTACCCGTCTGGTGCTGGTCTTCACGTAGGACACCCAGAAGGCTACACGGCGACTGATATTCTTAGTCGTTTCAAACGTGCGCAAGGCTATAATGTTCTTCATCCAATGGGGTGGGATGCTTTTGGACTTCCAGCAGAACAATACGCAATGGATACGGGAAATGATCCTGCTGAGTTTACGGCAGAAAATATTGCCAACTTCAAACGTCAAATCAATAGCCTTGGTTTCTCATATGACTGGGATCGTGAAGTCAATACAACTGACCCTAACTACTATAAGTGGACACAGTGGATTTTTACAAAATTGTATGAAAAAGGTTTGGCATACGAAGCTGAAGTACCAGTTAACTGGGTTGAAGAACTAGGAACGGCCATTGCCAACGAAGAAGTCCTTCCCGATGGTACATCTGAACGTGGTGGTTATCCAGTTGTTCGTAAACCAATGCGTCAATGGATGCTTAAAATCACAGCTTATGCTGAACGCCTCTTGGAAGATCTAGATGACCTTGATTGGCCAGAATCTATCAAAGATATGCAGCGGAACTGGATTGGTAAATCAACTGGTGCAAATGTAACGTTCAAAGTAAAAGATACTGATAAAGACTTCACCGTTTTTACAACTCGCCCAGATACACTCTTCGGTGCTACCTATGCTGTTCTAGCACCAGAACATGCTCTTGTTGATGCTATTACAAGTCCTGAGCAAGCTCAAGCCGTTGCCGATTATAAACGTGCGGCTAGCCTTAAATCTGACCTCGCTCGTACAGATCTTGCCAAAGAAAAAACAGGTGTCTGGACTGGTAGCTATGCTATTAACCCGGTTAATGGTAAGGAAATTCCAATCTGGATTGCCGATTATGTGCTTGCTAGCTATGGGACAGGAGCTATTATGGCAGTTCCTGCGCATGATGACCGCGACTGGGAATTTGCAAAACAATTCGATTTGGATATCATTCCAGTTCTCGAAGGTGGAAATGTTGAGGAAGCAGCCTATACAGAAGACGGTCTTCACATCAACTCTGGCTTCCTAGATGGTCTTGATAAAGCGCAAGCTATTGATAAAATGGTTGAATGGCTTGAAGCAGAAAGCGTTGGCAACAAGAAAGTCACTTACCGTTTGCGTGACTGGCTTTTCTCACGTCAACGTTATTGGGGGGAACCAATCCCAATCATTCATTGGGAAGATGGCACAACAACAGCTGTTCCAGAAGATCAACTACCACTTGTATTGCCAGTAACAAAAGACATCAAACCTTCAGGAACAGGTGAAAGTCCACTTGCTAACTTGACAGACTGGCTGGAAGTTACGCGTGAAGATGGTGTCAAAGGCCGTCGTGAAACGAACACCATGCCGCAATGGGCAGGTTCAAGCTGGTATTATCTGCGCTACATTGACCCACACAATACGGAAAAATTAGCTGATGAAGAACTGCTTAAGGCATGGTTACCAGTTGATATTTACATTGGTGGTGCTGAACATGCTGTGCTTCACCTGCTCTATGCACGCTTTTGGCACAAAGTTCTATATGACCTTGGTGTTGTTCCAACTAAAGAACCATTCCAAAAACTCTTTAACCAAGGGATGATTTTGG
>ERZ773214.1793-NODE-1793-length-12109-cov-50.697777_pt1 | contig 12109 bp, 9 predicted proteins | sample MGYA00511238_ERZ773214 | MGnify/ENA primary metagenome ERZ773214 (study PRJEB29015, sample SAMEA2738157) | human oral metagenome | biome: human oral; feature: human-associated habitat; material: saliva | place: China | collected 2259 ...
CGCCTCCCAGGGGTATTCGGGCAGGTTCAGGCCGTAAGTCATTGTGTCACCTGGTCGCTTGGGGATTTTTCGTCACTTCAGTCTATCGCCCGGGCTTTGGGGCTGACTAGAGGAAGAGCCCCCATCCCAGCGCCTAGACAATTCGTCCAGGGGCACACCGCGTGCGGTGCGCATCGGCCGGGGTGGGGGCTCGTGCATCCGGTCACTCGCTCGGTTATTGTCGGGCATCGGATGCTTCAGGTATGGGATTAGTTGCTCTGCGGGGGCAGTGCCGCGATGAAAGGCACGTCCTTGCCGGTGGGGCCGAGCTTTGCGGCGCCACCGGGGGAACCCAGGTCGTCGAAGAAGTCAGCGTTGGCGCTCACGTATTCGCTCCACTCTTCGGGAACGTCGTCTTCGTAGTAGATGGCCTCGACGGGGCAGACGGGCTCGCAGGCGCCGCAGTCCACGCACTCGTCGGGGTGGATGTACAGGGTGCGGTCACCTTCGTAGATGCAGTCCACGGGGCATTCTTCAACGCAGGCGCGGTCTTTGACGTCCACGCAGGGAAGCGCGATAACGTAGGTCATGGGTCGGTGCCTTTCTCGATGCTGTGCGCCCTGTGCCCGCCGGTCTGCGGGTCGCCTTCTCCAGGGCAGGGTCTGCAGAGTAAACCGCCGAGCGTGTGGTGCTCGGCGGGGAAGTCTTTGTATAGTCTATCGCGCGCTCGGTGTTTTATCGTATTTTCGTGGTGTATTAGACAGCGAACGGCGGCGGTCGGGGGCCTATTTTTTAGGCAAGCCTGCCCTGCCGCCGTTCATTATTTCACCTAGTCAGTGAATTATAAAAATACCCAAATTATATAAATGAAATCTTCGTCACATTAATTTGTGGGTGGGCACAACCCTTTTTCCCACCGAGGAAAAACACGCAATAACGCATACTTTTTCTTCGCTATTTATCCCGACCTTCGGCCTTGGCACGCGCACGCTGATGCGCCGAACGGGCCGAGAAGTAGCGCGCATCCTTCACCCGGTTGCGTGTGTACGCGAACATACCCAGCATCGCCGCCACCGGCGCGCCGAACCACCACAGCGCACCGTACAGGCCGATGGCCGAGTGCCCCGGGTTCACGAGCACGAAGGGCGAGTCAGGGCGGCCGTAGGCCAGCCAGTACACGGTCACGAAGGCCACGGCACCCACGATAGCCGCCGTCATGCCGCGGCGCAGGGCAAGCGCGCTCCACAGGGAGGCGAAGAAAATCGTCAGGTACGCGATAAGCAAGCCCACGGGCAGGGCAACATCGCCTGCGTACACAACCCAAGCGTGGTAGATGGAACCGGCGACGGCCGCCACGGTGCCCAGAATCACGCCGGTCAGCACCGTGGAGACGAGCCCCACCTCCTGCGGCTTCGGGTTGACCGTGCGGGTGGGGTCGCCGTCGAGCACGCGGTAGGTCTCAACGGCAGAAATCTTCTGCGGCACCTTATTCGAGTACTCGAAGGTCTTAGCGTCCAGCACCGTAATCTGGGTGCGGTGCGCCTCCATGGCCTTTCGCTTGGCGGTGCCGTCGCCAAAGATAGCGGCCTGCACGCGGGTATCCTCGGGGTTGTACTCGCCCTCAATGCCCCAGGTAAGCAGCGGCAGGTCCTCGTCATCCCCCAGAATCTCCAGGGCACGCTTCACGATTTGGTGCACGCGCACGTGGTCGGGGTGACCGTAGCCGCCGTCGGCGTCGTAGGTGACCAGCACATCCGGCTGAATCTCGTGAATTGCGGCGACCAGGGCCTGCGCCTGCGGTTCGAGGGGCTGGGCGGTCAGCGAGGCATCGCTCGAGACGGGGTTGGCGATGGGCTTACCGTTCGGGCCCCAGGCCATGCCGGAGTCGCGGTAGAGGGCCGGCACGCCCTCGGCGGTGGCCGGCTCCTGACCGAGGAAGAGGTGGCGGTGCACGCCCAGGGCCTCGAGAGCACCGTTCAACTCGCCCACGCGGTACTCCCCCAGCGCTTCGCCGTTGTCGGTGCATCCGGGCTTACCGACCTCCAGGTGCTGTAGCTGCTGCGGGATGACCTCGCCTAGCTCACCGCGGGTTGCGGTGATGAGGTACACCTCGGCGCCCTTCTGCGCGTAGTATGCCATCGTCGCGCCGGTCGAGGAGGTCTCGTCGTCGGGGTGCGCGTGCACGAAGAGGATGCGCGCCTGCTCCGAATCGTAGTTTGTGGGCAGCAGGTCGCGCTTGGCCCCGGATGCGATGCGCTCACCCTGAGTGGGGTAGCTGGGGGTCGCGGCTTCCTGCGGCTTCTGCTGCTCGGCTTCCTGCGGGCTGTTGTCGGATGCGGACACGGGAATTCCCTCTCATAACGCACGGACTGGGATGTGCCTGTAGGGCTCACGCCTCACCCCGCGCGCAGGGCGTCTGCGGGGGTGCACGCTGTCTCAGCACACGGTCTTATCTTACACGGCGGCGGGGGTAGGCTCACCTCAGTATTGAGCGGTCCCGGTTTCGCTCCCCGACCTGCCCGAATACGCCGAGCCGCCGCCCTCTTCCTTCCGGAAGGTGGCGGCGGCTCTTCGAAACGCTACGGCCCGATGGTCGTACCGTCAGCGCAATTAGTTGGCGCGGGCGCGGCGGCGGAACTCGCGCACACGCTCGTTGGAGTCAAGGATGACCTTGCGGATACGAATCGCCTCGGGGGTCACCTCAACGCACTCGTCCTCGCGGGCGAACTCGAGGGATTCCTCGAGGGTCAGCTTCTTCGGCGGGGTCAGGTTTTCGAAGTTGTCCGCGGTCGAAGAACGCATGTTGGTCAGCTTCTTTTCCTTGGTGATGTTCACTTCCATGTCGTCGGCACGGGAGTTCATACCCACGATCATGCCCTCGTACACCTCGGAGGTGGGCTCCACGAAGAAGGTGCCGCGCTCCTGCAGGTTGATCATCGCGTAGGGAGTCACCACGCCGGCGCGGTCAGCAATCAGCGAACCGTTGGTGCGGTACTCAATCTCGCCGGCCCAGGGCTCGGGATCAATCGAGTACGAGGAGGAAATGCCGGCACCGCGGGTCTCGGTCAGGAACTGGGTGCGGAAGCCAATCAGGCCACGGGCGGGAACGGCGAACTCCATACGGACCCAACCGGTACCGTGGTTTGCCATGTTCTCCATGCGGCCCTTACGAGATGCCATCAGCTGGGTGACGGCGCCCAGGTACTCCTCGGGCACGTCGATGATCATGTGCTCCATGGGCTCGTACACCTTGCCGTCGATGGTCTTGGTGACCACCTGGGGCTTACCCACGGTCAGCTCGAAGCCCTCGCGGCGCATCTGCTCCACAAGGATTGCCAGGGCGAGCTCGCCACGGCCCTGAACCTCCCAGGCGTCCGGACGCTGGGTGGGCAGAACCTTGATGGACACGTTACCGATGAGCTCGCGGTCCAGGCGATCCTTCACCTGACGCGCGGTGACCTTTGCGCCCTTGACGCGGCCGGCCAGCGGGGAGGTGTTGATACCGATGGTCATGGAGATCGCGGGGTCGTCCACCTTGATTAGCGGCAGGGGCTTGGGGTTCTCGGCGTCGGTCAGGGTTTCGCCGATGGTGATGTCCTCGATACCCGCAACCGCGACAATCTCGCCGGGGCCGGCGGACTCGGCGGGAACGCGGTCCAGCGCCTTGGTGGCCAGCAGCTCGGAGATGCGGACGTTCTTGATCTCGCCGTCGTGGCGTGCCCAGGCGACGGTCTGGCCCTTCTTCAGGGTGCCGTTGAAGATACGGACCAGTGCCAGACGGCCCAGGAACGGGGAGGAGTCCAGGTTGGTCACGTGTGCCTGCAGAACCTCGTTGGGGTCGTAGGTGGGGGCGGGCACGTGCTCGATGATGGTCTTGAACAGCGGCTCGAGGTCGTCGTTGTCGGGCAGCTGGCCGTCGGCGGGCTGGTTCAGGGAGGCGGCGCCGGCCTTACCGGAGGCGTACACGACCGGAACGTTCAGCACGGCGTCCAGGTCCAGGTCGGGGACCTCCTCGGCCAAGTCGGAGGCCAGGCCCAGCAGCAGGTCCATGGACTCGCTCACGACCTCGTCGATACGGGAGTCGGGGCGGTCCACCTTGTTGACCACGAGAATCACGGGAAGCTTGGCGGCCAGTGCCTTACGCAGCACGAAGCGGGTCTGGGGCAGCGGGCCCTCGGAGGCGTCCACAAGCAGCACAACGCCGTCAACCATGGACAGGCCGCGCTCCACCTCGCCACCGAAGTCGGCGTGGCCGGGGGTGTCGACCACGTTGATGGTGATGGTCTCGCCGTTAGCAGAGGGGCCGTTGTAGAACACAGTGGTGTTCTTCGCCAGAATGGTAATGCCCTTTTCGCGTTCGAGGTCGCCGGAGTCCATGACTCGGTCTTCAACATCTGCGTGGTCAGAGAAGGCGTGGGTCTGCTGCAGCATCGCGTCGACGATGGTGGTCTTACCGTGGTCAACGTGTGCCACGATGGCCACATTACGAAGGTCGGGGCGCGAAGCGGTGTTTTCAGACATGCGTAAAGTTTCTCGCTTAAATCTAGGGGATAGTCCTGCCAACGGCTGATGCGCTCCGGGCGCGGGGGTGTAGGAGGCAATCCTCAGCTGGAGAAACCTGCCTTGTTCGCTTCTGCCGACTGTACCTTCGGGTGTGAAACTCCGCTGTATGCGGGCACGGCAAAAGGGACCCCCCTCCGTTGGGCTTAGCTACCAGTGTAGCACTAGGGCTTTTCGGCGAGCCAGTCATCCAGCATACGACGGGCCACGGCGTTGGTGCCGGGCAGCTCAAGCTTGGCGGGGTCGTCCTGCCCGCTATTGCCGCGTTCCTCCGAGATGGCGATCGCCTCGCGCAGCTGCTCGGCGGTAAACCAGCGGGCGGCTCGAATTTCACCGTCGTGGTGAACGATGGGCTCGTTCTCGTCCACGGTCACCCGGTAGCAGATCATGAGCGAGCGCGGGAAGGGCCACACATCGCTCATGCGGTACTCGCTGCGTTCCGCGCGCAGGCCGGTCTCTTCGTAGACCTCGCGGGCGATGGCCTCCTCGAGGTTTTCGCCCGGGTCGACGAACCCGGCGATGAGTGCGAAACGGTTGGGGTGCCACTGGCGGTTATTGGCCAGGAGCACGCGCTCGCCGTCGCGGCTCATGACCAGGCCCATGACGGCCGGTTCGATGCGGGGAAAGACCATTTCGCCGGATGCGGTGCGGCGGATTCCCTTGCGGCCGATGGGGGCTTCTTCACCGGTGTAGGCGGAGTACCGCATTTCGATGAGGTAGTCGCGGCGGGACAGGGCAGCGGCGTAGCGGGCGCGGCCGAGCGGATCGCGGTGCACCGGGTAGTAGAGGAAGCCGCTGGAGGAGGCCTGCACGGGTCCCTCCTGACTGTTCGGTTCGGCGGCGTTGAGTTCTGCGGCGACGGCCTGAAGCGCGTCGTCCTCGCAGTAGAGGGCGTGCACCTCTGCCGTCGGGGTGCCCGCCGCCGGAGCAGCCGTTGCGGGTGCGTGCTCATCGCGCGCACCTTCCCTCGCGTTGAACCCGGGGATCAGGTCGGGCTCTAGAACGGGGTTCGGTCGGAGTACGGTGCGGCCCAGCACGGCACCTTCTTCGGCCAGGGTGCGGGGCAGGACGCGCACGTAGTGCACGGTGCCGTCCGGGTTGGTCAGGGTTTCACCTGACCGGGAGACGACGAGGTAGAGGGACTGGTCGGATGCGGTCTGGGCTGATTCATGCATAGTCCCAATGCTACTCCGTCTCGCGGCACTCCCCCGCCGCCTGTTTCCGAAGCAAACGATTATGCCTCAATCCCAGATGCTCAGACACGAAAAGCCTCCCGTTCCCTGGATTTTAATTTCGATGTCCAAGAAACGGGAGGCAGTTCAACGCGGGGTGAGGAGGCTTTCTATAAGAGGGATACGGCCTCGGCACGCTACCCGGTACTACGACTGGGCGTTACGACCCTGGGGGTTCCAGCCGGCGGCCAGAGTCAGCAGAATCACGACCGAAGCTGCGGGTAGCAGGCGGGTGAACACGTGGGTCCAGTAGTTGAGGAGATTGAGGGGCTTACCCTCGTTGATCTTCCGCATGAAGGAGAGCGAAAGCAGGAAGGCGGAGATGAACAGGAAGACATCCACACCGCCGGAAACCTTGCCCACCCAAACGTGGTAAACCACGACGAGGAGCACGGCAAAAGCACGCAGACCCTGGATTTCGGGGCGGAAACCGCGGCTTTCCAAAAAGACTCGTAGGGAGGGTTCCGGCCGTTCTTGGGCACACGAACCCCCTTAAAGAGGTTAAAAGCCATGTTGTGTTGTCCTGAGTGTTGTGTTTGAGAGTAGAAAATCGTTCCCTGTCCCAAAAGTTGTACCGGGTGGGGCGTCTCACAAAGTGCCAGGGAACGCATTGAGGGAGTGATCCTCGAGGTGTTTCTGTATCCCAGGCATTATTCAGCCCGGTCTAATGTTTTTTAAAGTGAAAGTTCAAGGTTTGTGGGGTATCTCCTATTTTCTTGAGGTATATCCGTCCACCCCCTAGATATGCCCCTGACAAGCCAAACCATTCTTTTCAACCTCTACAGATTGCCTACCGAGGTGCAAACGGGCTCACCGGGTGTCCATTTTCGATTTTTTCGCTGTATCGTCCCACATCACCCTCGAAAGAGGTGACAGCGGCTCCCGAAAATAAGAGAATGGAAGCATGACTACTTCTATTGACCCCACGACCACCTCTGCCTGGTCGGCTCTGTCCGCTCATCACAAGGCACTCACCCCGAACCTGCGCGAGTGGTTTGCCGCCGACCCCGCCCGTGCCGAGAAGTTCAGCTTCACCGCTGACGAACTGCACGTTGACCTCTCCAAGAACCTGATTACCTCCGAGACCGTTGAGCTGCTGCTCAAGCTCGCCGAAGAGGTCAAGCTGGAGCAGGCCCGCGAGGCCATGTTCTCCGGTGAGCACATTAACGTCACCGAGGACCGCGCCGTGCTGCACACCGCCCTGCGCCGCCCCGAGGGTTACGCCCCCGCCCTGACCGTTGACGGCCAGGACGTAGACGCAGACGTTCACGCCGTACTGAAGAAGATTTACGCATTCGCTGAGCGCGTGCGCAACGGCGAGTGGACCGGCGTGACCGGCAAGCGCATCGAGACCGTGGTGAACATCGGTATCGGTGGCTCCGACCTGGGCCCGGTCATGGTGTACGAGGCTCTCAAGCCCTACGCGGATGCAGGCATCACCGCCCGCTTCATCTCCAACATTGACCCGACCGACGTGGCCGAGAAGGTCTCCGACCTGGATCCCGAGACCACCCTGTTCATCGTCGCATCCAAGACCTTCGGTACCCTGGAGACCCTGACCAACGCCCGCGTGGCCCGCGAGTGGCTCATCTCCTCCCTGCGCGAGGCTGGCGCTCTGGAAGGTAAGGACGCATCCGAGGCTGTGGCTAAGCACTTCGTGGCTGTCTCCACCGCGCTCGACAAGGTCGCAGCATTCGGCATTGACCCCGAGAACGCTTTCGGCTTCTGGGACTGGGTTGGCGGCCGCTACTCCGTAGACTCCGCGATCGGTACCTCCCTGGCTATCGTTTTCGGCCCGAAGGTTTTCGCTGAATTCCTCGCAGGCTTCCACGCAATGGATGAGCACTTCCGCACCGCTCCCCTGGCTCAGAACGTGCCCGTTCTGATGGGTCTGCTGAACATCTGGAACGTGAACTTCCTGGGTGCTGAGACCCACGCGGTTCTGCCCTACGACCAGTACCTGCACCGCTTCCCCGCGTACCTGCAGCAGCTGACCATGGAGTCCAACGGCAAGTCTGTTCGCGCGGACGGCTCCTTCGTCACCTACGACACCGGTGAAGTGTTCTGGGGCGAGCCCGGCACCAACGGCCAGCACGCTTTCTACCAGCTGATCCACCAGGGCACCCGCCTGATCCCCGCGGACTTCCTGGCCTTCGCTAACCCGGTCCACCCGACCAAGGACGGCGAGCAGGACGTTCACGAGCTGTTCCTGGCTAACTTCTTCGCGCAGTCTCAGGCTCTCGCCTTCGGCAAGACCGAGGAAGAGGTTCGTGCAGAGGGCACCGCAGAGCACGTGGTCAACGCACGTATCTTCAGCGGTAACCGCCCCTCCACCTCCATCATGGCACCGCGCCTGACCCCGCGCGTTCTGGGCTCCCTGATTGCCCTGTACGAGCACATCACCTTCGTTCAGGGTGTTGTGTGGGGCATCGATTCCTTCGACCAGTGGGGTGTTGAGCTGGGCAAGAAGCTGGCTCTGGACCTGGTTCCCGCTATTGAGGGTGACCGTGAGGTTCTGGAGCGTCAGGATTCTTCGACCGCTTCGCTGATTGACTACTACCTGAAGAACCGCACCAAGTAGTAGCGTGAGCCTGCATGTGCCGGTTTTGTAGCCCGGCTGTATAGGGTCAGCGCACATACACAAACCGCCGGATAGGCTCCCACATCGGGAGGCTATCCGGCGGTTTTGTTATGTAGGTTCTAGCTCAATACCGTGTTGCTAGTCCACCGCGGGCAGGGTGTCCGAGGCAATCTCGGCGATAATGCGCACCACGGTGGATTCGGGCAGGTACGGCACGCCCTGCTCGTCGCGAACCACGCCACCGGCGTCGCGGTGGGCGGTCAGTTCCACACCCTCGGTCGTCTCTTCACCGTCGGCGCAGGTTGCGGGAACGTGCACGAACCCGGCGGGGATGCTCAAGCCCAGTTCACGGCTGATACGCTGGCCCTCGTAGAACACGTGGTTGCACACGTAGGTTCCGGCGGTATACGAAATCTCGACCGGCTCCCCCGCCGCACGCAGACGCTCAAAGCTGGCGCGCACCGGCAGGGAGGAGAAGTACGCCTCCCGGCCGTCCGGAACAATCGGCTCGTCGCAGCGTCGGTCGCCGTCGTTATCCTCAATGCCCGCGGAGTCCAGATTGATGGCGACCTGCTCGAGGCTCACCACATCGCGGCCGACCGCTACGCCCAGGCTGATGAGCGCGTCGGGCTGCACCTCCTGCAGGGCGGCGCGCAGTGCGGCGCTGGATCCGTCGTAGCTGACGGGCAGCTCGCGGGCCACGACGCGCAGGTCCGGGCGGGCGGTATTCAGCGCCCGCACGGCGCCTTCTGCGAGCGCCACGGTGGGGTTGACGGGCACGCCGGGGAACGGTCCGAAGTAGGTCAGTAGCAGGGTATTGGCCATGGCAGTTTAGCTTTCTGCGTTGGTCTTTGTGGCGGCGCGGCGCTCTAGATCCTTGGCGAGCGCATCCAGCAGCTCCTCGGGAGTGGTCGCGATAATGAGTTCGTCCAGGTAGCGCTCGTTCAGCAGGCCGGTGGAGGCCATGTAGTGCATCGCATCGATGAGCTTATCCCAGTAGCCGCTCACGTTCAGCAGCGCAACCGGCTTGGAGTGGATGTCGAGGAACTGCCAGCTGAACACCTCGAAGAACTCTTCCAGGGTGCCGGGGCCGCCGGGCATGGCGACGAAAGCGTCGGCCTTCTCGATCATGGCGATTTTGCGCTGGTGCATGGTGTCCACAATGTCGAGGGTGGTCTGGCCGGGGTAGACGCCCTCCAGCCCGACCAGCTTGTGGGTGACCACGCCGTAGACCACGCCGCCGGCATCCAGGGTCGCGCCCGCGACGGTGCCCATCAGGCCGGTGCGGCCGCCGCCGTAGACCACGCCAATATTGTTCCGGGCGCAGAGGGTGCCGAGCTCGCGGGCGCGCTCGGTGAAGAGCGGGTCGTTGCCGGAGCGTGCGCCGCAGTAGACGGCGAGATTGTAGTCAGTCTTCTTCATGGTTCTCCTTGGGTTGTGCAGCGGGCACGCGGCGTTGCGCCCCGCCTTCTATGGGTTGTCTGTTGTTGAGGGTACCGGACGTACCTGTGTACCTCATGTGTGCAGGGTAGCCCTGTGGATAAAACGGGGGCTCTAGGCCGCCGGGCCCACCGTGGATACGCTAGCCCCGCGGAACCGGAGTGGCCGCCAGCAGCGGAAAAATCTGCTCGGTATTCAGCGGTGCCTGCGCGGCGATGTCTGAGGGGCGGGCCATGGCGGGATCGACCCAGCGCAACTCGGCAATTTCGGCGCGGGGGCTCAGGGAGGCCAGCTGCTCGTACTGCTCGTCGGTGGGGGCGTATTCGAAGGTTTCAGCACGCACCGTAAAGCCGGACTCGTTGAGCGCGGCGGCCTCCAGGGTGCCGAGGTAGCGCATCCGGACGGGGTCGGGGGTCAGGCCGATTTCTTCGCTCACCTCGCGGCAGGCGGTCTGCACGGGGCTCTCCCCCAGCTCGGGTTTGCCCCCGGGCATCATAAACCCGTCGCTACTCTTCTTGCGTACGGTCAGCACGTACCCCCGCTCGTCGCGGATGGCTACGGCGCACACGTTGACGACGCGGTGCACGCTGTCGATGGCACTGTGTTCGGCGGGCTGGGTTGCTTCTGCTCGGTTCTGCGGGTTCGTCTGCATGTTCTCCACCCTAGCACCCGAACGTTTGGGATTCTTAGCCCACCCATGTATTACTTGCACTTCGCTTGATGGACGCAAGCACTCGGGACGCTAAGAGCCGCCGGCCCCCTCTTCAGGGGCCCGGCGGCTCACTCTGCACGTTGGTTAGCGGTGCGCTGACCTACTTGGATTCGCCCACCTCGAGGCCGCTCACGTCCATTTCCTCCAGCGGAATCAGGCGGTCACGGGTCACGATGCGGTGGCCCAGCCACACGGCCGCCACGACGGGCAGGCCAATGTAGGAGCTCAGAACGCCAAACCAGTCGCCACTGATGATGGCCTCGTAGTTCTGGCCACCAATGACGACCAGGCACATGAGGAACGCAATGATCGGGCCCACGGGGAAGAACGGCGCCACGTACGGCAGCTCCTTGAGGCTGTGGCCCTGCTTCAGGTAGGCGCGGCGGAAGCGGTAGTGCGCCACGGCGATGCCCACCCAGGTGATGAAGCCCGCCAGGGCGGACAGGGTGAGCAGGAACTCGTAGGCGGCGCCGTCGCCCACCAGGGAGGTGATGAAGCCCGCCAGTCCCACGAGGGTCGTGGCCACGAGCGCGTTCATCGGCACCTGGTGGGAGGACAGGCGCGTGAGGAAGCGCGGGGCGTGCCCGCGCTCGGCCAGCGCGAAGAGCATCCGGGTGGAGGAGTACAGGCCGGAGGTGCCCGCCGAGAGCACGGAGGTGAGGATGATCGCGTTGATGACCGAGGCGGCGCCCAGGATGCCCGCCCGCTCGAAGACGAGCGTGAAGGGGGAGACCGAGACGTTGTCCTCCGCGGAGTTGAGCAGGTTGGGGTCGGTGTAGGGGATGAGGAAGCCGATGACGGCGATCGCGCCGATGTAGAACAGCAGGATGCGCCAGAAGATCGTGCGGATCGCCCGGGGGATCGTGACCTCCGGGTGCTCGGCCTCGCCGGCGGCGGTGCCGATGAGCTCGGTGCCCTGGAAGGAGTAGCCGGCCACCAGGAGCACCAGCAGGACCCCCTTGCCGCCGCCCACGAAGGGCGCCTCCCCCTCCGTCCAGTTGCTGGTGCCCGGAGACGTCCCCAGGATCCCGACGATCATGACCACGCCCAGCACGAGGAAGACGATCACCGCCATGACCTTGATGGCCGCGAACCAGAACTCGCTCTCGCCGTAGGCGCGCGTGGACAGCGCGTTGATGCCGAACAGGATGAGCAGGAACAGGCCCGACCAGACGATCGAGGGCACGTCGGGCAGCCAGTACTTCATCACCAGTGCGGCCGCCACCAGCTCGGCCGCCACCGTGATCGCCCAGTTGAACCAGTAGTTCCAGCCGATGGCGAATCCGAAGGACGGCGAGACGAAGCGGGTCCCGTACTCGCCGAAGGACCCGGCCATCGGCAGGTAGGCCGCCATCTCGCCCAGCGACTGCATGATGAGCCACACCATGACGCCGATGGCCGCGTAGGCCACCAGCGCGCCGCCGGGACCGGCATTGGAGATCGTCTCCCCCGAGGCCACGAACAGGCCGGTGCCGATCGCTCCGCCGATGGAGATCATCGTCAGGTGGCGGCTGCGCAGCGAGCGGCGCAGGCCCTCGTCGGAGGTGGGGCCCTGGGGCGTGGGCTGGTCCTTCTGGGCGGTGGAGGTGGTCATAGTGCGTCCCG
>ERZ773214.1795-NODE-1795-length-12106-cov-66.561945_pt1 | contig 12106 bp, 8 predicted proteins | sample MGYA00511238_ERZ773214 | MGnify/ENA primary metagenome ERZ773214 (study PRJEB29015, sample SAMEA2738157) | human oral metagenome | biome: human oral; feature: human-associated habitat; material: saliva | place: China | collected 2259 ...
CCGAGGGCCCGAATGGCGAACCCGTGAGCGTGCTGGCGGGGGAGAAGGACCCCGGTCACACCCCCGAGATCAAGGTCAAGAAGGGCGCCCCGGCCGTGAAGGCTTCGCAGAACCCGACCACCGCTCAGCTGTGGCCGCACGTGCACGGAACCGACGCCATGTTCCTCGCCCTGCTGCGTAAGAACTAGCCGCTTCACCGCCTAGCACCATTCGCCATACGGCACGGATTTGAAAGGAACCCCATGGGTATTGCCATTAACCCGTCGATTCTCTCGGCGGATTTCGCGAACCTGCAGCGTGAGCTGGAGCGCATTTCCACCGCAGATGCTGCGCATATTGACGTGATGGACAACCACTTTGTCCCCAACCTCACCTGGGGCCCGCCCGTGGTCAAGCGTCTGCGTGAAATCTCCCCGGTGCCGTTCGACGTGCACCTGATGATTGAGGACGCTGACCGTTGGGCGCCCGAATACGCCAGCATGGGCTGCGAATCGGTGACCTTCCACGCGGAGGCGGCTATCGCCCCCATCAAGCTGGCGCGCACCCTGCGTGCTGAGGGCGCGAAGGCGGGTATGGCGCTGCGCCCGGCAACTGCCGTGGAACCCTATCTGGACATGCTCAGCGAACTGGACATGCTGCTGATCATGACCGTGGAACCGGGCTTTGGCGGCCAGGCGTTCCTGGATGTGACCCTGCCGAAGATTGCCCGCGCCGCCAAGGCGATTGAGGGCGCGAACCTGCCGGTGACCGTGCAGGTGGACGGCGGCATCACCGAAGAGACCATCCTGCGTGCCGCGGAGGCGGGCGCAACCTGCTTCGTTGCCGGCAGTTCGGTCTACGGCGTGGACGAGGCGCTCGGCGGCCCGGAGGCGGCCATCGCCTCCCTGCGCGCGGCGGCTGCATCGGTCAAGCGTTCCGGCACCGGTTGTGGTTGTCGCCACTAGCGGTACTCGCCGGTAATGATGCCCGCCAATAATGGCGCTGGGCAGTAACGGTGCCCGGCATCTATAAAGCCTCAACGCCTCGTTGTGAAGAGCGCCTCGTTGTGAAGAGCGCCCCGTCGCGGTTTTTCGCGGCGGGGCGTTGTGCGTGTTCTGCTTTCTCAACGCTTCTCAACTGCCGCAGATGTATAGCGAAAACTGGTGGGGAGGGCCACCCATTTAAGCGACATAGTGTCAGCAAGACTGTGACAAAGAGTGAAATATATTACCCGCGGAATTCCGCGGCAAAACCGGGTATCCTGACGGTCTGAGAAGACAAATAGAACGCGTCTTGATGTAACACTCAGATATCTGTAAGGTTAGGTATAGTTTAGTCATATCTAGGGGGAACTATGTCTTTCAATCGAACCGAGCTGACCGACACCGAAAACCAGGGCGCACCGGGCGTTAACCGCCGCGCCTTCTTCGGCCTGGCGCTCGCCTCATCGGCTGCTCTCGCCCTCGCGGCATGCAGCAGCGAGACCACCACGACCACCACCTCCGGCGGTTCCACCTCCGGCGGTAACAGCGGCACCCGCACCATCAAGGATATCGATGACGAGAATGTAGAAGTTCCCGCCAACCCGCAGAAGGTTATCGTCCTCTCCGAACCCACCCTTGACGGCCTGCTCGCCCTCGGCGTGACCCCCGTCGGTTCCGTCTCCGGCCGCGGCCAGTCCGGCGTACCCAACTACCTCGCCGACCGCGCCAAGGGCGTGCAGATCATCGGCACCGTTGCCCAGGTCAACTACGAGCAGATCGGCAACCTTGACCCCGACCTGATCCTCGTCGACTCCACCGGCGTGGACAAGCGCTCCGACGCCTTCGAAACCCTCAAGAAAATCGCCCCCGTGGTCTACTGCGGCTACGCGGGCGGCGACTGGCGCATCAACTTCCGCAACGTCGCCAACGCCATGAACATGGTTGACAAGGGCGAAGAGGTCATCAAGGCATACGAGGCAAGCGCCGCAGCGCTGAAGGACCAGCTCGCCCCCAAGTACGGCGACAAGACCTTCTCCATCGTCCGCTGGGCAGGCAACGGCCCCGCCCTGATTCTCAAGGAACTGCCCGCCGGCCAGGTACTCAACGACCTGGGCCTCAAGCGCCCCGAGTCGCAGGACCGCAACGGCCAGGGCCACTCCGAGCCCGTCTCCCTGGAGAACCTGGCAACCATCGACGCGGACTACATGTTCCTGGGCACCCTCGGCGGCGCAAGCCAGCAGAACCCGAACGCGCAGGGCTCCGCAGGCCTGCAGGGCGCCGAAGAAGCACTGAACAAGGCGAAGGAAACCTCCGGCTTCACCAACCTGAAGGCAGTCAAGGACGACCACGTGATTCTCGTGGACGGCTCCAAGTGGACCTCCACCGGCGGCCCGCTGCTGCTCAACGGCATTGTTGAAGACGTCAAGAAGGCGCTTCCGCTCTAAATATCCCGTTCTAAAAACCCCGTGAAGCAATCACCCGCTGAAGCTTCCTGAACCCCCTTCCCGCCGCACCCTAGACCCGCGGCGGGAAGGGGATGCACGACCCACCACACCATCCTCAAGGACCACAATGACCGAAACTCGACCCGCACGCACCGCAGCCCGCTACGGTGCCGTCGTGGCTCTCGCTGGCGCGCTCATCACCCCCGGAGCTGCGCTGACCGGCAGCACCATCGCCTACGCGGACACCCCCGCAGCCACCCAGCAGGCGGATAAGGCTACCGTCACCATCTCCACCGAGAAGTGGCGCGAAGGCAAGCTCGTGCTGCGCGGAACCGGCTTTACCAGCACCGCACCCGGCCGCGGCGCAGTGTTTGCCGTGAAGTTCCTCGACGCCCTGCCAGATGAGGCTCACCAGGCGATTAACCCGCTCACCAAGGAGGGCGGTAACTCGCCCGCAAACTTCATGGCAACCGCCAATGAAGATGGCACCTTCGAGGTTGAGGTATCCCTGCCGACCCCCGAAAATACCGGTCTGACCGCTGAACAGCTGAAGAACAAGGGCTGGACCGTTGAGGGTACCAGCCACCGTATCCAGGTGCTTTCCGGCTCCCTGGGTGGTACGGATGCGGACGGTAACACCTACGACCGTCGTGTGTCTGTGTCGCAGAATATTACGCTGAGTGCTACGGCTCCGAGCCCGGCACCGACCGCAGAGCCCAGTGCAACCGCAGAGCCCAGCGCAACCGCTGAGCCTTCTGCGACTGCCGAGCCCACCGCGGAACCGAGCGCTACCGCTGAGCCGACCCCCGAGCCGAGCGCTACCGCTGAGCCTTCTGCAACCGCCGAGCCCAGTGCGACTGCTGAACCTACCGCTGAGCCCACCGCGGAACCGAGCGCTACTGCTGAGCCCACCACTGAGCCGACCCCCGAGCCGAGCGCAACCGCAGACCCCAAGCCCGCTGACCCGAAGCCCACTGACCCCAAGCCCGCTGACCCCAAGCCCGCGAACCCGGTGAAGGCTAATGTCACCATCTCCACCGAGAAGTGGCGCGAAGGCAAGATTGTGGTGCGCGGTGAAGGCTTCGTGAGTAATGCCCCCGGTCGCGGCGCCATATTTGCGCTCAAGTTCCTGGATGCCGTCCCCGATGATGCGCACCAGGCTATTAACCCCCTGACCAAGAAGGGCGGCAACTCGCCCGCGAACTTCATGGCAATCGCTAATGAAGACGGCACCTTCGAGGTTGAGGTCCCTCTGCCTACTACCGAGAACACCGGTCTGAGCGCTGAAGAATTGGCTAAGGCAGGCTGGTCTACCGAAAATTCTGAGCACAACGTGCAGATCCTCTCCGGTTCCCTGGGTGGGGCGGATGAGCAGGGTAAAAACTACGACCGCAGCGTGTCGATTCGACAGAAGATTACGCTCAGCGACAAGGCACCGGAGTACGCCCCCGTTGACGCACCCGAGCCGGTCAACGCCTCCGATCTGACCGATGGCCATGGCGTGCAGGTGAGCCGTGACGGTTCCATCGTGACCGTGACCGTTCCGAACGCTGAACCGGGCACCTGGGTGTACGCCGCGACCTACCTCGGCAACTCCCCGCAGACCCTCTACGGCTCCGGCTGGAAGCGCCTGGATGGTAACCGCAGCTTCAGCTACGAAACCAGCGTGAGCATGCCCGCCGCCACCTACCGCGTGGTCGTGCACAACGGCAACCAGGGCGCTGACAATGCGGTGCTCGGTTTTGCAGACATGACCGTGGAACGTGCTATTACCCCTCGTCAGGAATTTTCCCGCGATGAGCAGGACGCCTCCGACCAGCTGGTCGAAGAGCTGAACGAGCACCCCTCAACCGCAACCTCCACGGCACCTGTGCCCATGCGTAACGCGGGCGGCCGCATCAGCACCCGCGCCACCGACGTGGACGCATCCCTCGCCGCCCTCTCGCAGAGCACCGCTCCGGTTGTGAACCGCGTGCAGGCTAAGGCGAAGGTTCAGGGCGCGCAGAAGAACCTGGCAGCCACCGTGCAGAAGACCGAAGCCAACGCAAAGAAGGCTGTGAAGGCTGCCGCCGGTTCGCAGAACTCGCAGAACGCCCAGGGTTCGCAGAGCTCCGCCGCAGGCACCAAGGCGCAGGGCCCGGTCATTGAGGGTACCGAGCTGACCGGTCTGACCAAGTGGCTGGTCAACAACGCCAATAACCTGTTGCTCTCGGCGGCTGGCCTGGTGGTTTTGGCTGCGGCTCTGATCCTGCGCACCTCCAAGAAGTAATCTCTCTCAAGAAGTAAGCTCTGACCACACATTCATATCGGCACCGGCTCACGCCCCGTACTCTTGACCTTGCACCCTTGAACAGGGGCGTGGACCGGGTGCCCCCAACCACTCGGGTCGCAACCTACTGAACTGCACTGACCTACTGAACTGCACTGACCTACTGAACTGCACTGGCACGAACTCGGTAGCGTTCAGCTTTGACCCCGGTAATTTTGAAAGGACCACCATGCGTGCACCTTTTTCGGGATCCCCGAAGGCATCCCTGACCTCTAAGGCGCTGACTGCCTGCGCCGCAGCAACCCTGGCGCTGGGCTTGGGCGTTGGCACCGCATCCGCTCTGCCTCCGGGCGGTGCGAAGGCATCTACCCCCGGCACCTCCTCGACCGTTTCCTCCTCGGTGAGCGAGCACGGCGTGATTTCCTTTAGCGTGAGCGGCTTCCCCGCGAACACCGTGGTGTCCGTGAAGGTGGACGACGGCGACCTGTGCCCCTCCGATGCTGCTCAGGGCGCGTGCGTGGTGCACCAGCAGAAGACCGATGGCAACGGCAACGTCTCCGGTTCCTTCGTTCTGCCGGATGTAGGCGCTGGCACCCACACCCTGCGTTTCCTTGCGACCGGCGAGAAGCGTGACAAGGACGGCAAGTACCTGGGTACCGAGGCGTACACTAACCGCAGCCCCGAGTTCACCGTGGTGGGCGAGGGTGGCTCGGATAACTCCTCCTCGAACTCTTCGGGTTCTTCTTCGAACCGTGGCTCGTCCAGCTCGAAGAGCAACGGCGGCTCCTCGAATGGCGGCTCGAACTCTAACAGCTCCGACTCTGCAGACGAGGCTCAGGGCTCTAACGATTCCAACGAGTCCTCGTCCAACGGTGGCTCGAACGGTTCCTCGAATGGTTCGGCAGGCGGTGCGGCTGAGGCTGAGACCGTCTACACCGACGCTGAGGGCAACACCATCACCAAGGAGGAGTACGACCGCCTGAACGCGGAATCTGACTCTTCCGGTACCTCCGCTTCCTCCGGTTCTTCCGCCGCTCCCGCTGCTTCGGCGTCTGCAAATGCCCAGAAGAAGGCGACCGCTTCGGCGAGCGCGTCCTCTTCGACTGTTGCACGCGGTACTGCGTCGAGCCCGAGCGCTTCGGCTTCGGCTAACACCGCATCCACCGTGCAGACTGTGACCTACGGTGCTGCGTTTCCGTGGGTTGGCGTGGTGGTTCTGGGCGTGAGCGTGGTGGCTGCCGCTGCGCTGCTGCTGACCCGTAAGCGCTAAGACATAACGTCGGATGTGGGTGGGGGAGTACCTCGCCCGCTCCGGCGTTTCTCTCATTATCTACCGGTGTGCCGGGTGCCCCTCCTGTGGGGTGCCGGGTGTGCCTCCCTGTTTTCTTGTATCGAGCATAAGGAGCATAGTGGCCCGCACGAGCTCATTGTCCCGAGATGTTCAGCAGGAGAGTACGTCCCGTCAGGGTTCTGTGATTCAGGGGCAGAAGTTGGGTAAGCGCCTGGCTTTTCTGTTCTTGTTTGCGGTGCTTTTGGTGGGGGCTGTGGCTGCTTCGTTGCTGTTCGGATCGAATAATCTTCCGCCGGATCAGGTTCTGGCTGTTTTCAATGGCACTGCTTCTGAGCAGGCGCAGACGATTGTGATGGAGCAGCGTATTCCGCGTACCCTGGTGGGTCTTGCGGCGGGTGCCGCGTTGGCGGTTGCCGGTTCGTTGATGCAGTCGTTGACCCGTAACCCGTTGGCTGAGCCCGGTCTGATGGGTGTGAATGCCGGTGCTGCGGTGGCTGTGATTGCTTCCGTGGTGGTTTTTGGTGTGATGGGTATTTGGCAGTACATGGTTGCTGCGACGATTGGTGGCGCGTTGGCTGCGGTGCTGGTGTATACGCTGGGTCGTGGTCGTGACGGGTCGATCGTGAAGCTTGCGTTGGCGGGTGTGGCGATTTCTGCTGCGCTGTCGGCGATTGCGCAGGGCCTGATTTTGGCTGATCAGGATGCGTATAACGAGTTCCGTGTGTGGGTTGCCGGTTCGCTGGAGGGCCGCGGTATGGATATCGCTTCGACGGTGGGTCCGGTGATTGTGCTGGGTGTGCTGGTGGCGTTCTTTGTGGCTCCTGCGATTAATGCTTTGAGTATGGGCGAGGAGGCGGCGACCAGCCTCGGCGTGAGTGTTCGTACGACCCAGAATTTGACGTTGCTGGCGGTGACGGTGCTTGCCGGTGCTGCGACTGCTGCGGTGGGTCCGATTGGTTTTGTGGGTTTGGCGGTACCGTTTGTGGTGCGTGCCCTACTCGGTAATGATGTGCGCTGGGTGAATTATGGTTCGGCGCTGGTGGGTCCGGTGTGGCTGCTGTGTGCTGACGTGTTGGCGCGTGTGCTGGTGGCTCCGCAGGAGACTCAGGTGGGTATCGTGGCGACTCTTGCCGGTGCCCCGGTGTTCTTGTTCTTGATGACTCGTCGTAAGGTGGAGGCTCTCTAATGTCGAATTCTTCCGCTCTTTCGATGGCGACCGCCACCACCCCCGCTAATCGTTCGGCGCGTCGTCGTGGCCGCGATTTGGGCGGCCGCCCGGTGCTGACTGTGCGCGGTCCTGTGAGTGCCCAGGTGCCGTGGCGCGTACTAATCCTGAATGTGGCGTTGGTGGTGCTGATTGCGGCGCTGGCGTTTTGGGGCATGTTGCAGGGTGACTACAATATCGCCTCGGATAAGGTGATCCCGGCGCTACTGGGTGAGGGCAAGCAGATTACGGTGGCTTTCGCTCAGCAGCGTGCGGCGCGTATTGTGGCGGCGCTTCTGGTGGGTGCGGCACTTGGTCTGTCGGGTGCGATTTTCCAGGTGATTTCGGGTAATGCCCTGGGATCGCCGGATATTATCGGTTTCACGAATGGTGCCGCGACCGGTGCGCTGTTGCAGATTATTGTGTTCAATTCCGGTCCCGTTGAGGTTGCTCTGGGCGCTGTGGTTGGTGGCTTGGCTACCTCGGTGCTGGTGTGGTTGTTGACGCGCCGCACGGGTCTGCACGGTTTCCGTCTGGTGCTGGTCGGTATTGGCGTGGGTTCGACCCTGGCGGCGTTTAATTCGCTGCTGGTGGTGCGCGCTTCGCTGACTCAGGCGCAGACCGCGGCGTCCTGGCTTGCCGGTTCGCTCAATGACATCACCTGGGAGCGTACCTACGCGCTGCTGGGTCTGCTGCTCGTGGTGACTCCGCTGCTGCTGATGCTGGTCCGCCCGCTGGGCGCGATTCGTTTTGGTGACCAGGTGGCATCCGGTTTGGGTGTGAGCGTGAACGCGTACCGTGTGGCGGCTCTGTTCATCGGTGTGCTTCTGGTTTCGCTGGCGACCGCGACGACCGGCCCGATTGCCTTCGTCGCCCTGGCGGCACCGCACATCGCGAAGACTCTCGCCCGCAGTGGCGGGGTGGGCTTCACCTCCGCGGCACTCATGGGCGCGCTCATGGTGCTCGGCTCCGACCTGATTGGCCGTTTCGCTGTTCCCGGACGCATCATTCAGGTGGGTGTGGTGACCGGTGCGATTGGTGGCCTGTACCTGATTTACCTGATTTACCTCGAAAGGAAGAAGAGCTAGTGAACACTAGTGTGACGACCCGCCTTGAAGGCGAGAACATGGTGGTTGCCTACGGTGAGCATACGGTGCTCAACGGGGTAGATTTTCAGGTGCCGGAGGGGGAGCTGACCGTCATCTTGGGCCCGAACGCCTGCGGCAAGTCGACCACTTTGAAGGCTCTTGCCCGCGTGAACCCGCTCAAGGAGGGTGAGGTTCGCCTGGACGGCACCCCGCTGCCGCAGATGAAGTCCCGCGCCATCGCGAAGATTTTGGCGATGCTGCCGCAGACCCCGGAGGCGCCGAGCGGCGTGACCGTGGCGGATGTGGTGGCGCGCGGCCGCTACCCGCACCAGTCGCTGCTGCGTTCCTGGTCCGATGAGGACGAGCGAGCCTGCGTGGAGGCGATGCAGGCAGCGAACGTGCTGGAGCTTGCGGAGCGTCCCATTGAGGCGCTTTCGGGCGGTCAGCGTCAGCGTGTGTGGATTGCCATGACCCTGGCGCAGCAGACCCCGCTGATTCTGCTCGATGAGCCGACCACCTACCTGGATATCACGCACCAGATTGAGGTGCTGAACCTGACGAAGAAATTGCATTCCGAAGGCCGGACTGTGGCCGTGGTGTTGCATGACCTGAACCTTGCTTTCAGGTATGCTACTCATGTTGTGTTAATGAAGCAGGGCCGGATTATCGCTCAGGGTGATCCGCGTGCAATAATTACACCGGAACTTATTCAGGAAGTTTTTGACCTGCAATCGGTCATTATTCCTGATCCGTGCACCGGTACCCCTTTGGTTATTCCGAAGGAAAACCAAACAATTCATATTGCCGCTGACGCTATTTCGGCGGCCCGCGAAAGCGAGTAGTTTTCGCCCCTAAGCCGCGTGGGAGTTTGCACCAACCGTCTCAGTACGGCTGGAAAAGCTCGGCATTGCGCCAAGCAGCGAACGTTAGGATCTGAGGGACCCAGGATCCCCTGCGCGTAGGGCGCCTACCCGGTGCTCGCCCGTCTTTGACGCATGAACGGCTCCGAGCACTGGGTAGGTTCCATTTTGGGAACCCGTAGATGAGGCACCGAGACTGCCGCATGAGACTTTGAAAGTTGTAACTTGAGAGGTTTGATGCACGGTCTCGGTGCCTCATCTCATTTAACTGCGCGGTTTGTGCCAGCTGTTTTTACCGCCCCAAGTCTTGACCCCGCTTTGGGCGGCGCTGGCTGTCATTCTTGTCATTTTTTGGTTCTTTCATTTTTCCCTTTGGCTGGAGTTTGGGTAAGGGATACCATAGAGTGAGGTAGTGGAGGCTAACTAACGATAATGCGCCTCCTCACCGATTCTCACCGATTGAGTGTTTCCACAGACCAAGGAGGAACCGTTGGGCGAGCACGAACCCACCGCGACCGTTCCCGCGCAGAACAGTTCTGAACAGCGCACTTCTGAACAGGCTGCGTCTGCACAGGCTGCTTCTGCGCAGCCTCGTACCGTTGCGCCGGCTGTGCGCCCGAGCCCTCCCAAGATCCCGCGCCCTGTACCTGCACCGCGCGTGGACAGCCCCCTCATCAGCGCCCTCATTGCCGAGGCGGTCAGCCCCGAAGAGCTGAACGCCCGCATCGTTGAGGTCGTCTCCGAAGGCACCCCCATCATCGAGCCGGTGCATCTTGACGACGGCAGCATCAGTGAGAACGAGCGCATCGTCACCTTCCTGTACTACAACGAGCAGGCGGAGCAGGTGCTCATGTTCATCAACCGCCTGACCGATGAGAAGAACCTTGACCGTTCCCTCATGGCCCGCATCGAGGGCACCGGCTGGTGGCAGCTGAGCATGCAGATGGAAACCACCTGGCGCGCCTCCTACAACTTCTTGCCGACGCTGCCCGGCGAGCGCCCCGCCTGGCTGGGCGATGACGACCAGGTGCGCCTGCGTGCCGCCCTGGACTCCGGCGAGGGTGACCCGCTGAACCCCGAGACCGTGTGCAACCGCATCGGTCGTTGCATGGGTGTGGTGCAGCTTGAGCACGCGCCGGTGCAGGAGTTCATCCTGACTCAGGAAGAGATTGACGCGCTGCCCGCCCCCGAGTGGATGCAGACCTCTGACGGCCACCAGTACGTGCTCGGTCGTGTGGGTGATCCCGCCCCGGATGCGCCGCTGTTCATCCAGTTCGACGGTGAGATGTGGTTCAGCCAGGGCATGGAGCAGACCCTCAACCGCGCCCATGAGGCGGGCCGTATTCCGGCGATGCACGTGTTCTTCCTGCACTCTGGCGGTCGTGAGAACCGCTGGAAGGAACTGAACGGTGACAACCCGATTGCCGACTACCTGGTGAATATTGCCTTCCCGCACTTGGAAGCGGTGCACGGCATTAAGACTGCGCCGCAGAACATTGTGATTAACGGTCAGTCGCTGGGCGGCCTGTCCTCCCTGTTGGCGGTGTTGAGCCGCCCGGAGGCGTTTGGCGGCGCGATCGCGCAGTCTTCGTCGCTGTGGCAGCCGCAGGTCATGGACCGCCTGGACGAGCTGGAGGCGGCGGGCGAGATTGATCGTCTGCGCCACCTGTACCTTGAGATTGAGGTGGGGGAGCAGGAGTGGGTTCTGGTGCCTCCTCACCGAGAGCTGAAGGCGCGTCTGGAAAAGCTGGGCCTGGAGAGAGCGCGGTGCACGACCTTTAACGGCGGTCACGATTATGCGTGCTGGCGCGGTGCGATTGTGCCGGCCCTGGAACGTATTATTGCTGCCAGCCGGGAGGCTGAACGCACTGAGCCGGGCTCTGCAGAGGACCAGCGAGAGGTAGCCTAGGGCTCCGCCCGGGTAGAGCACACCCCGCATGGTGGGCGTGCGGGGTTCCCGTTAGGGTAAACACCGCCGCGCCCGTATCCTAGAGAAGTACAGCCTAAGAAGAGTGCAGTACTACCGCGCCGCGAGGGGTACCGAAAGGTACCCGGCGTAGGCTGTACACCCGCCCTCATTGACGAGATGGCATCACGCTGCGAACGCACGCAGCACGTGAGCGCTATAGAAACCGCAAACGACACAGAAATCGAGAGAAGATGACCGTAGAACGTAGCCCCCTGGCCCCCACACCGCTCATCCCCGAGTCTTTTGCCGCGAAGTACCGCGAAGCCGGCTACTGGATCGACCAGACCATCCCCGAGTTCCTGCTGGATGCCTGCCGCGCGAAGCCGCACTTCCCGGCGCTCGTGGCGATTTCGCACGCGCAGCTCGATGAGGACGGCAAGCCCCAGCAGATTCGCCTCTCCTACGGTGAGCTGGAAGCGGCAGGTCGTGCCGCTGCGGCGCGCCTCGTTCAGGCTGGCGTGCAGCCCGGTGACCGTGTGCTGCTGCAACTGGGTAACACCGCCGAGTACCTGGTGTACCTGCTGGGTATTTTCTGGGCGGCGGCGCTGCCGGTGTTCTGCCTGCCGCAGCACCGCACCACCGAGCTCGTGCACTTTGCGACCCGCACCGACGCTGCGGCGCACGTGTTCTCTTCGCTGACCCCCGGCGCGGATTTCACCGCCCTGCACGAGGACGTTGCCGCCGAGCTGCGCAAGAACTCCCTGGAGCCGCCGGTCGCTATTGACGTTGCCGAGCCGCTGACCCCGCTGACCGACGAGGAGCTCGCTGAAGAGTTCGTGCCCGGCGTCGTTCAGAACACCGAGAACCAGCGCGCGAGCGAGCAGGTGGCGTTCCTGCAGCTTTCCGGCGGTACGACCGGCATTTCGAAGCTGATTCCTCGCACCCACGCCGCCTACCTGTACTCGGTGCGCGGCTCGGTCGATATCTGCAAGCTGAACAACAACACGACCATGCTCGTGGTGTTGCCCGCCGCGCACAACTTCACGATGAGCTCGCCCGGTATTCTGGGCGTCATGTG
>ERZ773214.1796-NODE-1796-length-12103-cov-13.824452_pt1 | contig 12103 bp, 4 predicted proteins | sample MGYA00511238_ERZ773214 | MGnify/ENA primary metagenome ERZ773214 (study PRJEB29015, sample SAMEA2738157) | human oral metagenome | biome: human oral; feature: human-associated habitat; material: saliva | place: China | collected 2259 ...
CTAAATCTCTTGGAAATACCATTGCTCCAAGCGATGTTGAAAAACAATTCGGTGCTGAAATCTTGCGTCTCTGGGTAACAAGTGTTGACTCAAGCAACGATGTGCGTATCTCTATGGACATATTGAGCCAAGTATCTGAAACTTACCGTAAGATTCGTAACACCCTTCGCTTCTTGATTGCCAATACATCTGACTTTAACCCAGCTCAAGATGCAGTCGCTTACGATGAGCTTCGTTCAGTTGATAAGTACATGACGATCCGCTTTAACCAGCTTGTGAAAACGATTCGTGATGCTTACGCAAACTTTGAATTCTTGACAATCTACAAGGCCTTGGTGAACTTTATCAACGTTGACTTGTCAGCCTTCTACCTTGATTTTGCTAAAGATGTTGTTTACATCGAAGGTGCCAAATCACTGGAGCGTCGTCAAATGCAGACTGTTTTCTATGACATTCTTGTCAAAATCACCAAACTCTTGACACCTATCCTTCCTCACACTGCTGAAGAAATCTGGTCATACCTTGAGTTTGAAACAGAAGACTTCGTTCAATTGTCAGAATTGCCAGAAGCAGAAACTTTTGCTAATCAAGAAGAAATCTTGGATACATGGGCAGCCTTCATGGACTTCCGTGGACAAGCTCAAAAAGCCTTGGAAGAAGCTCGTAATGCAAAAGTTATCGGTAAATCACTTGAAGCTCACTTGACTGTTTATCCAAATGAAGTGGTGAAGGCTCTTCTTGGAGCAGTGGATAGCAATGTAGCTCAACTTTTGATCGTGTCAGAATTGACCATCGCAGAAGGAGCAGCTCCAGAAGGCGCAGTTAGCTTTGAGGATGTTGCCTTTACAGTTGAACGCGCTGCAGGTGAAGTTTGTGACCGTTGCCGTCGTATCGACCCAACAACAGCAGAACGCAGCTACCATGCAGTTATCTGTGACCACTGTGCAAGCATCGTAGAAGAAAACTTTGCAGACGCTGTCGCAGAAGGATTTGAAGCCAAATAATCAGATTAGAAATATGTCTTCTCATAGTTTAAGATGAGAGGAAATGTAAAAGAGAGAAAGTTATTTCTCTCTTTTTTGTTGGAAAAAGTTTAGGACAAAGGGGGAAAATCTAATAAGTTTGGGCCTCGTTTTAAGTTGGTTTTTTGAGATTTTTTTTAAAAGGGAGGTCGTTTTTTGGTACTTTTCAAAAGCTTGTGTTGCTTCTAAAAATCGCGACAAATAATTTGAATAATCAAGTGAAATCAGGTAGAATAGAAAGGATTGAATAATATAATGAAAAGGAAATCTTTAAAGTGAAACATCAGTTTTATGGAGAAAAACGACAGCGCTTTTCTTTCAGAAAGTTGTCTGTCGGGCTCGTTTCGGCGACTATTGGAAGCTTCTTTTTGAGTGGGCAAATAACCGGGGGCTTGACTTCTGTAAAGGCAGCAGAAATTCAAAGTCAGCAGTCTGCTCAGGTCAAATACCACTACGTAGTGGAGTCTGAATTGACGGAGGCAGAGAAGAGTGCCTTGATAAAGGAGATTCCAAAGTATGTTGAGGATGCTTCAGAGACCTATTACTTAGTTTATCGTCCGACTACTCAAGGGGATTCATCTGGAGTATTGCCTAAGACAGGTCACTCCGGCCTTTGGGAATCAACATTTACAGCGATGGGTCTTGCATTACTAGTACTTGTAGTTGTTAGAGGCAGAAATGGGAAGAGGTATTTATCTTCGATCTTGTTGGTAACTGGAATGGGATCCATACTGCTATCTCCAACAGTCTTAGCAGTGACGAGTATCGAACTCGCTGCATATAATCAAAGTCTTAACTTGGGTCTTGGAGATGCACTTCCAGCGCCATTGAAAATTGACGGTTACGACTATATCGGTTACTTAAAGAATGAAGAACAAAATGATAGTCATTTAGCTCATTCTACTCAGAAGGAAAATTCGACACTTGATTTGGAGAAAGAGAAGGAAAGAGAGCTAAAACCGAGTGAAACAAATCTTGATATGAAAGAGATCGTTTCAGATAAGGATGATGCTTTAACTGTGGAAGAAAGAGAAGCTATAGCCGCTAAGGAGAGAGAATTCACAAGCTCAACTCCTATTTATGACTTGCCAGAACTAAAAATTAGCGAGCAGGAGTCAGTTCAAGAACTTCCTTATCAGACAAAATACCAATATTCCGATGAATTGGCTCAAGGGCAATCAAAAGTCATACAATCAGGTGTTCGAGGTCAACGTACAGTGGTGACTCGTCATTATCGTGAGAATCAAGAAATCGTAAAAAGCGAAATGATTTCTGATCAAGTGACGCTTGAACCTGTTTCTGAAATTATTTTAGTTGGAACAGCTCCAACTAACTCGATACCAAAAGAAACTCCAGTTCACGAAGTTCCAGAATTGTCAGAATATGGTACAACTCCAGAAACAGCGCCAGTTCATGAAGTTCCGGAATTGACAGAGTATGCCACCAGTCCTGAGACAACTCCAGTTCATGAAGCACCAGAATTGGCAGAGTATGGCACCAGTCCTGAGACAGCTCCAGTTCATGAAGTTCCGGAATTGACAGAGAATGGCACCAGTCCTGAGACAGCTCCAGTTCATGAAGTTCCGGAATTGACAGAGTATGGCACAACTCCAGAAACAGCTCCTGTTAACGAAGTTCCGGAGTTGTCAGAGTACGGAACCAGTCCCGAGACAGCTCCAGTTCAAGAGATTCCAGAATTGACGGAATATGGCACAACTCCTGAGACAGCGCCAGTTCATGAAGTTCCAGAACTAACAGAATATAGCACAACTCCAGAAACAGCGCCAGTTCATGAAGTTCCGGAATTGTCAGAGTACGGCACCAGTCCCGAGACAGCTCCTATTCATGAGAATTCTGAGTTGGAATTGACTACAAATGATGAGGTTAGAATAGAAAAGATTGATTTTTCTATTGACGAGCAATATACAGATGAGATTCCAGGAGGAAGTCGTCAAATCGTAACACCAGGTGTTGAGGGAGAGCGCACGATTAAGATTCGCGTCTACAGTTCTAATGGTCAAGAGGTTGACCGCCAAGTGTTGTCTAATGAGGAAACTCTAGCTCCCGTAACGCAAATTGTTAAGGTCGGCACGGCTAAACCGACCATGGTACCGAACAATTCACCGCAAGCAGACGCCCTTCCAGAGTTTCCGTTGACTTATACTGACGAAACGCGCGTAGAGAAGATTAACTTCACCACTCTTGAAGAAGAAACGGATGAATTGGTTCGAGATGCTCGTCAAATCGCGACTCCAGGTGTCCAAGGCGAACGGACTATCAAGACTCGTGTCTACAGTTCCAATGGTCAAGTTGTTGACCGTCAAGAGTTGTCTAACGAAGAAACCTTGGCTCCGGTAACACAAATTGTCAAAGTCGGCACGGCTAAACCAAGCATGGTGCCAAATGAAGCACCAAAAGCAGATGCTTTACCAGAGTATTCGCTGACATATACAGATGAAACCCGCGTAGAGAAAATAGCCTTCAATATCGAGGAGCAATATACGGATGAATTGGTTCAAGATGCTCGTCAAATCGCGACTCCGGGAGTCCTAGGTGAACGAACTATTAAGACTCGTGTCTACAGTTCTAATGGACAAGAGGTCGATCGCCAAGAACTTTCGAATGAAGAAACCTTGGCTCCAGTAACACAAATTGTCAAGGTCGGCACGGCTAAACCAAGCATGGTACCGAATGAAGCACCAAAAGCAGAAACTCTTCCAGAGTATCCGTTGACTTATACTGACGAAACTCGCGTTGAGAAGATTAACTTCACCACTCGTGAAGAAGAAACGGATGAATTGGTTCGAGATGCTCGTCAAATCGCGACTCCAGGAGTCCAAGGTGAACGAACTATCAAGACTCGTGTCTACAGTTCTAACGGTCAGGAAATTGACCGCCAAGAATTGTCTAATGAGGAAACCCTAGTTCCAGTAACGCAAATCGTCAAAGTCGGGACAGCTAAGCCAAGCATAGTGCCAAGTGATGCACCGAAAGCAGACGCTCTGCCAGAATATCCGCTAACTTACACTGACGAAACTCGGGTTGAGAAAATCAACTTTAACATTCGTGAAGAAGAAACGGATGAATTGGTTCGAGATGCTCGTCAAATCACAACACCAGGTGTTGAGGGAGAGCGCACGATTAAGACCCGTGTTTACAGCTCTAACGGTCAAGTAGTTGACCGTCAAGAGTTATCTAACGAGAAAACTCTAGCTCCAGTAACACAAATTGTCAAGGTCGGCACGGCTAAACCAAGCATGGTACCGAATGAAGCACCAAAAGCAGAAACTCCGCCAGAGTATCCCCTAACTTATACCGACGAAACCCGAGTAGAAAAAATTGCGTTCAACATCGAGGAGCAATATACGGACGAATTGGTTCGAGATGCTCGTCAAATCAAAACACCAGGTGTTGAGGGAGAGCGCACGATTAAGACTCGTGTCTACAGTTCTAACGGTCAAGAGGTTGACCGCCAAGAGTTGTCCAACGAGGAAACTCTAGCTCCCGTAACGCAAATTGTTAAGGTCGGCACGGCTAAGCCAAGCATGGTACCGAATGAAGCGCCAAAAGCAGAAACTCTGCCAGAGTATCCGTTGACTTATACCGACGAAACTCGGGTTGAGAAAATTAACTTTAGCATTCGTGAAGAAGAAACCGATGAGCTTGTTCGAGATGCCCGCCAAATTGCAACTCCGGGTGTCCAAGGCGAACGAACTATCAAGACTCGAGTCTACAGTTCCAATGGTCAGGAAATCGACCGCCAAGAGTTATCTAATGAAGAAACTTTGGCGCCCGTAACACAGATCGTCAAAGTCGGAACTGCTAAACCAAGCATGGTACCAAATGATGCACCGAAAGCAGACGCTTTAGAGGAGTTCGATTTAATTTCACTGCATAATCTCTTGGCAGAAGCGGATCAGATTAAAGCTCAGGCCCGTTATTTCAACGATAGTCAGAGTCATCAAGCTAACTATGATGCTGCTTTGACGGCTGGTCAAGCGATTCTGAGCCAATCCCAAGCCAGCCAAGCAGAAGTCAACCAACTGGTGGAACAAATCAATCAAGCCAAGGCTCAATTAAGTGGTCTTGAGGTTGTCAAAACTGCTCTTCAGACTGAGTACGATTTAAATCCAAGAGTTAAAACTTCGGTTAAATATAAGAATGCGGATTCAGAAAAGCAAACAGCTTATACTGACGAATTGACCAAGGCAGAGGGAGTTTTGAACAATCAGACTGCTACACAAGTACAGGTCAACCAAGCTCTTGTTAGCTTGACAGCAGCCAAAGAAGCACTGAATGGAGTGCCTAAAGTCAAGCCGACTGTTTCAATTCTAAGTCTGACTGAGAATGCTGATGATAAGTCGGTGACATTCCAATATAGATTGGAAGACCAGACCAAATCCTTCCGTTCAGCGACTGCAGAGTTGTACCAGGGAGATCAGCTGGTTCGCACTCTTCCGATTACTAACTTTGCTGGTAGCTTGAAGATTGGCGACCTAGACTATTACACAGGCTACACTCTAAAAACCAAGTTGACTTATGAACTGGATAATGGCAGTTTTACTGAGTTTGAGACAGACAGTCGTAACTTTGAGTTAGAATACAAGAAGATTGCCTTCCGTGATATTGATTCTGTTGAGTTTTATCATAAAGAAAATGACCAATACAAGCGCTTTGTATCGATGAGCTCTATGCCTACGGATCTGTCTACCTACTTCGTCAAAATCAAGTCAAGCGAATCCAAGGAAATTCTCCTACCAGTTCACAGCATTTCTGAAGCAGAGAAAGATGGCAAGGCAGTCTATAAGGTTAATGTAGCCCTTCCTGAACTCGTCCAAGAAAGTGAGACAGGATACAAGTCTGGGCACGACTTTTACATCAGTAAGGCAGTCCCAAGTCAGCAAAATGTCTACACCAGCTTTGCTGGATTGGTAGACGCTATGAAGCGAAATATGGCAGGAAATTATGTGTTGGGAGCTGATTTGGATGCGAGCGAGGTCAACCTAGCTCCTGCTGATTATGTCTACCTCAAAGGGAACTTCACAGGTAGTCTGACAGGTAGTCAAAATGGTAAGCAATACGCTATTTATAATCTAGCCAAGCCTTTATTTGAAAACATGAAGAACGGGTCTTCTATTACCAATATCGACTTTAAAGATGTGAATATCGTGGGTACCTATGACTCGGCTGCGCTGGCACGCAATGCGGAGAATGCGCGAATCACAGATGTTTCTGTTCAGGGGAGAGTATCGGTAGTAGGAAACGCCTCTAACGTAGCGGGTCTTGTAGTTAATGGAACCAATACGCAAATTACCAATAGTTCCTTTACGGGTACCATCCTATCTAACAGTCAACACATCAAAGCTTATAACGTAGGTGGTTTGATTGCAAGCCTTAAAGGAGGAGAATCACTCCTCAGCCAAAGTAAAGCAGATGTAACGATTATTAGTGGTGCTCGATCAAATGAACAACGTATCGGTGGTTTGGTTGGCCGTCTAGAAAACAATGCTCGAATCACCAAATCTTATGTGACAGGAAAATTATATAATTCAACCACTAACGGTCAAATCGGTGGAGTGGTCGGCTCGAACTATTTCAATGGTTTAGTTGATAATGTTATCAGTAATGTTAGCGGTACAAATGTTTACAGTATTTCTGGGGATCAGGGATACAAAAATGACCGCATTACGCAAGCCTATAAAGTTGCTAAAAGTGAAACCTTGAAAAACGATCAGTTTGTTACTTCTACCATTACTCAAGAAGAAATGGAAGAAAAACTGACTGCTATGGACATAACAACTAGCCTAGATGACACGAATCTAAATATGCGTTTTGTCGACTATGGTGAGGTAAACAATGCTCAGTTTGACCGCGGATATTCTTATGCAAATATGGAGAAACTGCTTCCTTTCTACAATAAAGAAACCATTGTTTCGTTTGCGAACAAGATTCCGAAAGAGCATAAGTTGAACAAGGAGTACCTACTGGATGTTGTTCCGATGAAGGGCGACCAGGTTATCACTGATATCCATAGCAATAAAACAGCAATCAATCGTTTGATGCTTCACTACATGGACAATACCATCGATTACCTAGAATTATCTTATAAGGGAGATTTCGTAAATCGAGGTATTGCTGAGTATAGCATCAAGGGGCTAGACCTTCTTTATACTACAGAAGCCTTTGTATCAGATTATACTAGTATTCTAAATCAAGTCCTGCCAGAGTTAAACAAGGTAGTTCTTGATTCGCCAGCTATGCGCACAGTTCTTGGTGTAGCAGCAGATACTTCTTTGGATGAACTATACTTAGACACCGCATTTACGCAAGTGAAAAGCAAGCTATCAGGTGAGCTTCGCAAAGTGCTGGCTATGGATAAGGCTATCAATACTGAAGGTGAAGTAGTTAAGGATTATCTTGTTAAGAAGATTCTTGCTGATAAAGAAGCTTTCCTATTAGGTCTGACTTATCTTAATCGTTGGTACAATATCAACTATGATAACTTTAATGTTAAGGACTTATCGGCTTACAAGTTGGATTTCTACGGTAAGAATGATGTTTCGACTTTAGATACAATCATTGCTTTAGGGAAATCAGGACTTGAGAATCTCAAGGCTAAGAACAACTATACAGCTTATGACAATTCGCTCTCTGAAGCAACTGGTAAACGAGGACTCTTCAATTACCTTGAAGGCTACCGTCAGCTCTTCCTACCATACAAGACCAATAATGAATGGCTCAAGACCAATACAAAAGCCTACATCGTTGAGGCTAAGTCCGATGTAGCAGAAGCCAGACAGCTTCAGGATGCAGCCGAGGGCAAGAGCAAGTATTCTGTCGGCGTTTACGACAAGATTACTGCGGATAATTGGGAACATAAGGGCATGCTCCTGCCACTCTTGACCATGACTGAGAAGGGTGTCTATGTCATCTCCAATATGTCCACCGTCTCTATGGGAGCTTATGATCGCTACCGCCTTGATGCCAATAACAGGGTGCGAACAGATGCAGAATTGGTTGAGTATGTCGAAGACCGAGTTAGAAAGTCAGCTGAATGGCAGCGTGACCACTATGATTTCTGGTATAAGATCCTAAGCCCTGAAAGTAAGGACAAGCTCTTCCGTTCTGTTCTGGTTTACGATGGATTCTCATTGGTTGACAAGGATGGTAAAAGATATTGGGCTCCAGCTAATGACAAGAAATCACTAGCTATGCAGGAATTCTTTGGACCAGCCGGCAAGTGGTATCCAAGCAAGGGCTACAATGCCTATGCTACGGGAAGTGTCACCCACTTTGATGCTGCTCGTTTGTTAGAAGACTATGGGAACTCTGTCTACACCCATGAGATGACCCATAACTCCGACGGTTCTATCTACTTTGAAGGCAATGGCCGCCGTGAAGGACTGGGGGCTGAGCTCTATGCGCGTGGTCTCTTGCAGTCTACACCAAGTCCAAATGAACCTACCATTACCCTCAATACCCTCTTCAAGACGGACAAGGATTCTAAGACACGGATGCATACCTACAACTTCAAGGAACGTGTCCAAAATGCGGCAGATTTGCAGCACTATGTCCATGGCATGTTTGACATGATTTACACGCTGGATTACCTAGAGGGGACTTCGATGGTCAAGCAGAGCGATGCAGCCAAGCTCCAGTGGTTTAGAAAGATGGAGAATTACTATATCACTGATAAATATGGCAAGCAGACCCATGCTGGCAACCAGACGCGCAGCTTTACTGCTGAGGAAATCAAGCAGCTGACCAGCTTTGAATCCCTGATTGACAATGATGTCATCACCCGTCGGGAGAATAAGGATAGCGGACAGTATCCGCGTAATGGCTACCTCAGTCTCAGCCTCTTCTCGCCAATCTACTCAGCCTTGAGCAATCCAAATGGGGCGCCGGGAGACGTCATGTTCCGTCGCACAGCCTATGAATTGCTGGCAGCCAAGGGTTACCATGAAGGATTTGTTCCTTATGTTTCTGGTAAGTACTCTAAGGAAGCCTTCGATGAAGGTAAGAAAACGTGGGATGGATGGTCCGGAAGAGATGTTGGTCTCGTGACTGACCAGAAAGTCTTGGAAAATGTATTCAAGGGAGAATATGCTTCATGGGCGGCCTTCAAGAAGGCCATGTACCAAGAGCGGATTGACCAGCTAACCAAGCTCAAACCAATCACCATCGAGTACGAACTCAGAAATCCTAACAGTACCAAGCAAGTAACCATTCGCTCCTATGCAGAGATGCAGAAGCTGATGGATGAAGCAGTCGCAGAGGATGTGCGTAACATTACCAATGCGACAAATCGTGTTGAAGCTAGCTGGGTCAACCTGCTCAAGAAGAAGATTTACAACGCCTATCTTCGTGAGACAGACGACTTCAGACAGTCAATCTTTAACAAATAAGCCTTAGCTTGCTTGTCGAAAATAGCAAAAAGCTCATGAACCAGCTGAAAAACTGGTTTCATGAGCTTTTTATTTGTTGAAATTCTAGATGGCTGCTTCAATCAATTGCTTAAGATTGTCTAGAAGGCTATCCAAGGCTAGGACGGCTTCCTGCTGATGGTCTGGCTGGTAGAGATGTTGGAAGTAGTCTTGGATATTGGCTTCAAAATCCTGAGGCAGGCGGGAGCAATTTTCTTTGGCATACTGGAGCATGCGCTTTTCGCCTGGATGGAGCTGCTCATTGAGAGCGAAGATCACATCAAAGTAAGAGGCGAAAAATTCACTGCTACGATGATTGATACTGAGCAGGTCTTGGCGTTTGAGCGCTTTTTTGATCTGCCTTGAAAAAGCTGGCATAGCTTGGTCGAGGAGCAGGAGCTGCTTGCTGATGATATTCTTTTTCAGCTCAGCTGGATAGGGCAGACTGTACTTGCTCTGGAGGGCAGCATAGCGGCCGTCTCGATCGTAGAGAATCTTGCTGTGGATCAGATTGTACCACATACAGGTAGTGTAAGAATTTTGGGCTTTGTGCTCTAAAACGACTGTCTGTAAGTCTTGGTCAAAGTCGTTCAGCGAGCGGTAAATCAGCTCAATCTCGATACCATTATTGAGGACGCAGTCGTCTTCCAGTTCCCAAAATTGATTGCCAATTTCCATATAGGAGCAGTACTTGCTGAGGATTTCCTGACGGGTGGCTGGCTCGAGAGGAGCGCTCAGGTAGACATAGACATCATAATCTGAGTCTTGGTCAAAATGTTGGCCGGCCCGTGAGCCTCCGAGAGTCAGAGCTTCCACTTGCTCCAGTTGGGCCAATTCTTTAAAGAGATTTTGTGGCATAATTTGTCCTTCTTAATTTTTTGACATCATTCTAGCAAAAAGTGAAAAGGTTTGCAAGGGGGGGTAAATAGGATCTTTTCTTTCTTTTAAAAAACGTGATGAAGTGGAAGTATCTAGAGTATTATTTTGATCAGAAAAGCCTTGGTCTTTCTAGGCGATTTGTGATATGATTTGATTTATACTTTTCAGTAAGGTAGATAGGATTTTTCCTAAAAACTCCATAATTCCTGCTAAAACAATTATAGAGCATATGATATCGGATACGAAGAATAGGAGGTCGGGATGTCCCAGCCTCCTATCCTTCCTTCATCTGTTCAAAGACATAGAGAAAAAATTCTTTTGAAACTTCGAAATGTCCGTATCTTATCTGAGAAGCATACTGGCGCCACTGAGGATGTTGTCGGACTTGCTCGATGGGGCAGTCTTTGACAGGCTGGTAGTAGCTGACGTCACGTCGAAAAGGGAAGAAACCTTCAAACATTTCTACTTGGTAGGCTGTGTCATCTAGAATCTTGCCAACTGCTGTAAAAGCCTGTAGCTTTTCCTGACTATTTAGCTGATGTTTGGGGCTGTAGTACAGAAGATAGTCCCCTTTTTTCATTCGGTTTAGCGGTGCTTTCTTTCCATGGCAGACTTGGCAAAAGCCTCCCTCTACACCTCTTAGGACGTGTTCTTTTGATACGACACCAATCCAAAATCTAGTCATTTTCTGCCTCCAGTTCTATTAAGAGTTGGTTTAATGTTTCTGTATTATTTTCTAATTTTCCAAAGAACGTCTGATCAATGCCTTCTACCAGAGGAAGGGCTTGGTTGACCTTTTGCAGCCCCATATCCGTTAGGAGTATGATGTTGGCACGGCTGTCCTTGGGATGGACTTCCCGCATGATCAAACTTTTCTTGACCAAGAGGCGGATGATTTGGGATACGGTCATAACATCCATGTCAGAAAATCGGGCAATATCGGTCTGATTCACCCATTCTTGCTGACGCAGAAGCGCTGCAAGAGTGGTCAGAACGACAAACTGGGGATGGGTCAAATCAATCGTTTTCAGTTCGTTTTTTATCAGCCCATGCCACTTGTGGTAGGCACGGATAAAGAGCAGACCGGTTGATCTTTTGTATTCATCCTTGTAGATGGAGTTAAATTGCGATTTTTCCATTAGCTTCCCCTCTGGATTTTTATAAGTATACTTATTATATTTCGACATCTTATTTTTGTCAATAAAAAACCAGTTTAGACTAAAAAGTCTGAACTGGGTTCTGTTTATAGTTTTTCTACATAAATCTGCTGGGCAATCATAGGGCTAACTTGGATTGCTCGGCCGTCTACTTCTAGTTGATAGAGCTGGCTGTAGTCGTCATACTGGAGGAAATTGATTTCTTGGTTGATGTTCAGATCGTATTTTTCCAGAAAAGCCAGAAGCTCAAAGTCATCGTGGACACGGCGGATGAGGTAGTTACCGGGCTCTTGAGCGGAGGCCAGAGTTTGATGGTATTTTTCTTTCAGCAGCTGGTGTTTGGCTGGGATTGTGCCACCATGAGGGCAGGTCTCTGGGAAATCTAGCATTTTTTCCAAGCCTGCGACAAAACGCTCAGAAACGGTATGTTCCAGAATTTCGGCTTCCTGATGGATTTCGTCCGTGGTATAGCCCAGCTTTTGTACCAAGAACACCTCAATTAATCGGTGCTTGCGGTAGAGGTCAGAGACCAGTTGTAGGCCTAGGTCGGTTAGCAGATAGCCGGCCTTTTTGTCCTTGATTAGGAGTTCTTCAGCCAGCATTTTCTTCATCATCTCCG
>ERZ773214.1797-NODE-1797-length-12102-cov-43.722504_pt1 | contig 12102 bp, 13 predicted proteins | sample MGYA00511238_ERZ773214 | MGnify/ENA primary metagenome ERZ773214 (study PRJEB29015, sample SAMEA2738157) | human oral metagenome | biome: human oral; feature: human-associated habitat; material: saliva | place: China | collected 2259 ...
CGTACTCGAAGCGCCACCGCTCCCCCGCGCCGCAGGCTGACGCCTGATCTGACGCATTCTCGACGAGGCCGGGGCCCGGCCACTCGCTCATCGCACGGTGAGGGGTGGGTCAGGTCCCGGCCTCGTTGTTGTGCGAGGGTCCTCACATGGGGGCCTTCAGGGGGTCCTCAAATGGGGGCCTTCTCAGGGGCACGGTAGTCGCCAGGGTCGCGTTCGCACCAAGGATCGACGCCGGGTTCCCCGTCGCTACGTGTTGCTCGCGTCATCGTCCCGGCGCAGCTCATCGAGCATGCCTGCCGTGATGATGCCCGAGGGCAGGGCGACGACGGCGACGCCCATGAGCGAGGAGATCATGGCGATGGTGCGCCCGACATCGGTCGAGGGATACAGGTCGCCGTAGCCGACCGTCGTGAGGGAGACGACCGCCCAGTACACCGCGTCGAAGAACGTGCGAAACGTGTCCGGCTCGACGTTGAAGACGACGAGGGCGCTCACGAGGATGTAGGCGATGGCGAAACAGAGGACGGCGAGCAGGGCCTGCCGCTGTTTCTCGAACACGGCGGAGATGGCAGAGGCGCTCCTGGAGTAGCGAATGAGCTTGAATGCCCGCGCCGCCCGGAACAGGCGGAGCACTCGCAGGGTGCGCAGCGCGTCGTTGAGGGCGAGGAAGACGGGCAGTATCGACAGGAGGTCGATGATGGCCATGGGGGTGAAGGGGTAGATGACGAAGGACAGCGCCCCCTTGCCCAGCTTGAGGTCGGCCGTCACCCATCGGGCGAGGTAATCGAGGATGAACACGACGACGCACACATACTCGACCACCTCAAGCGCGGGATTACTGTCCTTGAAGCACAGGGGAACGAGGCTGGCCACGATGAGCACGGTCATCACGCGACCGCACCACATCGCCTCCCCCTCGTCGCCGTTCACCAGGGAGTAGAGACGTTCACGCATCCGCGTCACCCTTCCTCGATGCGCACTCGCTGCCCCGAGGCGCGCGACGCGCGCGCGGAGGCATCAAGGAGGAGAGAGGCGTGGAGGCCCGCCGCCGGGAAGGCTGCGATCGTTCCGATAATGAGCACAACGGCTCCTCTCGATGGTCTCGACATGCGTGTTCCTGACACTACTCTCGAACGCTCGGGACGACACGAGCAGCGACGCACGGTTGTCAAGAAGCCCAGGGAGGGACACCTCACATTCCCTTCACATGGAAACTATTGCCGTGTGACACTATCCGCATGCCTATGTCAGCTCCCTCGCTCTTTACGGCCCTGATCCGCGCGGAAGTACGCGCCTGGAACTCGGTCGAGACCGCCCTGAGCCGGGCGGGAAAACCACTGACCCTGGGCAGGTTCCTCGTTCTACGCACGGTCAGAGACACCCCCGCGTGCCGGATTCAAGAGGTGGCCTCCAGCCAGGGAATCACGCTGGGCGCCGCGTCGCGCCTCGTGGACCGCCTGCACCGCGACGGCCTGCTCACCCGCACCCGGTGCACGCACGACCGGCGAGCAACGATCCTGACGGTCACCGACACGGGCATGACCCACCTTGCCAGCGCCGAGACCATCGTCACCGCCGAGCAGGAACGACTCCTCGCACCCCTCTCCCCGGGCCAGCGCGAACGCCTCGCCCACGCGCTCGCCCTCATTGACGAGGCCGCGGACCCGACCGCCGGAAACGCGCAGGGATGCGGGAAGGGGCGCGCATGATCCGCTTCGACCACGTCTCGAAGACCTACCCGGGCGGAACGAGGGCCGTCGAGGACTTTTCCCTCCACATCGAGCGCGGCTCGACGACGGTCCTCCTGGGAACCTCGGGCTGCGGAAAGACGACGCTCATGCGCATGGTGAACGCGATGGTCACCCCGACCTCGGGCGCGGTCTTCGTGCGCGGCGCCAACGTCGCGGACGAGGACCCGGTGCGCCTACGCCGCTCGATCGGCTACGTCCTGCAGGAAGGCGGCCTGTTCCCGCACCGCACGATCGCGGACAATATCGCGACCGTCCCGCGCCTGGAGGGCGCCGGCAAGAAGGAGTCCCGCGAGCGCGCCCTCGAACTCCTGGATCTGGTGGGCCTGGACACGCAGATGGCCGATCGCTACCCCTCCGAGTTGTCGGGCGGGCAGCGTCAGCGCGTGGGGGTCGCGCGGGCGCTGGCGAACCGCGCGGACATCCTGTTGATGGATGAGCCTTTCGGCGCGCTCGATCCGCTCGTGCGCGCGGATCTGCAGCGGGAATTGAAGGAGATTCAGCGCTCGCTGGGTACGACGATCCTGTTCGTGACGCACGACGTGGACGAGGCCTTCACCCTGGGCGACCAGGTCGCGGTCCTGTCCACGGGCGGGCACATCGAGCAGGCGGGTCGCCCACTCGATCTGCTCACTTCCCCGGCCTCTACCTTCGTCGCCGACTTCGTGGGGGCCTCGCGCGCGGCGCGCCCGGGGGCTATAGGCGCAAACGTGGTGCTTTAGACGGCGTGTCGTGGGTCTAGTGGGCGCGTCCGGCCCAGCCTTTGCGTGGCCAGAGTCCTTCTTCTGGGGTGGGGGTTCCTTCCGGGATTCCGTGGCGTTTCTGATCGGTGTGGTTGGGGTGTTTGGGTGTGGGGATCCGGCGGGGTGTGGGGCACCCGTCGTGTTCCCATTGGGTCAGGACTTCGGTGGGGGTCGGGGGTTGTGGGGTGCGCAGGAGGAGAGCCCATTCGGCGATGACGGCTTGGTGGTAGGCACTGGCACCGCGGTGAGCGTGGAGGAGTTCACGCACGACAGCGTTGATGGATTCGACGTGGTTGGTGGTGGCGCAGGCCGGCGGGTCGGCTGGTGTGCCGTCGGGGTTGGTCAGGTAGGTGAACAGCACTCCTTGGCGTGCCAGTCGTGCCAAGCGTCGGTAGGCGCGGCGCGTGCGTTCATGCGTGTACCACCAGGTTTTACCGGTTTTTGACGCCCATGCAGGGTCTTGAGCGGCGAAGGTGCGCTGTGACATCCATTCTCGGAAGGTGTGCCCAAAGTCGTGGAGCATCGTCAACCACGCGCTGGCTTGGTCGACGCTGGTGATGCTCGTCAAGCGTCGTGACAAGGCCAGCAACGCCCGTGCGGGTTCGGTTCTGGGATGCATGGTGAGGTCGCGGATGATGTCACGATGAACGTGGACCAGGCAGCGTTGCACGCGCGTGGAGGGCCATAGGTGCGCGATAGCCGCCAAGGCGCCTGCAGCACCGTCGGTGGTGACCACATCGGCAGGAGCGAGGCGTTCAAGTAGGGCCGTGTAGGCCTGCGCGGATTCGTTGGCCGCCCACTGCCACTCCAGCACATGCTCGCGGTCTCGGGCGATCAGCAGCACCCATTCGCCCGACAGGTGCATGCCGTCAATGAAGATCTGATCGTGGACCTGCCCGGTGACGGGCGGGTGAGGTACCGGCACCTGCCAGCACCAACAGGTACGACGCCGGAAAGCGCGCGCTGAGCCTTCCTGTTCGTCTTGGGTGTGCCGAGACGTCGCCCACGCGATGAAGTCTGCCAGCTCATCGGCTTGTTCGTGTCGGCGCGCACGCCCTGATGGACATGTGGTTGACAGGGCGCACGAGGTGCATTTCCACCGTTGAGCGCCCGCCGCGGTGTGTCCATTCTTCTTCATCGGCACAGCGCACACCGGGCAACGCCGAGCACGATTCGATCGTGTTCTCACCCACTACACGATCACCCCAGAAAGTCAAGGAAGCTGCGCGATTAACCGCCCGAACCTAAATAACAGCGACTTTCGCCCGCAATCCCAACCTAAACCCGGAACTTAAGCACCACGTTCGTGACCGATAGTCCGTACGCGTGTCCGGGGTTGCCGACTGTGGGATCAGTTGGTCGAAGACCTGCCCCGGGTGAGGGAATCGAGGGCCGGGAAAGGCTGGCCATTCTTCTTTTCTGCGCGAGCGAGTTTTTCCGCGAGGGCGTGCGATACCCACTCCTCGAAGGAGGCGGGAGCCTTGCTTCCACGCTGGAGGCGCTCAGCCATAAACGCTGCCCTGCATCTGCCCAGGAGATCCGCATCCACTCGGGCGGTTACCTTGCGTACACCTGCTGCTGGTGCAGGCAGGGATTGTTTGGGACGTGGGGCCTGGGAGGTCGCGTTCTGTTTTGCCTTGGGGGTGGCGATCTCGGCGGCCTTGGTGGCTGCGACAGGCTTCATGAGGGCGTCTGTTGCACTGGGGAAGCCGACGACAATGGGGGCAGGACGGCGATTCATTGGTCGGTTCCTCCCATGGTGGACAAGATAGCGTCCAGGTGCGTGTCGTAGAGGTCGACAAGTGCTGTAGGTGCGCCGGGGTACTCATCGAGCCCGCAGCGTGCTTCAGCGGCGTCCGAGATGACGACTCGCCGGGGGACTGGCGGCGCCAGGAGAGGCAAGTCCTGAGTGACGCACGCAGCTTCGACAACGCCCAACCAGTGCGCTCCGGCGATGGTGCCCGCCTCGTGAAGGTTCACGAGGACCCCCGCGACCGTCAGCGCGGGATTGAGGTATCGGCGGGCCGCGTTGACCGTCTCCAGGAGTGAGGCCAGGCCCGTCGTCGACATGAGCTTGGATTGGGTGACGATAACGACGCCATCAGCGACCGCGAGAGCGTTGGAGGTGAGCAGATCCAGGGAAGGGGCGCAGTCGATGAGACATACATCGAAATGCTCTGTAACGAGAGCGAGTTGCTCGCCAAGGCGCGCCTCTCGGCCCGGGCCTGCGATAACCAGCTCGTTGCGCACCCCCGCGAGAGCGTCACCGCCTGCTGGGACCAAGTGGACTCGATCCCAGACAGTGGAGACCACGACGTCAGGGACCGTCAGGTCTGAGTGCTGGGACAAGGCGTGTGCGAGGCCCGCCTGGCCGTCCTCCAATGGTTGAGCTGACAGTGCGACGGATATGTTGGATTGAGGATCGAGGTCCACCACGAGGGTCCGCAAGCCCCGGCGCTGGAGGGCGCGTGCCAGGTGGAACGTGGTCGTGGTCTTCCCGACCCCACCTTTTTGGTTCGTGATCGCCAAAGTAATCATGAGTGGGTTTCCTTTCGTGCAACGGATTGATTGTGTTGGAATTTCAGGACTGTTGCTGCCAGCAATGCCAGCAATGCCAGCGACACCGGTTGCGCTGGCGTTACCAGCCGTGCTGGCATACGGGGTGAGTCATAGTGCCTTCGGTGACGCAGGGAGGGCAGCGGCGTCGCGCGCAGCGATGAGCGCAGACTCGGGGGGTTCAGCGTAGCGCTGCGTCGTTTCAACGCTCGCGTGCCCCAGAAGACGTTGAGTGATGAGGAGGTCACGTTCCGCTTGATAGACGCGCGTCGCATATCGATGTCGCAGGGCGTGGAGCGTCCAATGTCCAGGCAACGCAGCAGCGGCAAGTTTTGAAACATGCATGGGGGAGAGGTGCCCATTGTCCTGGCCGGGGAATGCCCATCCGCCGCCCATACGGCACGCTGTACTCACCGCTCGTGCTGTCTCTGGGCGCAGTGGGACGATGCGTTCACGACCACCTTTACCCAGCACAATGAGGGAGGTGCCAGAGCGGTCGGAGACGAGGTCTTGTGCGTGAACGCGAGCGACTTCGCCAGCGCGTAGTCCAGCGGTTGCTGCGAGCATCAAGATCAGTTCCACACGCTTATCGCCGTTGACCTGAGCGCGGCGGATCGCGGTGGCCAATACATCCTCCCCGATTGGGCGGGGGACCCCGGGACGCCGGCGCACTGTCGGCAGGTCCAAGGCAGGGTTGGCGGTTAGATCGTAGCGGGGTGTATACCACCGGTAAAACAGGCGGATCGAGCAGTAGTAGGAGTAGCGGGTCTCACTGGTCCAGGACTGCGCCGCCAGCCAATCCATGAGGCTCACTTCCTTGACTTCGCCTGGACCAACCGTCAGGCCGCGTGCAACGAGGCGCATATGCCGCACCCGAAGCAACACCGTTCGATTGCTCCTACCACCGGCGATGAGGAAGGACTCCCAGCGGTCCAGCGGATCAACCCAGCCCGCAGGTACGGGCAACGTCAACGCGTGAATATCCATACGGACACACCACCGCAGACGAGCAATCCCCGCTGGATGACTCACTTCGCTCAGACAACTGGCACTGCCAGGTGTGCCGGTAGCGCCAGCATAACCGGCGCTGCTGGCAATGCTGGCAAAAAAAGATACAACAACAGAAATCGTTGCAATACCAACGATAAAGTCTGGGGTGACCCGAGGTTGCAGGTTCGAGTCCTGTCGGAGGCGCCACCGATCCGCACCGGATGAGTGTCGCCGTGCCCACGCCCGCGTGAGACGCGCCGACGACGAGCGGGGAGTCGATCATCCGACGTTGTCCGGATCCCCGGCTCTGTGTGCTCTCAACGCTGCTCAATGGGAACGATGGGCCGGGCGCGTCGCTGGTCCTCAGTCAGCGGAGTGATCACGTCGGCGAGGGTATCGGCCATCGGAGTGTGATCGTGGTAGTCCTGGAAGTAGTAGCGCGCCGCGACGAAACGTTCACGAACAGGGTTCGTGACGCCAGCCAGTCGATCCTCGCGACTCGGAGGTAGGAATGCTCTCGCATCCAGGTGGTAGCCAGCGTGGTGGGCGAGTTCGGAGAAGAACACGAGCTGCGAGCGCGTGTTTCCCTCGCGGAAGGAATGCACGACGTTGAGAGACACCCAGTGTAATGCTAGGTTGTCGACGAAGTCGCCCAGTGCCAGTCCGCGTAGATAATCGGCCTCCTTGAGGAGAGCGTACTCGTGTGTCGCGGCCTCGGTCAGCTCCCGCCCTGCTGACGTATATTCGTGCGGGACCGAATAGTCGCGCGGATCAAACTTGGGGAACGCTGACACATCGGGGCCGAACTTAATCATTGGCCCGCCCATGGGTGCGCTGCGTTCCTGGCCTGCCCACACGAAGGTGTCCTGGAAGATGTGACGATGAATTGCCTTCATGTGGTCGTAGTCGAAGCGGCCCAGGAGAGGGGAGCGTGTAAGTTCCATCAGACGCAGCCGCGCCCAATGCTCCTCCAACGCACCGACCACCACCATCGACGGTATGCCGTTGGGGAAACGTCCTCCGCGAGTGAACTTGTTACGCATCGTGTGGGTCCCTGGAATGAAATAGGCATCCCACGACGGATCACTCATGATCCACGCCAAACTTCGCGCAGAGGTATTCCTCACCGAGACGCCCCGCTTCCTCGACGGTGATCTCGCCGGTCGCTGCCTTTGCGTGAAGCTCACGCAGATAAGGATCCGAGACCGTATGCCCCGCGAGATACAGGGCAGCGTCAGCAAAATCCAAGCAGTCTTGCGGTGTCACAGACGCTACCGTGCGGATGTTGGACATATGAATCCTCCTCATCGGGTGACCGGCGTCCATACTGGAAAAGTTCTCAGAGGTTCGACAATAGCTCAGCCGTACGAGGTCGTGGCCCCCCTCGGGGGACACGTGCGGCGCTCGCACAGCGGCGTGGGGCGTTCCGTTGTCAGCTCTCCACATGATACTCGCGAACCAGGCCAGGAGAGTGAGTGGATGGGTACGAGACTGAGCCGCCGGGGCTGGACTTGCCGCTTAGGAAAACTCGTCGCCGGGGGAGCATGAGCGAACCAACTACTGGCAGGAGTCCATCTCGGGTCACGTGAAATCGCGCTGTCACAAACTCCCGTTACGTGGACCGCCCCTGCGTGACCTGCGCGAAGGTGGAGATACTGGGGTCATGAACGCGCGAACGAACATCATCCGTCGCATGTGCGGGTCGATTCGTGCCCGAATGTGCAGCTGACACCGACGTCCGCCATCCACAGGCCCCGACCCGCCGTCACAACATCAGATGCACGCACGTGCACGCAGGCGGGACGATGCCGCGACCGAAGAGTTTATTGTGTCATTCTCCGACGACGATTACGCCTGTCCTTGCACCCACGACCACGAACCCACGCTCTTGTCCTTCGAGGTCATGCCTCCACGCAAGCCCTCCCTGGAAGCCTCGTTCTGGGACACGGTTGACCATCTCCTTCAGGTGCGTCCCGATTTCATGTCAGTGACCTACGGCGCGGGTGGCAAAGACCGCAATAATGCCCGCGCAACGGTTCAACGCCTCGTGCGCGACACCCCGATTCAGCCGATCGCTCACCTGACCTGCGTGGGCAATTCGACAGCCGAAGTCGTCTCGACCGTGTACGACTACTTAGAGTCGGGCGTACGAACCTTCCTCGCTCTGCGCGGCGATCCGCCGGCCGGTCAGGAGGACTGGACGCCCGGACCCGGCGGTGTCGCCAGCGCCACCGAACTCATTCACCTGATTCGCACGGTTGAAAAGCGCCGCTGCGACGCACACCCGGGCGAGGCTCTCCGCTCCGCCTTCAAACCCCTGACCATTGCCGTCGCCGCGTTCCCCGCGGGCAACCCCGCCGCAGGAACGACCCCTTCACAGGAGGTGGAGCGTCTCCTCGTCAAGCAAGCGGCAGGCGCGTCCTTTGCGATCACCCAACTGTTCTGGGACGCCGACGTCTATTCCGCCTTCGTCGAGCGCGCCCGCCGGGCAGGCGTCACCATCCCGATTGTTCCGGGAATCCTGCCCGCGACCGACCCGGCGCGCCTGCGCCGCGTCCAGAGCCTCACAGGTATTGAGGTTCCCGAGCAACTCCTATCCACCCTCGCCGGATGGGATGACCAGGAACGCCGCAATGAATTCGGCGCGGCCTTTGGTTCCCGCCTCATTCACGCAGTCCTGGACGCGGGCGCCCCGGGCGTCCACCTGTACACCTTCAACAGGGCACGGCCTGTCCTCGACATTCTGGCTCTCATGGGAGTGACGCCGGACCCGCAGTGGTCCCCGGCCTCGCACCCCTTGACGCGCGACTGAACGCGCCCCTTTATCCACCCCGCGGCCGGGTGCGGGCCAAGCCCGCGTGCGCCGCACGAGTAGCACACCCAAGGAGAACACCATGTCCGCTGCCACCGCGCAGTTTCCCACCGCCACGATCCTGGCCTATCCGCGTATAGGCCGCGAACGTCAGCTCAAGCGTGCCCTCGAGGCCCGCTGGGCGGGTCGTATAACCGACGCCGAATTGCTTGACGCGGCAGACGAGCTGCGCAAGGAAAACCTGTCGCGCCTGGTCGCCCTTGGTCTTGACGCATCCGATGCTTCGCTTGCCGATGCGCCCTCCCTGTATGACCACGTCCTGGATGCCACGGTTCTCCTGGGTGCCGTCCCCCCGCGTTTCGCTGGACGTGAGGGCCTTGACCTCTACTTTGCTCTCGCTCGCGGCGACGACAAGGTCGGTCCCGAAGAAATGACGAAGTGGTTCGACACGAACTACCACTATCTGGTCCCCGAGATAGGACCCGACACGCCTCTGCGCTTCGCGGATGACACGGTCGTGCGCCGCTTCACGGACGCCCGTGAGTGGGGCTACGTGACCCGCCCCGTCCTGGTTGGTCCCGTCACCTACCTGGCCCTGGCTAAGGCCGACCCAGCTACCCCCAACTTCGATCCGCTCACCCGCATAGACGAGGCCGTGGCCGCATACGCGGAGGCACTGGCCTCCCTGCGCGCAGCGGGTGCCCCGTGGGTTCAGCTTGACGAACCCGCCTTGACATCCGACAACCTTTCGCACAGTCGCGCCGAGCTAGGCGAATTGGCTGTCCGCGTCTACGAGCGCCTCGCAGCCGCGACCGAGCGCCCCCAGATCCTGCTCACCACCCCCTACGGCGATGCCTCCCACGCGGTGGGCGCGCTGGCAAAGACTGGAGTCGAGGCCCTCCACGTCGACACGCTGCGCGGTTCCCTGCCCAAAGGAGCGGATCTGTCCGGCGTTACCCTCGTTGTCGGCGCTATCGACGGTCGTTACGTTTGGCGCGCCGACCTCGCCCAGGCGCGCGAGACCCTGAAGGCAGCGCAGGCCCTGAGCGCTGGCCGCGTCACCGTCGCCACCTCCAACTCCCTGCAGCACGTGCCCCACGACACCGCGCTGGAGACCTGGGACGACGCGACCCTCAACGAGAACCTGCACGCCTGGCTTGCTTTCGCTGATCAGAAGGTCGTCGAGGTGGTGACCCTGGCACGCGGACTGGATGAGGGATGGGAAGCCATCGACGACGAGGTCGCCGAGGCGTCTCGCGTCCTCGCCCAGCGCGCTGCCACTCCTGGCGTCGTGCGCCCCGAGGTCCGCGCGCGTGCAGCTGGACTGACTGAGGCCGACCGCACCCGCGAACCGTACTTGGAGCGTGAGGCCGCCCAGGCCGAGCGACTGCACCTGCCCCCGCTACCCACGACGACGATCGGGTCCTTCCCTCAGACCACCGACATCCGTAAGGCTCGCGCCGCCAACGCCCGTGGTGAGCTGTCTGACGCGGACTACGAGGCGCGCATGCGTGAGGAAATCGCCTCGGTGATCACCCTCCAGGAAGAGTTGGGCCTGGACGTTCTCGTCCACGGTGAGGCCGAGCGTAACGACATGGTCCAGTACTTTGCGGAACTGCTTGACGGTTTCGCTGCGACACGCAACGGCTGGGTACAGTCCTACGGCTCTCGTTGTACGCGTCCGTCCATCCTGTGGGGCGACGTCTCCCGCCCTGCACCCATGACCGTGAGCTGGACCACCTACGCTCAGTCCCTGTCGGATAAGCCCGTCAAGGGCATGCTCACGGGTCCGGTTACGATCATCGCGTGGTCCTTCCCGCGAAATGACCTGCCCCTGGGCGAGATCGCTGACCAGATCGGCCTGGCTCTGCGCGACGAGGTCGCCGACCTCGAGGCCGCCGGTATCGCCGCCATCCAGGTCGACGAGCCCGCCCTGCGTGAACTCCTGCCCCTGGATGCCGACCGTCACGCCGACTACCTGAACTGGTCGGTAGGGGCCTTCCGTCTGGCCACCTCTTCGGTACGACCCGACACTCAGATCCACACCCACCTGTGCTACTCCGAGTTCGGCCAGATCATCGACGCCATCAAGGGCCTGGACGCCGACGTGACCTCGATTGAGGCGGCGCGCTCGAAGATGGAGGTCGTCCCCGAGCTAGCGGAGGCCGGCTTTGATCACGGTATCGGCCCCGGCGTGTGGGACATTCACGCTCCCCGCGTTCCTAGCGTCGAAGAACTCGCTGAGCTGATCGGCCTGGCTGCTGACGCTGTTCCGGTCTCGCGCCTGTGGGTTAACCCCGACTGTGGCCTGAAGACGCGTGGCTATGCGGAAACGAAGGCGTCGCTGGACAACCTTGTCTGCGCTACTCGGCAAGTGCGTGCCCAGCGTGGCCTGGACGGCTGAAACGTCGCCTAGGCGTTGAGGTGAGGGGCGGGACCGAAAGGTCTCGCCCCTTGCCATAGCAGCATCATCGCAGGCCACCCACGGCAACGAGGCCGAGACGGAGTATGGGAGGTGGGAGTTCTCGTCATGCGCCGTGCGATGACATCGAAGAACACACACTCATCCGACGCACATGCCTGTTACACAATCTCACCTATTGAACATAGTGTTGCTGCCTTGGCCAGGCTTCGACAAACTAGAGCCATGACGACCTTCGCGAACCCTATGTGCTGCCCCTCCGGCGGCATGACCTCGCGAATGTGTATGTGATTGACGCCCCAGATACACCTGTCAATCACCGCCGCAGTGATATACCCACGTCGAAAGTGGGAGTGCGGCCCCGAAGAATCGGATACACCCATGACTCTCGTCAACGCCCCCGCCCCCTCCGTCCGCAACGCCGACGACCGCCCCACCTCCTATGAGGAATTTCTGGATGTCCTAGCTGGCCTGCGTCTGAGCTCCTCCCGCATCGACATTGACATCGACCGCGGACAGGTCACTCTCGATGGGCGCGATGCGGGACTGTCCGCCAAAGAACACGACCTCCTCGCATACCTGGCCGCTAACGCCGACCGCGCTGTCACCCGCGACGAACTGTTCGCATCCGTGTGGGCCCACGCGGACCTCGGAGCCGACTCGCGCACCGTCGATGCTCACATTCGTCGCTTGCGCAAGAAACTCTCCGCGGCTCCCGACCTCATCTCGACGGTGCGCGGCGAAGGCTACCGCTTCAACTCCACGCCCGCCGTTCGCGTGCGCGTCACCCGCCCCGTCGCCCTCGCCGCCTGATCCACTCCTCGCCACGGC
>ERZ773214.1800-NODE-1800-length-12089-cov-111.864717_pt1 | contig 12089 bp, 10 predicted proteins | sample MGYA00511238_ERZ773214 | MGnify/ENA primary metagenome ERZ773214 (study PRJEB29015, sample SAMEA2738157) | human oral metagenome | biome: human oral; feature: human-associated habitat; material: saliva | place: China | collected 2259 ...
TGCTGGCGTGCACCTGGTTGCCGGTATTGTGAACGGCCGCAACGTGTGGCGTGCCGACGTTCGCGCCGCCCTGAAGACCCTGGAGGCGCTACCCGGCGCATCCGAGGGTGCCGTGTCGGTTTCCTCTTCGACCTCCCTGCAGCACGTGCCTCACGACCTGGCTCTGGAAGACCCTGCCGAGGTTCCCGTGGACGGCCTGGCATTCGCTGACCAGAAGGTCGCTGAGATTGCTCTGCTGGCTCGTGGCCTGGCTGAGGGCGAGGCTGCTATTGAGCCGGAGCTGAAGGCTGCTGATGAGGCGCTGGCTCGCTTCGCCGCTGACCCGCGCAAGCACAACGACGAGATTCGTGCCCGCGCCGCAGCTGTGGCTCCCGAGGACTTCGACCGCCCGACCATTGATGTTCGCCGCGCGGCTCAGGCTGACCTGAACCTGCCGAAGCTGCCGACCACCACCATTGGTTCCTTCCCGCAGACCGCTGAGATTCGCCGCCACCGTGCGGAGGCTCGTGCGGGCAAGATTTCCGCTGAGGAGCTGAACGGCTTCCTGCGTGACGAGATCGCCTCGGTCATCAAGCTGCAGGAGGAACTGGGCCTGGACGTGCTGGTTCACGGTGAGGCTGAGCGTAACGACATGGTTCAGTACTTCGCTGAGAACTTCGACGGCTTCGCAACCACCCGCCACGGCTGGGTTCAGTCCTACGGTTCGCGTTGCACCCGCCCCTCGATCCTGTTCGGTGACGTGAAGCGTCACGGTGAGGGTCTGCGCGGTGAGGCGTTCACCGTTCCGTGGAGCTCCCACGCACAGTCGCTGAGCGAGAAGCCGGTCAAGGGCATGCTCACCGGCCCGGTGACGATTCTGGCGTGGTCCTTCGTGCGTGACGACCAGCCGCGCCGCGAGACCGCTAACCAGGTGGCTCTGGCTCTTGCCGACGAGATTGCTGACCTGGAGGAGGCGGGCATCCGCATCATTCAGGTGGACGAGCCGGCTCTGCGTGAGCTGCTGCCCCTGCGCCGCGATGAGCAGCCGCAGTACCTGGATTGGTCGGTGAACTCCTTCCGCCTGGCAACCAGCGGTGTTAAGGATTCCACTCAGATTCACACCCACCTGTGCTACTCGGAGTTCAACGAGATTATCGACTCGATTAACGCTCTGAACGCTGACGTGACCAGCATTGAGGCGGCTCGTTCGCACATGGAGCTGCTGGCTGACATTCCGGAGAGCTTCGTTTCCGGTCTGGGTCCGGGCGTGTGGGACATCCACTCCCCGCGTGTTCCTTCTCAGGAGGAGATTGAGTCCCTGCTGAAGGCTGCGATTGGTTACGGCACCATTGCTGACCTGTGGGTGAACCCGGACTGTGGTCTGAAGACTCGTGATTACGAGGAGACCAAGCAGTCTCTGCGTCACCTGGTGGATGCCACCAAGGCGATCCGCGCGTCCCACTAGGAGGCGCCTATTGGTTCCGCTGCCTGCTGCGGGTTGACCGGATGATGGTTTGCTCGCGGTAACCTGCGGCAGGTGGCGGCTGTTCGGCTTCGTGCCGGTATACGTACCGACTGTATGCCGAGCTTTTGGGGATAGATAACGGGCCCGCCCGCACGGATTCTTCTGCACCGTGCGGGCGGGTTTTTCTGTGCAGTTTTTGGGTTGAGCGGGTGGATGCCTGCGGGGTGTTTGTGGAGTCCTGATTTAGTGGTGTTTAAGTGGTTTTCTTTTTGAACTTAGGGTATAAATTACTCTAAATTTAGTTGTGGTCTGACCAAAACATGCATTTGCTCAACAAAGAAAGTATTTATATTCGTTACGCTATGCACGGCAATGTTGCCCAGTAGACAGATGTGCATCACATGGATTTCATACTTCCCTGCAATTCCGGGGTAAAACAAGTATTTATAGAATAATCACTCTGAATATTCGTTCACCCTCGTGAACAATTCAATGAAAACATGCCCAGCAAATTAGCATTTTTATAAGGCCCCACTTATAGAATGCCAAATATGACTACTACCACTTCATCAAAGAAGAAGAAGGGTTCTGTACCCCGCTGGCTCGCCATTCCGGCACCCAAGCCTCAGCTCAGCGAAGCAGAAGTTAATGCGAAGTACCCGCGCATGCGCCTACAGGTCTTCATGGGTATCTTCATCGGTTACGCGACCTTCTACCTGATTCGTAACAACGTCCCGCTGGTCACCCCGATTCTGACCAAGGAACTTGGCTTCAGCAACGCAGCAATTGGTGCGCTGTCCACGGCACTGCTGCTGGCTTACGGCTTCAGCAAGTTCTTCACCGCAATGATTTCTGACCGCTCGAACGCGCGTCTGTTCCTGCCCATCGGTCTGGTGCTCTCGGGTGTTGCAAACATCCTGCTGGCAATGACCGGTTACATGGGTGAAGGCGCGGGTGCGGCAGGCTACGGTGCCGCTATCGCCTCCATCATGGCAACCATCATGGTCTTCAACGGCATCTTCCAGGGCATGGGTTGGCCGCCCTCCGGTCGTGTGCTCGTGAACTGGTTCTCCACCAGCGAGCGCGGCACGAAGGTTTCCTGGTGGAACACCGCCCACAACGTCGGTGGTGCGCTGTCCGGTCTGCTGGTTGCGTGGGGCTTCTCCATGTTTGGCAAGACCTGGGAAGTTGCTTTCTGGTTCCCCGCTGTTATCAGCTTCGTGCTCGCATTTGTGGCGTGGCTGCTGATTCGTGATAACCCCGAGGCGGAGGGCCTGCCCACCGTTGACGTGTACCGCAACGACCCGCACAAGGTTGAGTCCACCGCTGAGGATCGTGCGGAGTCCACGTGGACCACCATCCGTAAGCACGTGCTGACCAACTCGACCATGGTGTACCTGGCTCTGGCGAACGTGTTCGTGTACACCCTGCGTTACGGCGTGCTGGTGTGGGCACCGAAGTACCTGCACGATGTGCGTCACGCTTCCCTTGAGGGTGGTATTGCGGGCTTCTCGATTCTGGAACTTGCCGGTATTGGCGGCACCGTCCTGTGCGGTTACGTTTCTGACCGCATGTTCAAGGGTCGCCGCTCCCCCGCGGGTATCCTGTTCCTGATTGCGACCGTCGGTGCGATTCTGCTGTACTGGCTGCCTTCTTCGGATGCGCCGCTGTGGATTGCGTACGTTGCGTTGGCTCTGATTGGTGGCCTGATTTACGGCCCGGTCATGCTGATTGGTCTGCAGGCTATTGACCTGTCCCCCTCGCATGTTGCGGGTACCGCTGCGGGCTTCACCGGCCTGTTCGGTTACGCGCTGGGTGCAACCCTGGCTTCTGCTGGTATCGGCATTATTGTTGACCACTGGGGCTGGAGCACCGCGTTTGTCTTCATGATTGTGTGCTCGGGTCTGGCGGTTCTGTTCCTGTGGCTGGTCAACGGTGCTGAGAAGCGTCTGATGGCTGAGCGTGCGGAGAAGCTGGCTGCGAAGGCTCAGGCTTAAGCAAATAGTGCTTCTTTATTCCTGAACTAGCAGTTCGGGGGTAGATGTGAACCCGCCTGTACGGTTGTGTGACCGTGCGGGCGGGTTTTCTGCGTCCTCGGAGGGTGCAGAGGGCGCGTCCTTGAAGGGGCTACCGCCTTCTCTGCCACCCGCGTAGCCCACTGAGAGGCGCCCAAATGCCGCTGAGGAGCACCTGTACCGGTGAGCCACCATCCGGCGCGGTGCCGGGCATCCTGTGGCTTGCGGGCGTAAGAACATAGAATGGAACCATGACTACTAACTCTGGAATCACTAAAGAATGGGTGGATGAAACCGTCAAGCCGGGCGACGATTTCTTCCGCCACGTCAACGGTAAGTGGCTCGCTACCCACGAAATCCCGGCGGACCGCCCCAAGGACGGCGGCCTGTACACCCTCCGCGATAACGCAGAGAAGCACGTGCGTGAGCTGGTGGAGAAGATCGCGAAGGAGCAGCCGGAGTCCCGTATTGGCGCGCTGTACAACTCCTTCATGGATGTTGAGAAGATTGAGGCGGACGGCCTGGAGCCGCTGCTGAAGGAAATCGCCCCGATCCTGAACTCGGCAACCCCCTCCCACCTGGCTGTGACCCTGGCACTGCTGTCTCGTGCGGGTCTGCCGCAGCTGTTCGCCTGGTACACCAGCAACGACCCGAAGGACCCGAAGAACTACACGTTCTTCCTGTACCAGTCGGGTCTGGGTCTGCCGGATGAATCCTACTACCGTGAAGAGAAGCACGAGCAGGCGTGCGCGGCGTATGTTGAGCATATTGCCCGCATGTTTGAGCTGACCGGCCTGGCTGAGGGCTTCGGCCTGACCCCGGAGCAGGCGGCTCAGCTGGTGTTCACTCACGAGTCTGAGCTGGGTCGCCTGCACTGGAACGTTGTGGAGAACCGCGACGCTGAGGCAACCTACAACCCGTACCAGGCGACCGAGCTGGAGGAGAAGTTCCCCGGCTTCCCGTTCTCCCAGTGGCTGCTGGCTCTCGGCGCTGACCCGGAGACCCTGGGTCAGGTTATTGTGGCTCAGCCGTCCTTCTTTGAGGGTGCGGCTAAGCTGTTCACCTCCATCCCGCTGATGAGCTGGAAGCTGTGGGCTGTGTGGACCGTTCTGCGTTCGCGTGCGCCGTTCATGTACGACGAGCTGGTTCAGGAGAGCTTCAACTTCTACGGCAAGACCCTCTCCGGTACTCAGCAGATTCGTGAGCGCTGGAAGCGCGGCGTGGGCGCTGTTGAGAAGGCTCTGGGTGAGGAGATTGGCCAGGAGTACGTGGCTGTGCACTTCCCGCCCTCGCACAAGGAGAAGATGCTGGTTCTGGTCGGCAACCTCCTGGAGGCGTACCGCGAGTCTATTGAGTCGCTGGACTGGATGACCGAGGCAACCCGTCAGAAGGCGCTGGAGAAGCTGTCGAAGTTCGTCACCAAGATCGGTTACCCCGATAAGTGGCGTGACTTCTCCGCACTGGAGCTGGTGCCCGGTGACCTGTTTGAGAACCTGCGCCGTACCGGTGCGTTTGATGCTGATTGGCTGATTGCCCGCAAGGGTCAGCCGGTGGATAAGGCGGAGTGGCTGATGACTCCGCAGACCGTGAACGCGTACTACATGCCGCCGGCGAATGAGATTGTGTTCCCGGCAGCGATTCTGCAGCCGCCGTACTTCAACCCGGATGCTGACGATGCGGCGAACTACGGCAATATCGGCATGATTATTGGCCACGAGATTGGTCACGGTTTTGACGATCAGGGTTCCCGCTATGACGGCGACGGCAAGCTGGAGAGCTGGTGGACTGAGGAGGATTACGCAAAGTTCAAGGAGCGTACCGCAGCGCTGGTGGAGCAGTACAACGCGTACGTTCCGGTGGGTCTGGACCCGAAGTTCCACGTGAACGGTGAGCTGACTCTGGGTGAGAACATTGGCGACCTGGCTGGCATGTCGATTGCGTTGAAGGCGTACCGTCTGGCGTTGAAGAAGCAGGGCATTGAGTCGCTAGCTGACGCGCCAGTGATTGACGGTATGACCGGTATTCAGCGTTTCTTCTTCTCGAATGCTCGTGGCTGGTGCACGAAGTCCCGCCCGCAGCATGCTGAGGTGATGATTTCGGTTGATCCGCATTCGCCGGATGAGTTCCGTGTGAACGGTGTGGTGCGCAATATTGATGAGTTCTATGAGGCATTTGGTGTCTCTGAGGGCGATGCACTGTACCTGGCTCCGGAGGAGCGCGTGCGCATCTGGTAGCACCCCGATAAGGGTATATGCTTTATTGCGTATATAAGAAAGGCGCCCGCCTCGTGGGTTTATTCCATGGGGCGGGCGCCTTTTAGTTGTAGAAGCTATACGCTTCTAGACTGAAGCTTTTAGGAAGCAGAAGCCGAGGACGAAGAGGAAGAAGCACGCATACCCGTCAGCTTCCACGCGCCGTTCTCATACACGCCATGCAGGGTGCGCTCCACCTCGTCCTTACGATCCGATTCAGAGGGAGCTTCCTGCACACGGTCCTTGCTTGCAATGAACTCGCCGGGATCCATAGTCAGGCGGATATTCCAGTTGTAGGTGTCACCCTCACGTTCGGGCTGCGCGGAAAGCATGGTGATGGTGACGGACGCGTCGTGCATCCAGGCTTCACCCTTAATCAGCTTCTCGCCAAGGGTGCCACTTGCCGGCTCAATCATGCTCTTCAGCTCGGACTTGTCGAGCGCGCATTCACGCAGCGGCTCGGTCTTACCGGTGCGCATGTAGTATTCCATGGCTGCGCCGAAGAAGGCGATGGACTGGTACAGGCCTTCCACGCTGTTCTCGTTAGCGACAGCGGGCTTGACCGGCACGGGGGCGTTCTTGGACGGCTCGGTACGGGTTGCGGGCTGGTAGTCGGAAGGCTTGGAGGTGTAGCCCTCCAGGACTGCAACGCCGGAGTAGTCGCTACGTGCGGTCTTAGATGCAGTTGCGGAAGCAGAGGTGCTACCGGATGCAGATGCAGAGCCGCTGGTCGCCTGGGGCTGTGCACCGCATGCTGCCAGGAGGGTCGCACCACCGGTTGCTGCGAGCAGGCCGAGGGCGGATCGGCGGGTTACGTTCTTCATGGGTTCTCTCTATCTGTGGTGTGGTTCCGCACCGCGGTGCGGGTGATGCCTGGGGCATCTAACGGGAAGACGGCACTACACGAATGTAGCGCCGTCTTCCAGTATATGTTTTTACAGCTGTATTTCTTTAGCCGCCGTAATAGTAGTAGTGGCTGTAGGAGCTGCCGTAGTAGTCGCTGATGACGACGCGGCCGCGGCGGCCGTAACGGTTGGAGTAGTAGCCGTTGTGGGGGGTGCGGCGCACGGTCGGGCGGTAGGTGGTTGCCTGTGCGGGGGTGAGCAGCGCGCCGAGGGCGGTTGCTGCGCCTGCGCCTGCGGCGGCGAGTGCTGCGCGGCGGGTGAGGCGTGCGGGCTTCTTGGTGGCCATGATGTGCCTTTCGGGGTCGGTGTTTCTGTGAAGTGACAGGTGCGTGCACGGCATGCGGCTGTGCATTGACCATTTCTTATTGTAAGCCTCAACGTTAATGTTTTTACGTGCAGAGTACACCTTCTAGTTGAGGCTTAAACCATGCGGGCTAGTCCACGTTTTTCCGGCAGAAAAATTACGGAAATATTGGTTGAGAAACACGCCGTGCACGCACTCAATATGGGCTGAACCGCGGGCTACATGTCCACTTCGGCGAGGCCGGAAATCTTGCCGTAGCTGAAGTACCGGAGGGTAGAGCGGCGGTTCGCCCAGGCATCAATCTGGGCGATGTCGTCGGGGTTGCTCATGTCTGGCCAGCGCTCGTTTTCAATCCTGAATCGGGTCATTGCGAGGAGGGGGTAGCTACCGAAGACGGGGCAGAATTCTGCGACCAGCTTGCCGGATTTTGTGTAGAAGTGGAGGGAGTCTGCGTGTTCACGGTCGGTGTTGTTGTCGTATGAGACCGTGTCAATCGCGTTGAGCGGGAAGAAGACCGTATCGTTGAAAGGCTCTCCCCTTTCGATTCCTTCGGGCGAGATTTTAGTGTAGCTACCAGCGGCGTCGCAGAAGAAGAACATGAAAAAGCCGATCATGCCGGGGCCGATAAAGTCGAATACAAAGTGGAATCCTACGTCTTCTCCTAGGTGAATGACGGAAGCTCCTACCGCGAACAGAAGAATTACTAGGGCGTATAGAACGATTTCGTAGCGGTTCGTTCGGATGACGTATACGGCTTGGGCGCGTAGTTTCTTTTCGCGGCGTCGGTTGAGTTCGTACGTGACGACGGTGCGGAGGACCTTGTAAATCAGTATGGAGTCGAGTGCGCCCCATATGAAAATCATGATGGTGTTGACCATGGTCGCTCACCAGCCTTTCTATCTATCGGTGACCGGCAGCCTTCCGGCAACGGCGCGGAGGGTGCGGGTTCGTTCTCAGAGTAGCCGAGGAAATCGGGTGGTTAGGCACGGATTCGGGCAATCTGCGAAGTGGTTGCCGAGTCTTCACCCGAGCATTGCGTCGAGTTAACCTCCCGTCCAGATAGGGTGCGATAGGCTAAGAACGTGCCCGCCACCTCACCAGGGCGGGCGCGATTCACCAACCACCGCACAAGGACGTACATACTATGAACGCTGCTGAAACCGGAACCCTTTGGGGACTTATTGTCGCCCTGATACCGGGCTACCGTATTAAGCTCGGCAAGCCCACGCTGAACAAGAGGCAGAAGAGGCCCATCCTGGCATATATCTTCTTCTGGTTTGTAACTATCCTCGGGTTTGTCGGCATGCCGCTTATTTGGCTGTCTCTTGGCCTCGGGGATGAGCAACCAGGAACAGAGGATTTTACTGTTGCAATTTCTGGCCTCATTTTTAGCATCGTGTCTCTTGGTCTGCTGGGGGCTCTCCCGCTGAATCACTGCTACGCCTTCTACCTCGAGCTACGCGAGGATTGTGTGCGGTGGCGTAATTGGCGGTGGAAGGAACGCACTTTCACCTACCCCTCGATTACGTTCGCCCATGTGGAAAACAACAGCAAGAACGGCTTCTTGCGCATCGGCAGCACTGAGATGGGTAAGCGTACTTGCAGCTTCGACCCGTATCAGTTTGATGCGACCATTCTTATGGCGCAGGTGCTGTACCGTGACGATCATGGGCGTTGGGCTGAGGAGGACGGCATTGATGTGATGAGTGTGGTGGGGATGTATGGTTCTTCGCGAGATATTTATGCCCAGTTTTATGACTTGTGTGAAACGAAGTATGTGGTGGGTGTGACGAAGAGTGAGCGTCAGAAGCGCCGCCGCCGGGCTGCCCGTAATGAGGTGCGTAGGCTGGAGCGTCAGCAGGCGCGCGAGGAGGCACGCCGCGAAGCGCAGCAGGCCAAGAAATCCCGGAAGGTTAATGAGGTGAGTGATGGAAATTAATTACAAACGCCGCCAAACGATAGCGCTCATTATTTCATTCATCATTCTTTGGTACATGTTCTTTGTTTTCGCTAATGACTTAGGTGATGACAGTGACGGCATCACCGCCACCTGCACCGTAACTAAGGCATATACGAGAGAACGCGGCGGAACAGTAAGCGGCATGAACGATAGTAGGCCAACAGGAATTTTCGAGACAGAAGAATGCGGCACTCTCATGATGATTACTCCTCCGGAAGGTCGCAAGATTCCCGAGTATGTTGAGACCGCCAAGCCTGGCAAAAAATATCTATTCCATGTCGCAAACTCATCTTTAAAAAAGGACCGAGATTTTGATACAACCCGCTTTGAAGAGATCAAAGAGTAACAGCCCGCAACTCCAGAGCCAGCAGAGAACCCACCAGACAAGACACTGAGAAAGTAGGAAAACAATGTTCCCATGGATTAAGAAACTCACATCCCCGGAAGCCAGAACTTTTATTGCCTGTACCATCTCAATAATGGTTGTCTTTGGTCTGGCTTACTACATAACACATGCCGAGGATAAAAATGCATATACCGTATGCACTGTAAAGAGCCACAAAATTGAAGCTATTGGTGGGCAAGCGTCCAACTACACGGTTGAAAGCCCCAAGGGTATCTTTGAGACCGAATAGTGCGGAACACTTGAAATGTATGGGACGTCGGATGGAAAAAAGATACCGGAGTATGTATCTGCGATTCATGATGGAAAGAAGTACAAGGTATACAAATCTGCGACCGATAAAAGTAAAGATAAAGATTTCGGTATTGTCCGCCTTGAGGAAATCAAAGAATAACCAGCTCATGAGCCATAAATAAAGCCCCGTGTGTAAAGCCCCGTGTGGCGCGAGTCTTCAACTCGCACCGTCCGGGGCTTTCCATATGAAATCGGCAAACCATTTCGCACCACCCTTCACCTTCAACGATGCAGGAGGGGCAGGGCCCCCTCATGGCAGCTCAGGAAATTGGGCGGTCACACACGGATCCCGACCCTCTGATGAATGGTCGCCCAGTCTTCACCCGAGCCTTGCGTCGAGTTAACCTTCTGATCAGATACCGTGCGATAGGCTAAGGATGTGCCCGCCACCTCACCGGGGCGAGCACGATTCACCAACCACTACCGCACAAGGACGTACACGCCATAGGCACAGTTTTTTAGACGACCCGCTTTGAAGACATCACAGAATAACAGCCCGCAGCCCAGAAAGAAGGTGAAGAGCAGTGAAAAAGAACTCCCCGAGGAAAAAGAACGTTTCAAAGAAAAGGAACACCTCGAAGAAAAATAGTTATCCAGAGGCAAATTACATTCCCAAAACTGGGGCTATAAAGAAGACCCGCAAAAAGAGATACACCAAGAAAAAGAAGAATAAAGTCGATTTCAAAGAGTATCTTCGCAAAAAAGCAAAAGCTGCGTGGGATGCACGCGACGTCATCATATTCGTGGCAGTCATGCTAGGGTTCCTTGCGTCCTTACATTTTATGACCAGCTACAACCCGGGCAATGAATCCGCTATCTGCACTGTTGCCTCCGTCGAAATCATTGAGCACGAGGACCCCTACTCAATCTCCGGTGAGTTCGAAACGGAAGAGTGCGGAATCATCAAATCAAGCAAATCCCCTGATGGTATCCCCATCCGCAAATACCTTCAGAGCTTTGAGACGGGCAAGAAGTATAGGGCGTACAAGACCTTCTATACCCGTAACGATGAATTCGACTTCAGCGTCCTCCGCTTTGAAGAGATCAAAGAGTAACCCCACCTCCGCAGAAAGGAATCCACCATGGACATTATCGGTGACTTTATCATCGGCTTTTTTGGAGAGGCCCTCGCCTCCTCACCGACCCTGCAGCGAGTATTCCTGTGGATTCTTTTCTCTATATCCATTCTTCTCACGCTTGTCCCCGTCGTGACGGGTGAATACGCGTGGAGCATCCTATCCATCTCGATAATGCTGTTTTCTGTCGTGACGATTGACGGCACTCATGAGCACTGCGTGAAAAACACCAAGAACGGCGGCGCGTACCATTACTTTCTGCTGACGGTGGGCACGTTCTGCGTCGCCGCAATTGCTCTGCTCTCTCCCTTGCGGGTGTCCCGCCGGTTGCTTTCACCCCGCAGGTGGACGGCATCAATTTTGCGCCCTGGTATGTGGCGGCGTCCGCGCTGGTTCTGCTGCTGTTCTTCTACAATGCCGCGCAGCCGAGCGATGAGATCCCCAACCTGCGCCGTATGGAGCGCATCAACCGGTATGTGCGTGCGGTGGTGCTGGGTGTGAGCGCCCTGATGGTGTTCTTCTGCCTGGTTATTCCGGTGGTTTCGTTCGCCACTACCGGTTATGAGCCTGTGGGTGTTTCGGTGGTGCTGTGCCTGGTGCCGGTCTTCCTGATTTTTGTGCGCCGCTCCCTGTTCAAGCTGTGGGCGTCGACCTTTGAGGAGGGTACTGCCGGGTATGGTGTGTTGCGTGGCTTCTGCGTAGCTCTGGTGGGTTTGGGTGGATGTTTGGCGGCGGTTCGTCTTGCCGCTGATGTTGTGCAGTACGGTAGCGGGTTGTCGCTGGTGTACGTGGTGCCGGTGATTGCCTCGTACCTGCTGGTGAAGAGGTACGTGACCGTGGGTATCGCTATCCTCGAGAAGGAAGAGGACGAAGAGGAGCCGGAGGCTGAACCTGCAGCCCACTAAACAGTGGAACCCCGTGGACTGAGAGATGACCTCAGCCGCGGGGTTTTCTATGTTGCACAGAGTTCGGTAAGTGCACTAGATTGAAACGAAATGAAAAATACTTTTAACTATCACCTCAAGGTTGAATTGAATATCCTGATGAGGCACCGACTAGGAGGAAAAAATATCAACCTTCTCATATTGGACTGATAAAGTAGTACGGGGCTTTTTCTCATTCCGGCTTTGCCCCTGACCCTTTCCACTCAGGTGGGCACTACACAGTGGCGTTTCAGACTTACCGCTGTTATGTGTCTGCACGGTATATAACTCAACGAAAAGATCATCATGACCAACCACACCACAGCGCGTCAGCGTCTACTCCGCTTCCCTTTGATTTTGGGTGTCACGACGGCACTCATTTTCTCTTCTTGCTCCACGGGCACGAACAATAACAGCACCCCTTCCGATAAGGGCACTGTTACTTCTCAGAGCCCCCGCCAGGTGGAGAACGCTACTAATGTTCTGCAGAACGTGAATGTTCAGATGGGCCGT
>ERZ773214.1803-NODE-1803-length-12068-cov-2.868143_pt1 | contig 12068 bp, 10 predicted proteins | sample MGYA00511238_ERZ773214 | MGnify/ENA primary metagenome ERZ773214 (study PRJEB29015, sample SAMEA2738157) | human oral metagenome | biome: human oral; feature: human-associated habitat; material: saliva | place: China | collected 2259 ...
TGTAAGTTTCTGAGAAGTGTTGTCTTTTCTGTTCGTAGATTGATTACTATTTCGTTTACTGCGTCCTCATTTTTGCCGTTTAGTAATATAACACTTCATATAGTATATGTTGTGAATAAGGAGTAGGCGAATGTGATTTTCATTTTTAGATGGTGAGTGTCCTTTCGAAAGTAGAGCGAGCAAGCTGTCGCTCTTTCTCTTGTTATGATAGGGACGGAGGGATGTTGTCGCAAGGAAATTCATTTTATTTCCCTATCTTTGCACCATTATATAATGAAGTTAAGCGCAATGTCTTGCATTCTACATATTGAAACCTCGACCGATGTTTGTTCTGTTGCTCTTTCCCAAGATGGCGTCTGTATCTATTCGGACGAAAACAAGGAAGGCCCTGAACACGCCCGCATATTGGCCCCTTTTGTTAGCGATGCGATTAGTTTTGCCGACAGCCATGCCATTCCGATTGACGCTGTTGCTGTGAGCAAAGGACCAGGGTCTTATACCGGTTTGCGTATTGGCGTATCGACGGCTAAAGGAGTTTGCTATGCTCGCGACTTGCGACTGATCTCGGTGTCGACATTAGCATTGCTTTCCGTTCCCATCTTGCTCCGTCAAGAGTTGGAAGAAGATGCCCTTTTGTGTCCGATGATTGATGCGCGGCGAATGGAAGTTTATTGCTGTCTTTATGATCGCGCCCTGCGAACGATTGAGCCGACGACTGCGCAAATCATCACGTCCGATTCCTTTGCTGCCCATCTGAATGAGCATCCCGTCTACTTTTTTGGCAACGGCGCGGAGAAATGCAAAGGCGTCATCACCCATCCCAACGCTCGCTTTATTGAAGGCATAGTACCGCTGGCCAAATATATGTTTCCGCTGGCCGAGAAGGCGGTGGCAACAGAAAGCTATGAAGATGTAGCCTACTTTGAGCCTTTCTATCTAAAGCAGTTTGTGGCACAAAAGCCTAAGAATCTGTTGTAGGCCTTATATTTTATTGAGCAGCCGGCGTCGCTGTGTCTGTTCTTGTCGAACAAAAGAAATATCCCGCATTTATGCATTACAATACGAACGAAGGAAAACTGAAACTGCCGGAATATGGTCGCCTTGTGCAGCGAATGGCCGAGTATGTAGTGACCATTCAAGACCGCGCAGCGCGTCAGGCTTATGCTGAACGTCTCGCTTTTATTATGGAAAGAATGATCCCTAAGGGACAACGCGCGCAAGACGTCGCACATAAGATTTGGGATCATTTGGCTTATTTGACCAATTATCAATTAGATATTGACTTTCCCGTGGAGATTCGTCGCTTCGAGCCAAGTATGCAGCCGCAGCGTTTGAGTTATCCGCAAGGGCGAATCCGTTATCGCCATTATGGGCGCTTGGTTGAGCGCGCCATAGCCAAGTTACGCGATATGCCGGCCGGCACCGTGCGCGATCAGACTTTGCTTTTAGTGGCTAACCGAATGAAGCGCAACTTGGCTTCTTGGAAGAGCGACAACGCTACTGATGATAAGGTGGCACACGACTTGTCTTCTTATACTGACGGTCAACTTACCATCTAACCTATTCTGATCATGGCTTCTTTTGTTATTGAAGGCGGTCACCGCCTGAAGGGTGTTATTGAGCCGCAAGGCGCCAAAAATGAGGCGCTCGAAGTTGTTGCGGCCACTTTGCTCTCTGCAGAGCCTGTGCGCCTGACTAACATACCTGATATATTAGACGTCAACAACCTCATTCGCCTTATTGCCGATATGGGAGTAAGCGTTACGAAAAACGGGGCGGGCGATTATACTTTCTGCGCCGACCACGTTGATTTGAATTACCTTCATAGCGAAGAATTCCTCCAGCGTTGTACGCAGTTGCGTGGCTCTGTTTTGTTGATGGGGCCGCTTTTGGCGCGCTTTGGTCGAGCTTCGATGGCAAAGCCCGGTGGCGATAAAATCGGTCGCCGTCGGTTGGATACCCATTTCTTGGGCTTCCGTCATTTAGGAGCTGATTTCGTTTTCGACGAAAAGGCCGGCGTGTTTACCATTGAGGCCAAAGCCTTGCGGGGTACTTATATGCTCCTCGATGAGGCCAGCATTACGGGCACAGCCAATATTATTATGGCGGCCGTATTGGCTCAAGGGACGACTACAATATATAATGCGGCCTGCGAACCTTATATTCAGCAACTCTGTAAGCTCCTCAATAAAATGGGGGCTAAGATTTCGGGCCTTGCGTCCAACTTGCTGACGATTGAAGGCGTTGAATGCTTGCACGCTGCCGAGCATCGCATCCTCCCCGATATGATTGAGATCGGCTCTTTCATCGGTATGGCAGCCTTGGCCGGCGATGGCATTACGATTAAGCAGGTTTCGTATGACGATTTAGGACTTATTCCCGACACTTTTCGGCGTTTAGGTGTTCGCATCGAGCGCCAAGGCGACGACCTCTTTATTCCGGCGCAGCCCCATTATGCTTCTGAGACGTTTATTGATGGCTCATTCCTGACGATGTCCGATGCGCCTTGGCCCGGTTTGACGCCCGACTTGCTCAGTGTCTTGATTGTCGTGGCTACGCAGGCGAAGGGCACGGTGCTCTTTCATCAGAAGATGTTTGAAAGCCGATTGTTCTTCGTCGATAAGTTGATTGATATGGGCGCGCAAATTATTTTGTGCGATCCCCACCGCGCCGTCGTCGTTGGACATAACCACGCACTCAAGTTGCAGGCTCGCCGAATGACGTCACCCGATATTCGCGCCGGCATCGCGCTGCTCATTGCCGCCTTGAGCGCTGAAGGTACGAGCATCATCGACAATATTGAGCAAATCGATCGTGGCTACGAGCGCATCGAAGAGCGTCTTAGCGCATTGGGTGCGGTGATTAAACGCATAGATTAGTATGATAAAGGCTGATGATTTGGTGCTGATCGGCAAGATCACAAAGTTGCATGGTATAGATGGCGAAGTAGTCTGCCATTTTACCGACGACGTCTTTGATCGTGGCGACTCCGCCTTTCTCTTTCTTGAACTTGATGGTCTGCCTGTTCCTTTTGAATGGGAAGAATACCGCTTCAAAGGCGCGGAAGATGCCCTTTTCAAGTTTGTGGAAGTTCCTGATGAGGCTTCGGCCCGCCATCTTGTCGGCGCGAGAGTATATTATCCCAAAGAATTTATTCCCGAACTCGACGAAAGCGAAGGTCTGCCTTCCTATCGCGCCTTGACCGGTTTCCAAGTTAAAGATGCCGAAGGGCGTTGTTTGGGTGTAGTCAGTGCGGTTGATGATTCGTCGGCTAATATCTTATTGACCGTTGTGGATGCTGAAGATCGCGTATTACTTCTGCCTTATCACGACGATTTTTTGCTTCATTTTGATTTAAAAGAACGCATCTTGCAACTCCGATTGCCCGAAGGACTTTTGGATTTGAACGTATAAAGCGATGAGAAAAATAGCCATACTCGGTTCTACCGGCTCAATTGGGACGCAGGCCTTAGATATTATTCGCGCCCACAGCGATCTTTTCGAAGCCTATCTTCTTACGGCCAACGACAATGCCGACCTGCTGATTCGGCAGGCCCGAGAGTTTGTGCCCGATAGCGTCGTGATAGCCAATGCGGACAAATATGATTACGTCAGCGAGGCCCTGGCCGATTTGCCCATCAAGGTTTATGCCGGTGCCGATGCCATTTGCGACGTCGTTACTGCAAGTCCTATAGATATTGTCTTGACCGCGATGGTCGGCTTCTCCGGTTTGCGGCCTACAGTTGTAGCCTTGAAAGCCGGCAAGGCGATAGCTTTAGCCAACAAAGAGACGCTTGTTGTGGCCGGTGAGATTATCACCCGCTTAGCCTTGGATAATAAATGCCCGCTGCTCCCTGTCGATAGCGAACATTCGGCGATCTTTCAATGCCTAACGGGTAGTGGCGACAATCCTGTTGAAGTCCTGCTTCTTACGGCTTCCGGCGGTCCTTTCCGTCAAATGGATGCCGCCGCCTTGGCCCGCGTCACGGCTGCCCAAGCCCTAAAGCACCCCAATTGGGTAATGGGCGCGAAGATTACGATCGACTCTGCCTCCATGATGAACAAAGGCTTTGAGATGATCGAAGCAAAATGGCTCTTTGGTGTGCAGCCTGAAGCCATCGAGATCGTTGTTCATCCGGAGAGCATCATCCATTCAGCCGTGCGCTATGCAGATGGCGCCGTCATTGCTCAGATGGGTTTGCCCGATATGCACTTACCCATCAGCTATGCCTTTAGTTATCCGCGCCGCCTGCCTATTTCCGGTGAGCGGATGGACCTCTTTCGCTTGGGCAGCCTTCATTTTGAGCGGCCCGACGTTGAGCGTTTTCCCTGTCTCCGCTTAGCTTATGCCGCCGTGAATCGTGGCGGCAACGCGCCTTGCGTACTAAATGCCGCCAACGAAGTAGTTAATCTCGCCTTTCGCGAAGGGCGCATCGCCTTTCCACAGATGGCGGAGATCATCAATGAGACCATGGCGCGCACACATTATATAAATACCCCCACTTTAGACGATTATTTTGAAACAGACAGCGAAGCGCGCCGCATAGCCGCTTCACTTATTCCCAATACATAAAACAAAAGAAAATCCGATGGAAGCATTTTTGATTCGCGCACTACAATTGATATTGTGTTTCTCCATACTGATCTTCCTCCACGAAGGTGGCCATTTCTTGGCAGCTCGCTTGTTTAAGATCCGTGTGGAAAAGTTTGCCCTCTTCTTTGATCCCTGGTTCAGCTTGTTTAAGTTTAAGCCCAAGAAGAGCGACACTACCTACGTACTCGGTTGGTTACCGCTTGGCGGCTACGTAAAAATAGCCGGTATGATTGATGAATCGATGGACAAAGAGCAGATGGCGCAACCCGTACAGCCGTGGGAGTTTCGCGCAAAGCCTGCTTGGCAGCGTCTGATTGTGATGCTGGCCGGCGTGTTCGTCAATTTCATTCTCGCCCTTTTTATCTATGCAATGATACTCTTTACTTGGGGCGATACCTACGTGCCTATGCGCAACATAGACCAAGGTTTTGCCTTCAATGAGCGCGCTCGTCAGTTTGGATTCCAAAATGGCGATATCCCCCTCCGCACAGACAAGACCACTTTCGATCGTTTTGATTCCAATGAAAGTATGGGCGACGTCTACCGCGGCATCAGTGAAGCGCGAAGCGTCACTGTGTTGCGGCAAGGCAAGGAAGTGACCCTCTCTCTACCCGGTGAGATCAATATGATTCAAATGATGAAAGAAGAGCCGCCCTTCCTGCTGCCCTTATCCACCGCAGTTGTCGACAGCCTGCCCGCCGGCAGTCCGGCCGCTAAGGCCGGCGTGCGCGTAGGCGACAGTTTGGTGTCCTACAATGGTGCGCCTTGCACAACGTGGAACGAATACACTGACATCCGTGCCCGCATGGAAGACGTTTTGGCGTCGAAAAAGCCCGCCGATTCCCTTCGTTTGCGCCAAGTGACGCTCGTTGTGGCGCGTGCAACTACCGGCGTGCGCGATACCTTGCGCTTCCAATTGACGCCGGAGTATGCTTTAGGCATCTCCCACTATAGTCCGTTCAAGAACTACAAGACTGTCACGAAGAACTATACCTTCCTATCTTCCTTCCCTGCCGGATTCTCTCACGGATGGCACGTATTAAAAGGTTATGTCACCGATTTGAAATACATCTTTACGAAAGACGGTGCCAAGAGTATTGGTAGTTTTGGCACGATCGGCTCACTTTTCCCTACCACGTGGGTATGGGAGCGTTTTTGGGAGCTAACGGCGTTTATTTCGCTGATGTTGGCGTTTATGAATATCCTGCCTATTCCCGCACTTGATGGAGGTCACGCCTTCTTCCTTCTTTATGAGGTGATCACGCGCCGCAAGCCGAGCGACAAGTTTATGGAAAATGCTGAAAAGATCGGCATCTTCCTCCTCTTAGGCTTGATGGCTTACGCCTTGTTCAATGATGTCTTGAAGTTTATATTCTAACATGCCCCGGCGCTTCGGGATTGGCCCGGCTATGGCCGATTCCGGCGCTACGATCCTTTGATCTTGCCCGACTACGAAGATGAATTACATTGGTTCCAAGCGTACTTTGCTTCCCTTTATCGACCAATGCATTACGTCCATCGCAGGTGACGCGGCACGAAGTGGGACATTTTGCGACCTTTTTGCCGGAACGGGTATCGTCGGCCGCTTTTATAAGTCGCAAGGTTGCAGTGTGATGGCCAACGATTGGCAGTTTTACGGCTTCGTACTCAACCAGCATTATATCGGCAACTGTTCTCTGCCGGCTTTCTCCGGCTTGATGCCCCACATACCGACACTTACGACGACCGCCCTCCCTGATCGAGGGGCGGTCGTTTGTCGTTTTCTCGAAAATCTTCCGCCTGCGGAGGGCTTTGTCTCGCGTCATTTTTGTCCGGGTGGGACTACTAATGACGCCGCGCAAAGAATTTACTTCAGCGATGCCAACGGCCGGCGTTGCGATGCCATCCGCCGGCAGATTGACGCGTGGCTACGCGCGGGGATGATCACCAAGGGAGAGTTTTATTTCCTCTTGACGACCCTTTTGGAGAATATGGACAGTGTGGCCAACACAGCTTCGATCTATGGGGCTTTTCTCAAAAAACTGAAACCCTCGGCCTTGCGTCCGCTCACGATGACGCCTGCCGAGTGTATCTTGAGTGAGCGTCCGCAGCGTGTGTTTCAAAATGACGCCAACCAATTGATTGGCCGCTTGCAAACGGACATACTCTACCTTGATCCGCCTTACAACAGCAGGCAATATGCTGCCAATTATCACGTCTTGGAAACCATCGCCCGCAACGACAGTCCGGCGCTGCACGGCAAGACCGGTATGCGCGACTATGCGGATCGGCGCTCGGCCTATTGCTCTCGCCGCCATGTGCGTAAGGCTTTTGCCGACTTGATCGAACGCGCCAATGCGCGCTACGTATTTTTGAGTTATAATAATGAGGGTTTGCTCACCTTTGACGACATACAGCAGGTTATGGAGCGCCGCGGGCACTACGGCCGGTTTGAACAACCTTACGGCCGCTTCCAAGCCGACCGCCCTTCGGCTGAACGGCAAATCAAGGCCACGCAAACCACGGAATATATCCATTATCTTATCGTAGAATAAGTAGGGCGCCACGCGGCGAACCCTCGACTTCTTTATGCGACAAGCAGACGCCGACTGAGTCGGACGCCTGCTTTTTTGATAATCGCTGCTGTATCGCCGCGCCCGTCTGTGTTGGGAAATCGGCCGCCCCATTTCCATTGTCTGAAGCATTGCTCCGTAGCCGATTTAATTTGAACAGCTGCGCCTTACATCCCCCTTGCGACCCTTGCGCTCGTGAGGGGAAACCTTTTTCATCACGAGATGAAACCTTTTTTATCACGAGAGTAAGCCCTTTTTATCGTGAGCGTAAACCTTTTTCATCGTGAGCGCAAACGGAAAAACCGCAAGCTACGATGACGAAAAGAGGAAGGACACGCCGGAAAATGCGAAACAAACAACTCGTCATTTGCCCACTTCCCGCCATAAAGTGCGAAGCAACCATTATCGAAAGCGTCGGCAGCCGACCAAACATTTATCGGCGGCAAACATTTTCAAGTCGAAATAAAGCCGTAATGCGACAACCAATAAATGTAATCAGCCCAAATCCGGCAAAAAACAAGAAGGCATATCTCAGTAATCAATCGGCACGAAAGAAGTATACGATTTCCCAAGTCAAAATTAAGAATTAGGTCAAAAATTCTCGTTAAGTAGTCCTAAAAACAAGCACTTCAAACCACTAAAAATCGCTCGTCGGAGAGCTTAAACCAAGCCGCGGAATGGCGATTTTCACTTGTCCTCAAAGCAGAAAAAGAGAAAATCAAATCCTTAAATGGTCGTGTTAAGTTTTCTAAAACGGAAAACTTTCGCGACTTTAGAGCGCCTTGTAATTTTCTCAAAAAATATCTCTTGTCTTCATTGGAAAAGTCCAATTTCTTACTTACATTTGCATCGAAAAAGGCGACACGGGTCCACAAAATCCAAGCGAAGATGCCGCTAAAGGCGCTCCAAGTTAGCCCCTAACAGAGCATCGCAGAAGCAACATAAAATACGGATAAACAAGGCATTACGCGCATCAATAGAAAACTGATCAAAGCTTTTTTTACTCCCACCCGAAGTGCCGCGCGGGCAAGCGCCCACGGCCGGCAGTTCAGCATCAACACGATGAAAATAAATACGAATTTGTGGCAACGAAACGGGTCGGCCTGCAAAAGGCTGCCGGTGAAACTGCCCATAACAACAAAATAACACGAAAACCTATGTGTACTGAAAATTTCATCATTACCAAGCGAGACGGCACCACAGAACGATTCTCGCTGGATAAGATTAAGAGTGCTATACTCAAAGCTTTCACCTCGTTGCATCAACCGATTGATGCACAAGGCTTGCAGCGCGTCATCGAACACCTGCGTTTCTGCAACGGTATGAGCGTTGAGGACATTCAGAACCAAGTGGAAGTGGCCCTGATGGCAGAAAAACACTTCAAGGTAGCCAAAGCTTTTATGCTTTATCGCCAACAGCACACGGAGGATCGTGACGTGGCCGAACGCCTAAGCTTTATGTTCGACTACTGCGATGCGGCCAATCCGGCCACCGGCTCAAAGTATGACGCCAACGCCAACGTCGAAAACAAAAACATCGCGACGCTGATCGGCGAATTGCCTAAACGGAGCTTCATCCGCCTCAACCGTCGCCTCCTGACAGACCGCATCAAGCAGATGTATGGCAAGGCTTTGGCCGAACGCTATCTGTATCTGCTCGACAACCACTTTATCTATAAAAACGACGAAACCAGCCTGGCTAATTATTGTGCGAGTATCACGATGTATCCGTGGCTCCTCAACGGCACGATGAACATAGGCGGCAACTCTACGGCGCCGACTAACTTGAAAAGTTTCTGCGGCGGTTTTGTCAATATGGTGTTTATCGTCTCCTCCATGTTGTCGGGCGCTTGCGCCACGCCGGAGTTTCTGATGTATATGAGCTATTTCCTCCAGCAGGAATACGGCGATGACTTCTATCTGCGCGCCGACGAGGTCGTAGATCTTTCCAAGAAGCAGCGCACGATGGACAAAATCATTACGGATTGCTTCGAACAGGTGGTCTATTCCATCAATCAGCCGACGGGAGCGCGCAACTTCCAAGCCGTATTCTGGAATATCTCTTATTATGATAAGAACTACTTCGAAAGTATCTTTGGCGATTTCCGCTTCCCCGACGGCAAAAAGCCTTCTTGGGACGCGCTGAGTTGGTTGCAAAAGCGCTTTATGCGTTGGTTTAATGCGGAGCGCACGCGCACGGTCTTGACCTTCCCGGTGGAAACGATGGCTTTGCTTTCAAAAGACGGCGACGTGCTCGACAAGGAATACGCCGATTTCACGGCCGAAATGTACGCTGCGGGTCACAGTTTCTTCACGTATATGAGTGATAACGCCGATTCGCTGGCTTCTTGCTGCCGCTTGCGCAATGAGATTCAAGACAACGGCTTCAGTTATACGCTCGGTGCGGGCGGCGTATCAACCGGTTCGAAGAGTGTGCTGACGATCAACTTGAACCGCTGCGTGCAACAAGCTACTCGCGAGGGCTTGAACTACACAGAATACCTGGCTTCGATCGTAGATCTCGTACATAAGGTGCAATTGGCTTACAATGAGAACCTCAAAGCCTTGCAGGTGAAGGGTATGCTTCCGTTGTTTGATGCCGGATACATCAACATTCAGCGCCAATATCTGACGATTGGCGTCAACGGTATGGTCGAAGCGGCTGAAAGCTTGGGCATTCAAATCTCCGACAACAAAGAATATGAGGAGTTTGTCGGCAGCATTCTGGGCCTTATCGAACAGTATAATAAGCAATACCGCTCTAAGGATGTGCTCTTCAACTGCGAGATGATTCCGGCTGAGAATGTGGGCGTGAAGCACGCGCGCTGGGATCGCGAGGCCGGCTACTTCGTGCCGCGCGACTGCTACAACAGCTATTTCTACATTGTGGAAGATCCGAATACGGACATCATCGAAAAATTCCGTCTGCACGGCCGCCGCTACATTGAACACTTGACGGGCGGATCTGCGCTCCACATGAATTTGGATGAGCACCTGGGCAAAGCGCAATACCGCCAACTGCTCCGCGTGGCAGCTAAAGAGGGATGCAATTACTTCACGTTTAACATTCCTAACACGCTTTGCAACGAATGCGGAACGATTGATAAGCGCCACTTGGAGGAGTGTCCGCACTGCCACAGCCATAACGTCGACTACTTGACGCGTGTGATCGGCTACTTGAAGCGCGTATCCAATTTTTCCGTTGATCGCCAAAAAGAAGCGGCACGCCGCTATTACTCGCTCAACCCTGAGAAGGTAAAACAATAAGGCAGACAAAAGCGGAATAGGACCGGAAGAAAAATCGTCCTTACGCTCTATATATAATAATGTATCGGAGCGGAAGCACAGCGCACCTCGACGGCGCCCGCTTCCGCTCCGATAAGATAAAAGTAAAGTTCGATCAAAAATCGACGGACATCTTATGCTGAAATACGTTAACTACGATATTGTTTTTCAAGAGTTCCCCGACGAAGTAACGCTTGCAATCAACCTCTCGCTGTGTCCGGTCTGCTGCCCGGGCTGCCACAGCCAATTTTTGCAGACTGACGTGGGCGAATTGCTCACGCCGGAGCGGCTGCAAGCTTTGATCGACTCGTATGATGGGGAGATTACTTGCGTAGGATTGATGGGCGGCGACAACGATCCGGCGGCTGTGGGCGAACTTTTTGCGCTTGTGCGCCGCGTTTATGGGGATAAGTTGAAAACAGGTTGGTATTCGGGACGCGCACAGTTGCCTAAAGATTTCGATCCTCGATTGTTCGACTACGTAAAGCTGGGGCCTTACATTGAGGAGCGCGGACCGCTCAAGGCAGCAACGACCAATCAGCGCCTTTATCGCTTCATCGATGGGCAACAAACGGACATCACCGCGCGCTTCCATAAACATTGAAATGCGCTAAGCAGACTTTATTGACCACGCTCCGGCTTTCATCAATCGGCCATCAAGCCGCACATCTAAAGCAAACGCCGCCCGCTCAACTGAACGGACGGCGATCTTTATTTCTTAAAGTATTTGCCGATGATTGGTAAACGCTTGACGGGAAAATCGTGGTAAAGAACGTGAGCAATATAAAGGATGATAAACACCGTATTGATTCCCATCGTGAGCCAAGAACTCCAAGCGGCCGGTTCGAGCTGCATCAGCGTGAAGAAAAAAGCTGTGAGCAAGACGTAACCGGCTATGCTCTTCAAAGGATACTTGATCGGATAAAATTTCTGCCCGACAAAGTAGCTCAAAATCGTAGCTACGCCGTAGCCGGCCACACCACCCCAAGCGCAAGCCATATAGCCGAAGCGCGGTATGAAGAGGACGTTGACGGCTACTAAGACGGCACAACCCGCAAAGGAGAAATACATACCGTAAATCGTCTTGTCGACGAGTTTGTACCACAAGGAAAGGTTGAAGTAAATGCCCAGCAGGATGCCCGCAACCATTACAATCGGCGTGACGCGCAAACCTCCCCAATAATCGGGCGCAATAATGTGCTTGAAAAGCGGCAGATAGGCGACGACAACCAAGAAGGCGAGCAAGGTAAAGATGATAAAGTACTTCATCGCCGCGGCGTAGGTCTCCTTACTATCGCGGTCGTGACTCTTACTGAAAACAAAGGGCTCGTAGGCGTAGCGAAAGGCCTGCGTAATGAGCGTCATGATCATCGCAATCTTCACGGCTGCGCCGTAAATACCCAGTTGCACGTTAATCTCTTTCCCAACGTGGGTGGTGACAAAGGGAAAGATGATCTTATCGGCCGTTTGATTGAGGATACCGGCGACGCCCAAGGCCAATATAGGCCAACTGTAGTGCCACATGCGTTTGGCCAAAGCTTTATCAAAGACCCACGGGAAGCCGGTCAACTCTTTGTAAAAGAAGAAGGTGACGGATGCTGTACAGAAGAGGTTGATGTAAAAAGCCCAAGCTAAATC
>ERZ773214.1805-NODE-1805-length-12059-cov-24.675525_pt1 | contig 12059 bp, 11 predicted proteins | sample MGYA00511238_ERZ773214 | MGnify/ENA primary metagenome ERZ773214 (study PRJEB29015, sample SAMEA2738157) | human oral metagenome | biome: human oral; feature: human-associated habitat; material: saliva | place: China | collected 2259 ...
CCCAATTTTTCCAATGACTCAAGGTAAAGTTCTTGAATGTTTGATGGTGATGGTTTCATGACCACTTGGAATTGGTGGTGTTGGTAGAGACGGTTTGGGTTTTCCCCATAACGACCATCTGCTGGACGACGTGATGGCTCTACATAGGCCGCATTCCATGGCTCAGGACCAATAGCACGAAGAAAAGTATACGGACTCATTGTACCTGCACCCTTTTCATTATCATAAGCCTGCATGAGCATACAACCCTGGTCATTCCAGTATTGCTGCAAAGTCAAAATAATTTCTTGAAAGGTTAGTTTTTTAGACATTGTTAACTCCTTTTTCTATAATTTCTTGCGACACGAGTCTGCCTCGTCTATCATACGAGGCAAGACGAGTTAGTACTGCGTCTAGCTCAGGCACCCTAGTGCTGAGCGTGGGGCAGCCTGACTGAAAGGAGGTCTCTGCCACTGACGCAGTGGAAAGTCAATTTTTTAGACATGTTTTACTCCTTTTTCTATAATTTATTGCGACTCAGAATGCAAAAAGAACCGTGTCTATGCTCCTAAGTCAAGTGACCTAGGGGCGTCAAAAACGCGGTTCCACCCTAATTTATTACTTCATTATTTTTTAAAAAATACCAAAAGCGCCACACTTATCTCTCAACCACCTGACTCTCACTATCTCAGGCTCGCTTGGGATTTACCGATAAGATATTCTTTCTTGCTGTCTATTATATCAAAAAGGAGTTGAAAAGTAAAATTATTTTATCATCACACTTGTATTTTTTTGGTATTAAATCTTAGAGAACTTTGCAATTTTTTAGAATATTAAAAATAGCATTATTCAATAATATTCCTAAAACTATAAATACAGACCGCAATGACACTAAACAAACAGTTACTACAAGAAGGGCTGATGAAAAAACACGATGATAGCTTAAAGACGAGAAGATCTTCTATTTTCTGGAAGCATTTCTAAATGCCTCTTCGTTATTGCAGAAAGATTATTAAATTGGTAAAAGAAGTGATATCTTGTAGCTAAAGGATCAATATCTAAAAAGTCAAATCCCCTAATATAATAGTTTGAACGAAACAGCAGTAATCTATCAATTTCATCAGTATTTCCAGTGTAGAGGGAAATATTTCTCTTTCTTGCGACTGAAAAATTACTTATAGAATAGACAACAATCGGATATCTATCTTTTGCTATCGTTTTTTCAATAACAAAATTTCATCATCCCTTGTACGAAGATGATTATCCCCATTTTCTTGAACGATTTTAATTCTATTCATCCAATTTTCTTCATATACCGATTTTGACTGAAGGACAAGTCTTAATGATTTTTGCAAAAAGTTTTTAACTTAGAGTTTTTCTAGTTTAAACATTTATCATTAGCAAAACTAAACCTTCCAAAAGAAGTTCTGTTCACTCACCAAAACTTTAGAGACTTGAATATCTTGGCATACAATGTCAATTAACATACTTGATAAAGTAATTGTAGCTTGTATCATATTATTTTTCGCTTCAATAAGTCTAATGTCATGTACAGTGTGAGACATGAGATTTTCAAAAGGAATATCTTTCATATTGAAATTTCTTGTGCCGGCCTCACTTTCCCAACATGTCCAACCAGCATCAGTCTCATAGTCAACCTTAAAACAACGGTAGAAAACTATCTCCCAGCAATACTGATCCGATTTTCCATTTTCAATTTCGATATAGAGTTTACATCATCCCCAAAAAATGAAGCTCTAAAGTCTAACGCATAGGCATCCCGGTAATTCGTACTGTCAATCTGTTCTTGAATTTTTAAAATATTCATTAGTCCCTCTCCTTCAAACCATTTTCATTAAATCTATTATTTAAATAGTTGCACTAAAAACATCAAAACTCTAAAAATACTCCTACTCTATAAAAAGGTTCTATTTTTCAATCAGTATTTGAATTTCTAAAAAATAATCTTATACTTCACCTTTTTTCAATATTTGAAACCATTTAAACAACCTTTACTATTACCTAAATAGTTTAACATTTGTATGAATCTATGTTGTGTTTGTTGATAACTCAATCAGCAGAATATTTTTTCAGCGTGACTCTCTAGCCCCTATCTCAGAAATCTCGTATGATCATAGTAAAAAATTTATGCAACTATAAAACATAGAAAAAACTATTCCAATATTTTATCAGTAAAATAAACAACTAAATCTTAGCTCTACAAATTGGCTTCGCAATTAAAAGAATAAAAAGATAAGAGTCTATATCGTAATTTTTATATTAAATCCAAACGTTTATATCTTTAAACATATACATCACTTTATATTCACTATGTTATAAGGTGGTAAATCACTTTTATTATCAAAACTCTTTTTCCAATTCTCTTTCGATGACTTTACGCTTGCCATCTATTAGTTTATCCAAGTACAGTAGCAAATTAATGTAGTCTAAATCAGCTTCAAATATTTCTCTGATCTTTTCTAAGAGTTCTTGTTCTAGTTCCAAGACCGGAACGTGACTACCAGTAAAAAAATGTGAATACGGATTAAAATGTATTTCTTGGAATGACTTCTTACCAAGTCCTTTAGCTTTGAGAAGATTAAATAGTATTAGTTTTTGATTATTGTTTTCTAAAAATTCTACACCTAGATTGACTAATCTAATTGCAAATTGCTCATTGTTTGTTTCCTCCAACATTTCTAATATGATCTGACTGTCATTTTTTATAATATCATCAAGCATATTGTTATAGTAGTAATATGGCCTATTTATTGCAAAGCGGACAAATTTTTTAAAAATTTCTTTTTTATCTCTAAATTTATTTATGGTCTTTAATACCATGTATCCTAAATTGGAATGACCTATTCTCAGCTCATCAATTTTCTTCAATACTTTTACTGAAAAATTAATATCTTTTTCGCCCAATTTTTGAAAAAGATAATAACTCTGATTTTGACTATTCTCTAAATTTAATATATACAGTTTTTTTAAATAGAATTCTCCAATTAGATTTATTAATTTTGGCACCTCTTCTTCTCTTATAAAATCAGAAATAACAAAATTTGTATTCCCAGCTTTTTGTATTAACAACTCTTTTAAACTAGGATCTTTCAAAATCAATCTCTCAAAATTTAAAATTGTAAAATAACATGGTAAAGAATTAGCTTCTAGAATACTCTTTAATGTATCTAAATCTTCATTTTTTACTTTTTCAAGTTGAGTTAAATAAGCAAGTTGCCATTCATATTTTTCTGATTCTGGAGAGGAAGTAATAACAGACTCCATTGAACTTTTCTCAATATTTTCTAAAAAAATAATCGGATTTCTATTTACAAAATGATAGTTTGATTTAAACATTAAATTTAAAAATTTAATCTTTTTATCATTTTCTAATAGCAAAAACATATTGAATAGAACTATCTCAATGTTATGGTCATTCATAAATAAGCTATGTTTAAATTGATTTGCAAAATTGAAAATATTTTGCCAATTTTTTGAATAGCTATCTGCAATTTGTTGTAATCTTTTTTCAACGTCATCCTTATAAAACCAGGCATGATTATGATTGGTCAAATTAATATATACATCCTGTCTCTCAGAAATCAAATAATCGTGAAACACAATCGGTAAGTTTTTTTCCACTTCAGCTTTATGCAAAGCATAAACTATTTTTTCTCCAGTCATAGATAAGTTTTTAATTTCATTAAAAAATAATTTCCTAATATTTCTCAAATCTCCAAGGATAGTATTACAATGACTTTCTGAATAGGTCAAAATTTTTCTTCTGTAATCATATAGCATTTTCTCAATATAAAATCTAGTTTCATAACTCCCTAAATTATACAAATGCGATAAAAGTTTTAGTATACTTCTATGATACTCTTTCAGTTTTTCACTATCTGGGACTTTATAGCGCCCAAATGTAAATGTCTCTTCATGAGCTTCTGTTCTTTCGATTTCAATTTTAAGATACTGCTTCAAAATTGTCACGATTAATTCTTGGTTATAACTTTTTGTCAAATCAAGTCTAGCAAGTTCAGAAATGGTATTTTCAGCTAAGTTATAATCAATATATTCTCTTTCTGTAACTAACCCGTAGTTTTCTTCAAGAATACTATAAACCTCAGAAATTTTATTAGGATTTTTATCAAAGTACTTTAACAATAATTGGAGAATTTGACTACAATATTTTGTCCGTGTAGTTACAAATACAATATTTAAAACTGAATCCTCAATAAATTTCTTTTTGTCCTTTTGATTAATAAAATTAGTATTTGTATAAGCCTGAGACTCTATATTATCAATTTTATTTTTAACGTGTAAAATTGCTTCTAGAGGAAGTAACACTCCAAATTGAATTAAAAACTTTTCTTTAAGTTCCTCACTTTCAAAATTACTTTCATTGTAAAAATATGATTTAACTGCATCAGAAACGCCTTCTAAATCACTCTCTTTCCTAATAAAATTGAAACATTGATTTAATATTTGAACAACTCTTTGATCGTTTACTGGATATAACTCATGTAAAATTTCTAAAATTGATATTTTCTTATTAATTAAAAACTTGATAACTATATAATCATCTAATGATTCCTCTGCTTTTAAAAATGCCATTACATATATTTACAACAAGTTCCCATGTCTTATAAAATCTCTATATTTTTAGCTTTAAAATAATTGTTTTTACATCGTTTTACATAAGTTCACGACATTTTTGCCCCTTTTTTGCCCCTTTCCATCTCATACATCTGCACAGAATGTAACACCAAATCACGAAACTTCCAAGATGATACCAGATACTCAATGACTTCCTGGTCCTCTATCTTGCATTCCATCAAAAGCAACAACTTGACCGTGTATTCATTTTTCAAAATCGGCACCGTGTAAGTAACATCTACCCAATGTTCAAAGCCTAAGTCTGTCTGCTCTACATTTGCTAATTCAATATTTAAAATCTTCATGTTTATTCCTCCTACTTATCTATTCGTAGAAAAAATAAAAAACATTGAAAAAATCATTACTTTTTTTAATTTTATAAACTACTTTCAGAGCACAAAAAAAGACCGCTCAAAAACTGAGCGGTCAAGTGTAATTAAATTCTGAAAGCCTTTCTATGCTTTATTTTTATTTTGCTGTAATGAGCCCGTCAGGCTCTACGTTGAATGCTTCTTTTTCAGCCATGCGACCGTCAGGAAGTAGCAAGTACCAGCCGTTGTTGTATTTAACAAAGCAGTCTGATTTCATATCACCATTTTGAGCATCCAGGTAGTACCACTTGTCATAGTATTTCACCCAGCCGGTTTGCATTGATCCATCACGGTTGAAGTAATACCACTTGCCATCTATTTTCTTCCAGCTTGTAGCCATGTACCCGTCTTTATCGAACCAGTACCATTTTTTATCAGTATGCAAAACCCAATCGGATTTCACGCAATATCCTTCGGCATCGAAGTAGAACCATGATTTGTTTTCCTCTATATACTCGAACTCACTTTTCGGATATGTCCCATTTGCTCGAGCGTACCAATCGCCTTTATCGTCCGACTGCCAGCCTTTTTTAGGCTCTTCAGGTTGTGCGTCTGGATTGGTCAAGCGGTAGATATAGAAATAAGGTTGCCCTGCATAATACCAGCGCTCGTCATGATTGTTGATTGAGATACCATTATACGCATAATTACAATGAATGATGTTGTCACTATCAATGAACATACCAATATGCCCAAACGCCCCCGCGCTCGCTCCACGCTTACCCCAGATAAAGATATCTCCACGTTGAGCGTCACACTCTGTGTTTTCAGCGATAAGCTCATAACCGTTTTTAACAAGCCAGTCGTGCATATATTCTGTGTTTACTGCCCAACCAGCAGATACTGCTCCAGCGCTCCTCAAAGCATAATATACTGAACTTGAACAGTCGTAGCTATCAGGCCCGTCACGGTATTCCATACTATAATAGACTTGTCCTTGTCTAGCTCTCATCCATGCAATAGCAGTTTCAATGTTAATTGCCATTTAAATTTTCCTTTCTCAAAAAGAAAGAGAACCCAAAAGGGTTCTCAAATTGATTAGTCTTTCTTAGGCTCGTAGTATTCAAGTGCTCGCTCGCTATCAGTCAATCCAGCAGTTGTTGGATCAGTAACAACACCGAGCAATACAAGGATATAAACAAACGTGTTCACACCATCTTGAATGTTTTGTGGAATTTCAAATCCGAATTGTTGAGCCATAAGGAATACCGCTCCTAATAGAGCGATAAGGGTCACTTTGTTTTGCAAGCGTAATTTCCAGTTGATTTTATTCATTTGCTTTCTCCTTTACTTCTATTTCTACTTTGTCTTTTTGGTCAATGTTGACCAATAACTGACCTATCTTACGAGCATTGTCTTTCTTTAATTGGTTAATGTAAGGTTTCAAAAACTCTGGAAATGCTAGTCCAATCATTTCCCAATTCTCGATTACTGAGAACAAATAATTGAAAGCAAAGAACATTGTCCAGGCAATCCCAAAGCTACGAAATCCCAATGATCGTGAATACATGGCCACAAGTAAGATAACAAGGAATACTACGAAATGACGAATCAATCCCATTGTACCTACTTTGCTATCAAATCGCTTAGTCTTGAATGCCTTGATATAACCTGTCACAATATCTAAAACCATCAGCCAAAAAAAGAAATGGATATACGGACTATAAGATAGGTTTTTGAGGTGCTCCAATAATTCACGGAATGCTAAATCTTGCATAAACACCTCCTAACGTGGTACTGGCTCGGTTTCAAGCTCGTTACTTTCCTTTGGTGCCTTTGGTGGCTCCCACTTCCAGATTCCGATCTTCCCATTTTTGTCAAGGGCTTCTAGTTCTTTCAGTGTTTGTCCTTGATACGTGAAAGGCTCATTGACTTGAATCATGACACGTTGACCTTCTTGGAATTTCTCAACGTGGTTTGGATTTTCAAGCGTGAAAATTTCTTGCGATTTGTAAGTCTTGCCAGTTTGTCCAAGGTCTACCAGTTCAAGCCCACGCTTAAACAACGTAGGGTCTAGCGGATGGTCAACATCGGTCACACGAACCAATACTGCCCAATCTGCCACTGCTTTGACCTCTGCGATTTTTGCATCTTTCTCAGCGAGCTTGACTTCATATTCTTGTGCTTGTGTTTGCAAATCTTCCTGAAGCTTTTTAACGCCTTCCGCTGGGTTAAATTCAGTTGTTACTTGAGCAATAACTGCCTTAATCAAATCTTCATCTGACTCATTCATGTGATTACCGATTAAAACACGGTCAAATGCTGTGTATGGTGCATCTTGTCGAATTGCAACGAATGTACGGTTGTTTTCTTGCAAATACTTGTTAATGATTTTGAATGCCATATATTATTCCTTTTCTAATTCTTCTGCCACTTTGTCAAATAGAGCTTTTAACTCTTCGCTTGACTGCAAGACTCTGTTGATTTTTTCAAGTTGTTCGTGAATTTGCTTAAATTGTTCTTGTGCTTCGTCACGTTCAGCGAGACTAAAAGCCTCATCGATTATCTTATTTGTAAGTTGAATACCAAGATTTTGAATTACTTTGTCTGATGTGTTCATATTCTACCTTTCTACATATTAGTTCGATAATATCCAGGGGCTCCGAGATTGTTGTATTTGAAATGATCTTCAATACCTTTGAAGTTTTTGTCAATCCAATTGAATAGTTGAGCTAAAGACCGACCGCGGATTTGAATATCATCTAAACCAGTAAAAGTTCTATTTTCTGTGTTGATTGATACCCCGCCACCTAGCGAATTTGGCATAAAGTCCATAGTATTGCCGTAAAAAGTTATAGCGGTTTGAATGTTACTTCCTGAACGACCGTTCCAAATTTGAATACCAGCAGAAGTATGTTCAATCCCTGTAACACCATCCCGGTTACTCATTAATTGAGTATATGCACCAGGAACGCCGTTGAGTGCCCCTTGCCCGAAAATAAGGTATTGTAGTGGTTTTCCAGGGAATCTATTTCTAATTCCGACCGCTTCGGTGCTCATATCGATCCAACCACTCTGTAAGTCAAATGTGGTTTTCCCGTTTAGCGAGGAAATTCGACCACCTTTGATATGATTCCCTGTGAAGTCAATAGACTGTATCTTAGTAATAGTGGCTTGTTTCGCAAACAATTCATTAATAAATGCTTGTTGTGATACCAATCTCTGGATGAATGCAGTATCAAATTTAACCTTCTCGGCGGTTACTGCTTCAGCTCCTAAAATGTTGGTAGTCACTGAACCAGCTTCAAAATTAGCGGTCTTCAGTTTGTCAATCATAGCTGACTTGATAACCGCATTATCAATTAAGGTATCGCCTGAAATATGCGTTAATTTACTAACAAATCTGGTAGTTCCATCTGCAGCTAAGTTGATACCGTTTATTAAATCGCCTGCGCTATTCAAGTTTTGAATAGCATATGATCCAGCCAGCTGACTTTGAACCGTGCGAACCGCTTCGTTTACGTCTTCGAGAGCTTCTGTGTAAGTTGTTGCGTATGATCCTTTTTCAAGTTTAAGGCCTGCAACATATAGATTTGTATTTTGATTAGGTCGTTCCACTCGAGGGAAGATAAAGCCATCCACAGTGATTTTGAAAGTAAATGAGTAACGTTTCCATTCGCTTGTTATAGTGACCGATGTTTCAGATGGAACACCCCAACCTTTCTCAACAGAGCCGTTTCTATTTACATAGAAATTTACTGTATCATTCCTCCAGTCGCTCTTCATCCACAAGCTGAATGTGTAGATTTCGCCAATCTTCGCACCAATCTCTTGTCCAACACCATTCCACGAATTGTTTTTGAATAAGACATCACATCCTTGATACTTGTCTGAATGTTTCTTCCAGCCATGCACCATATTCTTCCAGTCGCCTGAGAAATCTCTTGTGCCTTTCAATAAATTTTGACCATTACTGGCATTCTTAGCGATTTCAACTTGAAACAGTTGACTTGTCAAAGCCATTCGAGCCACGTTGTTAGCTATACCGTTATCAGTATTGCCTAAGATACGCTCATAGAGTTGAGCTGTTTCTTTAACATGTTGAAAGTCTGCTTGATTTACTTTTCCGTCAACCTTGCTTGACATTTGAGCCATGCGACCGTTGATATCTTCTGTAAATGCGCCGAACATCTGAACGTTGTTTGCAGTCGTTTGAGTGATTCTCAAGTTGATACCGTTCAAATCCGCTTGATAATCACTTTTAAACGTATTCATATCGCCTAAAATTTGATCACTAAGACTTTTTGCTTTGTATGCTAGGACAGTTCCCGCACCAGCTTTTTTCAAGGCTTCTTCTGCTGTTGCTTTGACTTCTTCAAATCCAGCCGGGCTGAAATCTTGAAACCTTCGATTGATTTCTTCGGATAACGAATGTTTGTTTTCTTCTGCTTTGGCTTCAACGAGCTTGATTTGATCACTAAAATCTTGCTTGATTTGGTCAACCTTAGCGTCGAACTCTCTATCTGCTTCTTCAATTTTATTTTGAAGTTGAGCTTCAAAGTTATCAAATTGTAAAATCTTTTTTGTTATGGTTCCAGCGTACGAATATTGCGCATCGTTGCCAGCTTTACTGTCGGCACTAATACGACCACGAAGTCCGCCTTTGAAGTTGAAAGATTGACTCAAAATTGGAGATTTGAACTTCTCCCCTGTGTTGGTTTTGATGGTCACCCATTGGCCAACATCAAGTAATAGATACCCTTGATAATTCAGGCTAAACGGATAGTACCTGATATCCTTGATATTGTAATAGAGGTTGTCTAAGGCAGACTGGTACATAAACACATTCTCAATTTCAAGAGAACGACCTGTACGCAATCCAACCGTGAGTGTTTCTTTATCCTTTTTACAGGTTATCCCTGCGATTTGATACTCAACTTCACTTCTAGTTAAGCCGTGTAAGAAGTAATTATCTGCTGTAATCGTGATACCCGAATCAGTCAACCCTTTGATTTCAAGTTTCCCTTCCCGGTTGAAAAAACAAGACATCCCAAGCATTTGAGTCGATAAGCTCAAAACATCTCGAAATGTCATTTTTTTATTTTCAGGCACCTTGTCAATTTGGTAATTCATAGATGCAATACCTATGTTTTCATTGGCAAGTTCGACACCTGTTTTTAAACAGATTTCTTTGATCACATTTTTAATATCTGCTGGGTAGGTTAAGTCTGTGACATATTCACGGTTCAACTTAAACATTCCGTCCATTAGGTCTAACGTAGTAGTGTTACGATTTCGGTCGATTTCAATGTCGTTGACAAAATACTCCCCCATTTTAACCCATTCATAGGTTCCATCGACCAAAAGGCCAATCTCTGGGTAAATTTTATCTAACTTATTAAAAGTGGTAATGATGCTCGTAAAGACGATTTTAGCACTGCCTGCGCATGTTCCGCCAGGCTTGTAAGTATCGCCTTTGATGTAGCCGTACTCAAAATTAGCTTCTTTGATATCACTTGATTGATACCGTCCTACTCTGATAGCAAGAGTACGGTTTTTAGCGAACATCGCTTCATTGAATTTATGTCGTCTGAATATATCCATGTTCTACCTACCTTTCTATCAGATTGAACTTAGCACCAGACCAAGGCTTAAATTTCTCAGTAAACGAGTAGCTCGGAGCCGTTCTGTCTCCTACATAAAACGTTTTGGTCGTTTGACCTAACATTGGGTCAGGATAGGACACTGTGAAAAACTCAGGTGATACGGCATTTAAAATCTGGCTCATTTCACTTTGAGTCAGCATGCCCCACTCACAATCTAATTTGCGTTTGGTCGTGACACGGTCACGCACCATGTCTCCGTTTGCGTTACGACCTGTTTCTCCGTCGATATCCTGAATACCTACTTGAAAAGATTTAGGAGGCTTAACAGCCACCCCGTTAATAATTAAGCGTGCCATTTTACCTCCCTTTAAATGTTAAGCAAGACTTGTCCTGCACGTTCCTGTTCTCTATTTATTTCTTGGATAGCCACACGACCAAACTCATGACCACCAATCATGATGACGATGTCTCCGCTACCGCTGAAGCCTCCAGATTGTGGTAAGCCACCGCCCAGAGCGTTGACTACTGCACCGCCTACGATACGACCCATGGTTTGTAAGAAACCAGTATTCTCAAGAGGCATAACTACCTCTTTACCGGCCTCACCAATCATAGCTACAGTAGGACTGTCAACGATACCACCACGAGCCAAACGAGGAAGACTGACATAGCCAATCCCCCCAAGAGATACGCCAGGGATTTTGTTAATCATACCAATAACGCCATTGATCATGCTGATGAAGCCGTTGACTACATTCTCAATCGTTCCAAGCACTGCGTTAACTGCGCTTCTGAAAGCTCCACCTACTGCGCTACCGACTGCTTGACCTGCGTTAACAAAGATACTCTTGACAGTTGACCAAACGCCACTGAAGAAACCTCCAATGCTACTAAATGCGTTAACTACTGCATTATAAGCGCTTGTAAAGATACTTCCGAACCAAGTAGCTACGTTAGCAAGTGCATTCGTGACGTCGTTCCATCTTTCGCCGAACCAAGTGCCGATATTAGCAAATATACCAGTAAGCCCATTCCAAGCTTTCTGGAACATATCTGTGAACCAGGTACCGACATTTGAAAGTGCAGTAGTCACTTCAGTCCAACGATCACCGAACCATGTGCCTAAACCAGTAAAGATGGCAACAATTCCATCCCATGCAGCTTGGAACACACCAGCGAACCATTCTGCAATTGGAGAGAAAATAGCTACGATACCATCCCAAATTCCTTGGAAGATTGCTACAATCGTATCCCAGATAACTTTCAAAACTGCTACTGTTAAATCTAACAATCCGGTTAAGATTGTAGACAAGATGCTCATGATGGCATCGCCCGTTTCGGTGAAGCCGTCAAAAATCTTGCTCATATCACTAGTAAGGATACCCGTGATAATATCAAATACGCCCTTGAGGAAGTTGGCTATACCTCCCAAAATATCTGCAATCGTGTTGAATAATACACGGAAGACTTCTCCGATATATTCAAGAGTTGGAGCTAGAACTCTCGT
>ERZ773214.1807-NODE-1807-length-12048-cov-8.831235_pt1 | contig 12048 bp, 14 predicted proteins | sample MGYA00511238_ERZ773214 | MGnify/ENA primary metagenome ERZ773214 (study PRJEB29015, sample SAMEA2738157) | human oral metagenome | biome: human oral; feature: human-associated habitat; material: saliva | place: China | collected 2259 ...
TTTTATTATTTATATAATAAATATAATAAGTAAAAAGTATATTAATAGTATTAATAACTTTTAACTTATAATATATAAAGAATACAGTGGTATTTTATTGGGATATAGTGTAATGATAACACTTCAGTTTTTGGAGCTGAAATTTTTGGTTTGAATCCAAATATCCCAACACAATTTAATTAAATTATTTTCATTTGGAAGCATGGACAGTTTTGTATGCAGATACATGAGAGTACTTCAGATAAGTATTAAAAAGAGGTGGTTAAACTCCCCCAGGGACTACAACCGGAATATTTCCGGACACGGTCGCTTAGTGTGAACGACAGCACGTTTAATATTTTGCAGTGTGAAGAATGAGTGATTTAATTAACCTTTCTAAGTTGAGGATATAATTTAGTTGCCTGAAATCTTAGGTACATGTAAAAAAGAGTGCTGATGGCTGGATGTCAGCTTTAAATATACCAGACGATATTTTAAAACATGCTGTAATGTTCTTAAAATATTGCTTCCGGCCAGAGTGAAGCAAAGGAAGTATGTAACAAAAATAATACTTCATGGGCACTGGTGAGTAGTTACAGCAGCATATATATTTAATATATATGTTACTCGTAATAAGGGAATGTTACTTAGAAATTTAAGCTATATAATTTCATACCTTATTACTTAATAATTAATGTCGGGCATATTCATATTTTTTATTTGTTTATAGAAGTCAGTACTTATCCCGGAGAAGTAATATAGCTCTGACTTCATTTTTTGAGTGGTACCAAAGTGGTCAAATGGGCTGGGCGTGGATTCAGTGCTTTTTAGCTTCAGAGGTTCGAATCCTCTCCATTCAACATTAATAAAAAAGAAAAATATGGGAATTTTATGTTTAATTTTATTTACATGCTTAGCATTTAGCGTTATTACATTATTTTACTATAAAGACCAATATGAATCTTTATTAGAAATATATAAATCTCATGATGGTGTATTTAATAGTTAATATATATTATGAATATTTTTTAACATATATAAAATTTTTCTGTGAAATAATATACTCAATGAAGGGTTAAGAATACTGAAGAGCTAATTAAAATATATAAAAGTAGGTTGCAGTACAGCCGAATTTACGCTTGTGGACTATCCAACTATGGATGAACTTGAAATATACTAAAAAGTAGTGATAGGTTGAAACAAGAAATTGATAATGAATAAATTTGTTCATAATTCAATATACTGTACGCAAGTTTTTATGACGAAAATAAAGTTATCCATATAGTTTCATATAAAGAGAAATACCAATTTTATAAAGAAGGAGATACTATAAAATATCGGTATCATCCGGAAGAGGGGTTTTATGAAATTTTAAATTAAAAATATACTGAGTGAAATTTTAATTAATTTCACTCTTTTATTTTATATTTTATAAAAGTTTTCATTAAATTTTCAAACTTTTCTCTATTTTTACTTATATAAGATATAAGAAAATTTAAATAACAATTTAAAATAAAAATTTATGGGTTTTAAAGATTTTTTTATTAAACCTGACGAGAATACAAATAATACACAAGAGATTAGTAATAATGCATCTGCATCTATAAATCAAGTTCAAGCAGTGCAGCAACAACCTATAGTTAATCAAATACCTTCTACAGGTAGTGTTCAAATTTCAAATGAACTTTCTACAACTACTATCGATAATACTATAGTAGATAATATTCAGAAGGTAATGATTAGTAATAGTACTAAAAATAATGAACCTGATTACTTAACTGTTAAACAGAATGCAAGTGCATTAATAGAAATGTCATTACCTATCGCACAAGCATTTGAAGGTGGATTTAGAACTATTAAGAAATCACATCCTGAATTTACAAAGGAATTATTATTAAAGTCCATTGATAATTATATTTCTATTGTAGAAAAGGAAAGAGCAAATGGAAAAGAACAATGTGCTCAACTATATAAAGAGAAGGTTGGAGATAAAGAGAATAGTATTAAAGAATTAGAGAAAACTAAAACAGACTTAGAACAGCAGTTATTATCTATTCAAAACGAGATTAATAATACAAATAATACTATTTCTACATTGAAAGAAACTATTGCTCAAGATTCAGCAGAAATTAAAAAGAAAGAACAAATCTTTAATAATTCAGTAGATTATGTATTAGACTCATTAAATAAGGATAAAAGCATTATAAACATAATAAACATTTAAATTATATGTTAGATACAAATCATTCAATTTCTACTATTTCCACAGATCAAATTAAAATGTTGTGGAATAGACCCGGTGGAAATTTTGCAAAGTTTACATCTGTATTAGCTGCTGGTGGTATTGGTTATATGGTATTTAAAGCATTACCATTTCTAATTGCTGGTACAGCAAACTTATTATTCTTTATTGGAGAACTTGTAGTATTAGCTGCAGTTATTAGTATTCTTTGTAGTAAGTCATTTTGGAAGTGGATTAGTCTTTTTTGGCTTCAACTTAATCGTAAGATTCTTGGTTTCTTTGTAAAGATTGATCCTATTTCTATTCTTGAAAATGGAATTAAAGAACTGTATCACAAGTTGAATATTGTTGATGTTAATATTACAAAGCTTGATGGTACACTTACTGGTATGAAGAAATCAAGAGACGATTATCAACATACATTAGAGGAACTTGCTCGTAAGAAGTCAGTATTAGAAAGTAAAGCACAACAGGATTTATCTAATGAAGAGCTTATTAAGTATAAGACAAATTATCAATTAACTTGTAATAATATTGCTCGTACTGATAGAATTCTCAAAAATACAATTAATCGCATTAATACTACCGAAAAGTATTTAGATGTATTAAAGAGACTTCGTACAATGGCAGACTTTAAGATTAAAGATTCTGAAAGTGAATTGAATGTACAGAAGGAAGAGTATAAAGCAGCAAAGAGTGAGCAGTCTGTACTTAAAGCATTTAAGAATATTATGGCAGGTGGAATGAGTCGTTCACTTGAGGAAGAACTTGCATTGGAACATATTGCTGATACTGTTAATACTAATATTGCAGAAATGAATCAGTTCTTAGATGGTTCTAATTCTCTACTTACAGATTTTGATATTGAAAATGAAGTTAACGTAGAAAAAGCCAATGAAATCATTTCTAAATATGAACAGAATGGTTTTAAGTTACTTACTGATAAATCTGAAGTAACTGTAAGTATTCCAAAGCAGAAAGAAATTGCTTATAATGAAGTAAACAGTAATAACAAATATTTTTAACTAATTAAATTAACATTTTAAATTTATAAGATATATAATATGAATTTTTTAAATCGATTGACAGGTGCAGGGCGCACTATGGTAATTATAGTAATAGTAGCAATAGCTGGAGCAGTGCTTTATTTTAGTGGAGCTACGAATAAACTTGCTTCATCTAAGTTGTTTAAAAATGATGGAACTTCATCAGTTAGTACAGCAGATAAGGGTGAATATGATGCAACACTTGCAGTTAACACTTATTGTGGTTTCGAACCTATTGTATGGGCAAATGGAGGGCTGAAAGGTTCTAATGATTCATACCTTTATAAGAAGTATGGTATCAAGTTGAATATCCTTATTATGGATGATTTTGAAGCTGCTCGTGCAGGTTTGAAAGATGGTAGTATTGATATTGAATATTGTACATTGGATGCATTACCAACAGAAATGAGTTCTTCAGGTACAATGTCTGATATGAAGTATTTTATGCTATTGAATTTCTCAAATGGTGCTGATGCATTGGTAGCAGATGGTTCTATCAATAATATTGGTGACTTAAAGGGAAAGAAAGTTGCATATGCAGAAGGAACAGCATCACATACCCTTTTGCTAAATACACTTGAAACTAATGGAATGACAATGAATGATATTATTCCTGTTAAGGTTGGTTCTGGTGTTGAAGCTGCGCAAGCATTTAAGTCTAAGGCAGTTGCAGCAGCATGTGTATGGGCACCAGATGATGCTGATTGTGTAGCAGCTGTAAAGAATTCAAAAGTACTTACATCAACAGCAGTGGCTAATTCATTGGTATCAGATGGTCTTATAGCTAAGAAGGAATGGCTTGAAAATAATAAGGATTTGGCAGCAAAGATTGTGGAGGGAATTCTATGGGCTAATTCAGAAATTAAGTATAATAAAGATGCATTTAATGAAGGTGCTGGAGTATTTGCAAAAGCATTTGAAACTGATAAGGAATTTGCATTGGCATCAGCAAGTAAAATTAATTATGCTACACTTGATGACGAAAAGAATTGGTTTGGTATGAATGGTAACTATTCTGGTATGACAGGTGAACGAATTTATACAAAGATGTCACGTACATATACTGATATTGGTTTAGCTAAATCTGTTATGCCATGGATGAAGATTGTATATCCGGATATTCTTGAAATGGTTATTAGTAATAATAAGTTATCTAATAATCAAGGAGCTACAGCAGCTAAGAAGTTTACTGCACCTACAGAGAATATGAAAACAGAAGCTGCACTTTCTACTAAGAAGGTTACAATTAATTTCCCAACAGCGGGTTATACATTAGATAATACTGCACAAAGTATTATTGACCGAGAATTTGTTGATATTGCTATGCAATTTGGTAATGCTCGTATTCGAGTAGAAGGTAATACAGATGATACTGGAAATTATGATAATAATGTAAAGTTGTCGCAAGCACGAGCACAAGCGGTAGTTAATTATCTTATTAATGAATATAAAATGAATAAGAATAGATTTATTGTTGTAGGTAATGGTCCAAAGCATGCAAGAGCAAATGGTGTAACTGGTGCAAGTGATGCATATAGAACAACAGAATTCCAACTTCTTAACGACTGATTTTAGTTAACATATATATACAACAGGAAACTTGAGAAATTAGAAATATAAAAGTATCAAGTTTCCTTATTTTTTAATTATTAAAATATAAAATTTATGTTAGACCTATTAAAATTTGGTGGTAGTTTAAGTAATAAGAAAGCTACTATTACAGGTATAGTAGGAGGTATAGTACTATTATGTTTATGGTACTTAATTACTATTACTGGTTTTATTTCACCAAAGATCTTGCCTAATCCAGTAGATGTAGTATTATCTGTTCCTGAATTGATTAAAGAACGGGAGTTATTTTCTAATATATGGTATACAATAAGCCTTAACTTAAAGGGCTATTTTTATGCTTTATTAATTGCAATTCCACTTGGTTTTATTATTGGTATTTATCCTTTACCTCGTGCAATGTTTCAAAAACCATTTGAGGCTATTAGATTTTTACCATTGCCTGTAACTTCTGGTATTTTTGTAACTATCTTTGGTTTAGGCTTTGATATGAAAGCATCATTTCTTGCATTTGGTATTTTGATTTATATTTTACCTGTTGTAACACAGAGAGTATTAGACTTACAAAATGTTGATAATCCTACAGATAATGTATATATTCAAACTGCTAATACAATAGGTATGTCAAATTGGCAGAAATTTAGATATGTATACTGGCCTTATGTAATGGAGAAGGTATATGGAGATATTAGAAGTTTAGTTGCAATTTCATATACTTATGTAACTATTGCAGAAAATATTAATAAGGAAGGCGGTATTGGTGCAACTATTAATACTTTAACCAGACAAAGTGATATGAGTTCTGTATATTGTTTATTGTTTATTATCATTATTATTGGTATTATTCAAGATATTATTTTTAAGAAACTTGAACCTATCATTTTTAAGCATCATAGATAAAATATAAAAATTATGGACACAGATATTTTTAAGAATCCTACTCCAGTTGTTAATGAAGTTAATGTTAATACAGCAGTAGATAATGAAGGTAGTAATGGCAATAATTCAACTGGTAAATTACAAGATGTAATTAATATTAGAAATATTACTCAAATCTTTAATAAAGGTAAGAATAATGAATATAAGTTGTTTGAAAACTTTAATTTAGATATTGAAGATATTCCAAACACCGGACAGCTTGTTTCTATTATGGGTGCATCTGGTTGTGGAAAGTCAAGATTAGTTCGTGCTATTTGTGGTATTGATACGGTACAATCTGGAGATATTATGGTATATGGAAAAGATTTGAAGGAATACCATAAAAATATACCAATGGTATTTCAAACTTATTCTAATTATCCATGGATGACTGTACTTGAAAATGTAATGTTACCAATGAAGATTCGGGGCATTAATAAGAAAGATGCAAAAGTAAAAGCCATTGAATTATTAAAGCTTGTTGGATTAAAAGAACATATTAATAAATACCCTTCTAAACTATCTGGTGGGCAGCAGCAAAGAGTGTCTATCGCTCGTTCATTAGCATGTGATTCACAAATAATTGTATTTGATGAGGCTACTGGTGCATTAGATATTAAGATGAAAAGAGAAATTCAGAATATTATTTTGAACATATTTTATAAGTCTGAATGTGACCCTACTATTTTGAATATTACTCATTCTATAGAAGAAGCTGCATATCTCAGTAATAAGATTTATATTTTCAGTCCTAATCCTTGTAAAGTATATAAAGAATTTGATATTCACTATACAGGTGAAGAAACAAAACAAAGAGGGGAATGGGTATTTGCAACAGAAGAATATTCTAAATATGTAGCAGAAATTACTAAGGCTATGGATGAGGTTTGTTCTAGTTAAAATAATTTAGCATTAAAAATTTTCATGTTCCAATTTTTTATTATATCTTTGTGGTAATAAATTAAAAATATAAAGATATGTTATCAAAAGAAGAGTATATACAGAAAGAATTAGATAAGTTAAATCTAAAACCTTCTAAAAAAGAAAAAGTACTTGAACTTATAGATTTTACTGTAACCATAGTAGAATTAAATGAAATAATTTCTAAGTACAGAAAAGACTATCCTGATAATGAAATTGAAATTTGTTCAGGGTATGATTATGATGCTGAGAGCAATGTAATAGTTATCCGAGTTATGATAGCTGAAACAGAAAAAGATTTTAATAATAGAGTAAATAGTATTCGTCTCCGAATTGAAATGGACTATGATAGAATGGCAAAAGCGTTAGAAATTTAACTTTAATTACAAAAATACAGACTTTTTTATATATTCTATATATAATAAGAAGTAACTTAAATAAAGTGAAGTAATTTAATAATTTTTTAATAAAGTAAAAGTAAATTTAAAAAATGAAAAAATTTATTATTTTTATGATGGCTGTTATGTTCAGCCTTGTAACAAATGCACAAACTGCATTACAGACATCTAAGATGTTTGATAATGTTTATGTAGGTGTTAATGGTGGTGTAACAACACAACTCAACTTTTCAAAGGTATTTCCTGTAAATACAGTTGCTGGTGTACGAGTTGGTAAGGACTTTACTCCTGTTGTAGGTGTTCAATTTGCTGGTCTCACTGCATTGAATGATGCATATATTAATGATGCACATACAGTGTTTAAGGCTATTAATACTGAAGTTAATGCTACATTAAATTTATCAAATTGGATTTGGGGCTATAAAGGTACACCTCGTACATTTGAAGTAAGCACTGTTACTGGTCTTGGTTGGCTCGTTTTCTTAAATGGAAATCACCGTTCTTTCCATAATAATCGTGGTGATGGTGATGAGTTGTCTGCTAAAACAGCACTTGAACTTGCATTTAATCTTGGCCAAAAGAAGGCATGGCGTGTATATGTACAACCTGGTGTATATTGGAACTTGTCTAATGGTCCTGGTGATGCTATTCAATTTGATAATAACCATGCACAACTTGCATTACTTGTAGGTGTAGATTATAAGTTTAAGACTTCAAATGGTACACATAATTTCAAGGTTTGGAATGTGGGTGAGATGAATGATGAGATTAATTCTCTTCGTGAGCAACTCAATGCAAAACCAAAGACAGAAGTACGTGAAGTTATTAAAGAAGTAGTTAAGGAAGATACTGTAATAGTAAAGGGAAATACTACTTATGTTATTTTCTTTGCACAAGGTAAGAGTACACTTGATACTGATGCACTTAATACACTTTCTACTGTAAAGGGTAATGTAACTGTAACAGGTTATGCATCTCCTGAAGGTTCAAAGGTATTTAATCAGAAGTTGTCAGAAACTCGTGCTCAAGCCGTAGCAGATGTTCTTTCAAAGAATGGTGTTAATGTAACAAAAGTTACAGGCATGGGTGCAGCAGGTGTAACATCTAATCGTGTTGTTATTGTTGTAACAGAATGAAATTAAAATATATCCTTTAAAGGATTCATATTGTTAGATACTATTTTTATAGGATATATATCTTTAAACATTAGGTATATATCCTATTTTATTTTTATAAAATTATAGACTTTTATATAATTTCTTTTTATATAAAGTATATAATAACTCCCAATAGCTCAATGGCATTAGAGCAACGTCCCTCTAAGACGTAAGTTGCAAGTTGGAATCTTGCTTGGGAGACAATTTAAAATAACTATATGGGATTTAGAGTAAGTTTTTATAAAGTTAAAAAGAACTTTACGTTAAGGAATTCTTTTAAAGATTCAGAAGATTATGAAAAGTATTATGAAGAATTTAATAAAGTATCTTCATGTATAATAATAAGTTAATATAATTATAGTAAAAGATGGTATTTTATGTATTTTTATTATGAATAACATAAGAAATTATAGGGTATAATAGGTCCTTTAAAAATTTTAACACTTTAAACTTAGACTTTTTACACTAAATTTTTTATAAATACAGAATATAAACAAAGTAGATAAATGACATTGGTAGAACAACATATAATTAAACCAAACAACCCACTTTACAGTGAGTTAGCATCTGCATGTTTTCTATCAAAGAATTTATATAATCAAGCTTTGTATCGTATTCGTCAATATTTCTTTAAAACAGGAAGTTATTTTAACAAATATAAATTAATCAATGAAATGACTTCTGAACAACAAGTGGACTATATAAATTTGCCAAGAAAGGTGTCGCAGCAAGTTATCATAATGGTTGACCAAAACTTTAAAAGTTTCTTTGGTTCATTGAAATTAAAGAAAGTTGAACATAAGGTATTAATTCCAAGGTACTTAGATAAGTATGGATCATATATTTTAATTTATACAAATCAAGCAGTACATAGGTCTCTGCTTAAACAAGGTATCTTAAAGCTATCTGGAATTGAAAATACTATTAAAATCATTCATACTGATGTACAGCAAGTTAGAGTTATTCCAAAAAATAATAAATTTATTGTTGAAGTTATTTATCGTAAAGAACCAAAGAAACAAGTTAAAGGAAATAAGTGTGTAGGTATTGATTTAGGTTTAAATAATTTAGCTACAGTTGGTACTAACTATGGAAATCCATTCATTATAAATGGAAAACCATTGAAATCAATAAATCAGTATTATAATAAAAATCTTTCTAAACTACAAGCAAGGAGGGATAAACTTAAAAATAAATCAGTTAACAAGCATAAAATTCAAGTACTTACAAATAAACGTAACAATAAGGTAAAGGACTATCTTCATAAAGCAAGCCGGTTGTTGGTGAATCAATTAGTTTCAAATGGAGTTGCTACCGTTGTAATCGGTCATAACAAGGAGTGGAAACAAGACATCAACATTGGTAAATCTAATAATCAGAAGTTTGTTCAAATACCTCATTCTATGTTTATTAATATATTGAAGTATAAGTGTGAACTTGAAGGAATAACCGTTATTATTCGTGAAGAAAGTTATACGAGTAAATGTAGTTTCTTTGATAATGAAGAGATATGTAAGCACACTGAGTACAAAGGAAAACGAATAAAGCGAGGTTTATTTAGAACTTCAAGTGGTAGATTTGTGAATGCAGATTTAAATGGTGCATTAAATATTTTAAGAAAAGAAATCCCAAATGCATTTAGCTATGGGATAGAGGTGTGTAGTACACCAAGAGTTTTATCACTCTAAAATTAAAAATATAATACCATATTTTTAATAACTATATGTATGTTATTAAGGTATATTATAAAGCATACAAATTTTTGGAGATTTTTAATATTTAAAATTTTTGGATAATTATGGATTTAGATACAATTATGTACATAAGTGGTGTAGTCGCATCATTTATAACATGCTGGATATTATACATATATGATATTAAACGTTCATATACTACTATAAAAGAAAGAAAAGTGCACTTTATGGATGGTATATATATTGTATTTTGTGGTTTTGTCTTAGTTAGTATGTTTTCATGGATTACTATGGGAGTTATTATGACAGTATTATTAGGCATTGCTATAAATAAATTTCTAAAGTATATTATAAATGATACAAATTTTGGTAAATTCTTAATACATAAAATTCTTGGTTAATTATGGAAATAATTATTATATATTTAATTGGAGTAGTATTGTCATTTATAATGTCATATATATGGTTCATTTTATGGATCAACCGTACATATAATACATATGAAGATAGGACAGAAGTATATTACGAAGATTTTTTGGAGAGTGATACGAAACCATTTCTTGGAATTTGTACACTACTTTCTTTTATAGGATGTTTTATAATGAGTTTTTTACTTATACATATAACTTTAAAATATCTTGGAATAATTCCTATTTTTAATAACTTTATGAATAAAATAACTAATTTACATTATAAGTTTATCGAGGGTATATTTAAAATAAATACGAAATAATTAATAAATTAAAATATATGAAAAAGTATCTATTATTTTTAATGACAATTGTAACTATGTTTACATTGTCAAGTTGTAAATTTACTAATCCTTCTTATGATGAGGAAGTTGCATTGAAAATGAAACCATGGTTTTTTGGTGATACACGAGTGGATGATACACCAGTGAATGATCTTACTTTAATGGCAATGACTACAGATGCAGTGCATTTTTATATTTTGCCACATAAAGTAGAATTTAAGTTTGATGATCTCCTTTCAAATGATAATACACCACTTGATGTTAGTATGTACATGGTAATTCAAGTACAGAAAGGTCATACACCAGAATTACTTAAAAATTATGGTGAAGATTGGTATAAAACATTTATTGAACCTTATTTTAAGAATAAAGTTCGTGAATATGTTTCTACATGCTCACCATTTGATTTGATGAGTAATAGAGAAGTCCTTAAGAAGCTTGATAATGATATTGCAATATCAATGAGACAATATATTGCACAGTTATCAAAAACAAAAGGTTATTTCCCAGTAGAAATTCAACAAGTTACAACTGATAGGGTAATGCCTAATAGTGAACAACTTGAAGAGATGAATAAAACTGCTGCTGCAATTCAGGCTAAACAAACTCAAGAGAAGAGAGCTGAAATGGAGCTTGCTCGTGCAAAGGCTGAAAAGAATAAGGCTATTGCAGATAAGGCTTATATGAATGAACTTTCATTATCACCTCAACAGTTTATTCAACTTAAAGCATGGGATGTTATTGCAAATAAACAAGGTGCTAATATCGATGTGCTTGTTGGTTCAGGTGAAACACCAATGTGGAATATCAAACAGAAGTAAGCAACTATTAAAAAAGTCCTAATAGGACTTTTTTACCTTTTATATTTTTTATATTTCACTAAATTTTTATATCTTTATACCATAATAATAAAACAAATAAAATTATGACTGATAGACATAGACCTGGATATTATAAAGAATATAATGCTAAACGTAAAGCTGCTGGGAAATCAACTGATCGCCACCGTAAACATTATTATAGAGACTACAATAAGGCACATCCAGAACGTTTAAATAGAGGCTTTACAAAAGGATATATCGACGGTTGTGTAGATAATGGTCCAGTAGAAAGAGAACTTAATTACGACCCATTTTTGGATCCTCGTAGTTTTAGTGAGCTAATTGATGCACATGAAGCTATATGGCATGATGATGATTGGTGTGAGGAACCAGATTAATAATAATAAATTTTATTTTAATTTATGAAATATAAACCATTAAGAAAAAGCGAAACATATAATGCTGCTTATAATATAGCTTGGGATAAGATAGATGAATTATGTCCTAATTATATAAAGATAATAAATGAAATAAATGAGTATGCATATG
>ERZ773214.1809-NODE-1809-length-12044-cov-19.546418_pt1 | contig 12044 bp, 3 predicted proteins | sample MGYA00511238_ERZ773214 | MGnify/ENA primary metagenome ERZ773214 (study PRJEB29015, sample SAMEA2738157) | human oral metagenome | biome: human oral; feature: human-associated habitat; material: saliva | place: China | collected 2259 ...
CGGGCTCGCTTGCCCTCGGCACCGATACGGATGATAGACACGGGCACGTCAATGGGTGCCAGGCGGGCCAGGTGCGCCGCCTCGCTGTCGCTCACCTGCGGGCCGACGATGAGCGTGAGCGCGGAGACGCCGGGGCGCTGCGCCACGGCCTCGCGGACGCGCCGGGGAAGATCCCCAAAGGAGCGCGACGAGACCTCGGACAGTGCGTCGAGCATCCGCATAGCGTGACCGGACGGAAGCCAAGACTCCGTCGTCGTCAGCGACACGGGACGCGACTCACGCAGGTTCGCCAAGCCCAGCGATCCCGCGACCGACACCGCGGTCTCGAAGGAATCGTGATCCCATGCGTCGCGGGACGTGTCCAGGACAATGACGTGGTGGGAGCGGTGCGTCTCCTCGTACTGGCGAACGATGAGCTTGCCCAGGCGCGCGGTGGACTGCCAGTGCACGGCACGTCGATCATCGCCCGGCTCGTAGTCGCGCAGAGCATGGAAGGACACGTCGGAGCTTGACAGCTTGCCGGTGGACACGCCCTCAACGTCCAGCTGGAAACCGGTCGCATCGAAGGGGACGCGCACGGTACGCGGATGCACGTGCAGAACGACGGGCTCGTCCCACATACGCACACGACGCAACAGGCCCAGCGCGTCCGAGCGGACGGCGCGTGCGGGCCCGATGTTGATGAGTCCGCGGTGACGTGAGGAGATCAGGAACATCTCGTCCCAGGTCTCATGCGCGCCCAGCGGCGGCACGACGAATTCACCGGTACCCGAGCCGATCGGCAGCTCGATGATGCCCGAGCGCACCGACCGAGAGCGCTCGTTGCGCACCGAGATCTCGCCGACGGCCGTCTGTCCTGCGACGATGCGCTCGTTCGGCACGCGGATCGACACGAGGTGCGGGGGACGCCAGGCGACGCGCAGGGCTGCGATCAACAGCGCGACGGCACCCGCGAGCGCACAGGCCAGGGCCTCGACCCATTCGAGCGTGACCGCAATCGCCAGCCCCGCAATGATGAAGATGACGACCGCCCATCCGATCGGCGTGACCGCCGAGGCGAGGGCTTTCAGGGGATGCGAAGGACCGGTCTTCGCCCTGCGGGGCGAGACCATCGTGGGGGTGTCCGTACGCGTCCCTTGCATCGTTGTGTCCGGCCGGATCCTTACGCGCCGACCGCGGGAGCAGGCACCGACGTCAGGGCACGCTGGATGACGCCCTCGGCGGTCGCGCCCGAGAACGCGGCGTCGGGGTCGACGATGACGCGGTGTGCCCACACGGGCACCGCGAGGGCCTTGATGTCGTCGGGCAGGACGAAGTTACGTCCCTGCGCGGCCGCCCACACGCGGGCGCAGCGCACCATGCCGATGGCGCCACGGGTGGACACGCCCAGCAGCGAGGACTCGTCTTCACGGGTGGCTTCCGCCAGCGCAGCCACGTAGTCGAGGACAGCGCGGTCCGTGTGGTTCGCCGAGGCCAGGGCGGCCCACGCGACGATGTCCTGACCGCTGACGATGGGGCGCAGGTTCTTCGAACGGTCCGGGGAGGCGGAGCCGTCGAGGACGTCGATCATGGCGCTACGCGAGGGGTAGCCGATCGAGGTCTTCATGAGGAAGCGGTCCAGCTGGGCCTCGGGCAGCGGGTAGGTGCCAGCCTGCTCGACGGGGTTCTGGGTCGCGATGACCATGAAGGGCTGAGGGGCGGGGCGGCGCACGCCGTCGACCGTCACCTGGGCCTCTTCCATGACCTCCAGGAGGGCGGACTGAGTCTTGGGCGAGGCTCGGTTGATCTCGTCGGCCAGGACGATCTCCGCGAAGACGGGGCCAGCGTGGAAGACCCACTCGCCCGTCTTCTGGTTGAACATGTTCACGCCGGTGATGTCCGAGGGGAGCAGGTCGGGGGTGAACTGGATGCGCGAGTGCGTGCCGTCGATAACGGCGCTGATGGCGCGCGCCAGGGCGGTCTTACCGGTACCGGGGGCGTCCTCGAGCAGGAGGTGGCCGCCGGCGAACATCGTCGTGAGAGCGAGTCGCACGGCCTGGCGCTTGTCCAGGACCGCCACGGACACGCCGTCGACGAGGCCCTTGAAGACCTGGGCGAACCTGGTTGCATCCTCGATGGATAGGGTCATGTTTCTACCTTTTGTTGTGTGGCGGGGTGGTCTATTCGGCACGACAGCTGGTGACGGGGTGAGTCGCGAGAAGCTCTTGCGGCGTCACGGCCCCGGTCAGGATACCTGTAACTTGGGGGTTATCCCGCGAGAAGCGGAACTCGGTGATGGTCACGGGGCGTCCGGTCCTGACGGTGCACACGACGGTCACGCCGGATTGGAACTTCTGAGCATTCACGGCGCGCAGCGTCATCGAGCCGCACTGCTGCCCGTTTCCACACCCCATCTGCCCTTCGAAGGTCGCATCAATATTGATGGGGTTTTCGGCGCTCCGGAACGTGGTCCGCACCTCGCGATGCTGGCCGCCGCTGCCGGTGACCTGGACGACTAGCGTGAGGTCGCGCCCGGGCGGGAGTTCCGAGGCCCACCAATCGGTGAGTGGACCAACCACGGTCTGCCTGGTCGCGCCTTCCAATTCCGCGATCCAGATCTTGGTCTCGGTGATCGGCACGCCGCTAGGAATATTCAATTTGGCACTCACCGACGTGCCACTGACGCTGGTCTGAACCTCGAAGGGCGGGATCTGAGCATCGCCGCCGCCACCGTCGCGCTGGCCATTGCCGACGACGCCGGAGGCAGCCGTGGCGGGACCCCACACGTAGGAGCCATCGTCCTTCGTGCCGCGTTGGCAGAAGTAGTAGGTCATCGTGGTTCCGGCCGTGAGAGGACCGATATTGAAGTCTTCCATCTTCACTTCGTTCGCGCCCGTGGTGCACCCACTGGCACTATCCGCGTAGAAGAGGACCAGGTCAGCGGCTTTGAAGCCGTTGCCTTCCTTCACCCTCGCGCCATAGACGCTGAGCTTGCCCCACTCATTGTTGATGGGCGTGCGCACGTTGGGAGCATCGGGAGCAACCGGAATCGTCTTGGGAGGAGTGAGATCCTCGTGGACGAGGGCCGGAATGACGTAGCCAGGAGAGGTCGCCGTGTCGCCGTTCGTGTTGCTGACGGTCACGTAGGCGGTGAGGGCGATGCCGTAGGGAACAGCAATCTGGGTGCTGGTCTGGCCACCCGGAACCTTCTTCGTCATGCCATTAACCGACACGATCGTCTCGCCCCATCCGGCACTGCCGGAGCTACCCAGGGACCAGGTGATCGTCAGGAGCGCACCGTTGCCGTCGCGCTGCTGGATCGTGTTGCCGTTCGTGATAGCCGGCTGATCGGGGCCGACGCGCGGGGCCAACGGGGTTGCCTGAGCGCCGGACGATGCCGGGGACTCGCCCTTGGCGTTGCGCGCGACGACCGTCACCGTGTAGTCCTGGCCGTTGCGCAGGCCCGAGATGGTGCACGACGTGTCACCACCACCGGTCGTGCTGCAGCTGGCGGCCGGGCCGTTAGCGGTCGACGCGGTGACCGTGTAGCCGGTGATCGGAGAGCCATTGTCGGCAGGAGCGCTCCAGGACACGTCAATCGTGGTGTTTCCGGCCGTCACCGAGGGCCTGGCAGGCTGGCTCGGCGCCCCGGAGATACTCACCGAGCTGGACGCGGAATGCGCAGACTCACCGACGGCATTCACGGCGGTCACGGTGTAGGTGTAGGAGCGTCCCACAGTCAGGCCACTCACGACGCACACGGTGGACCCGCAGTCGGCGACCTTCGTGCCGGTAGCATCGTAGAGGCGGTAACCGGTGATCGGAGAGCCGTTCGAGGCCGGCGCACTGAACGTCACCCGCGCGGTGCTGGTGCCCACGGCCTCGGCCTGGACGTTCGTCGGCGCGTCCGGCTTGCCCGTCACAGTCACCGTAATGGTGCCCTGCACGACGCGAGAGGGATCGCCGAGCTTGTCGTTGACCTGGTAGCCCACGGAGATCGTGCCCGCAGAGCGCGGAGTGACCATGACCGACGTCCCGGAGGATGCGATGTCCGCATCGCCGAGGGAGACTGCGGCTCCGACAAGGGAGATCGGTGTATCCGGGAAGGGGTTGGTGGCGCGCGAGGCAACGTCAACAATGACGGTCTCCCCCACCTTCGCGTTCACGGAATACGCGGGCACCTGGATGCGCGGCTTCGTCGTCGTCACGATCTCGACGGGGATCGAGGCGTTAACGGTGTTGCCCTGCTCGTCGGTGACGCTCACGGCGATGGAACCGGCGGATCCGGCGGTCGCACCCTCGGGGGCGGAGACTGTCAGAACGGTGCCGTCGAGGCTTGCGCTCACGGAACTGGGCGCGGAGCCCATCGCGTAGGTGAAGGTCGAGGCATCAGTTCCCTCGGGGTCACGCACGGCGAGCGCGAGGTTCTGGGTGACGGCGCTGCCACCGGCCTCGACACGAATCGCAGTCGGGGCGAAGGTGGGCGGCTGGTTCGTCGTGGCCTTGATGCGCACGGGCAGCGACAGCGAGGCGCTCAGCGCACCCGCGTCGTCGCCATCGCCGTCCGCGACCTGAATGAGGAAGGCGGAGTTGCCGCCGAAAGTGGCGGTCGCGGTCAGGGTCAGCTGCGTCGACGAGTCGGCCACGACGGAGTCTAGACCGGTCTGGATAACCGGGGACGTTCCATCGACGAGGCGGGGGCTGCGGCCCGCGCGGGTGACGACGTAGTCCGACAGGTCGATCGTGCGCGAGGTGCCCGCGTCCATCTCGATGGGCAGGCCAGCGGCGCGGAGGAATGGCGCGGTCGTGTCGCGTCCGGGCACGTTCACAACGGCAGAGTTGGTCTGACCGTCGCGGTCGGTGATCGTGTAGACGACGAGGCGCAGGGTGTCGGTGACCGGGATCAGCAGGTCGGACCCATCCACGGAGACGCCCGATTCTGCGGTCGTCACGGACAGCTCATCGATGCTGCCGTCGGGGTCCTCATCGTTTTCCAGAACCTTGACGCGCACGGCGGAGCCATCGGCGGGCAGGTCTTCGTAGGCGACGTAGTCGTCGCGCGCAATCGGAGCCTTCAGGGGCGCATCGTCCTGCACGTACACCGTCACGGTGCCACGTGCGGAACCGCCGCGGCCGTCGGTCACCGTGTAGGAGACCAAGTAGGTTCCGGCCTGCGAGGGCGTGCGGATCTGCAGCGTCGAGGAGGAACGGACCTGCGGGTCGAGCTCGGGCGTGGCCGTCTCGAAGCCGTTTTCCTCCAGGGTGAGGGAGTCGCCGTCGGGATCAACGTCGTTGGACAGGACGTTGACGGTCACCATGCGATCCGGGCGCGTGAGAACGGTGTCGGGCACAGCCACCGGGTTCTGGTTGAGCGAGGGAGCCGCGGAGATCGCAACGCGCACGCGAGCGGTGGCTCGGCCTCCCTGACGGTCGACGACCGTGTAGGTGAAGGAGTCCGTGCCAATCGCATTCTGGTTCGGCGTGTATTCGATCCAGGTCGACTTCGCGGTGGCGCTACCCTTCTGCGGCGAGGAGTCGAGGCCCGTGAGGTTCACGGAATCGCCGTCGGGGTCGATGCCGTCGAGGGTGACCGGGATGCGTGTCGTCTGGCCTGCGGCAGCCCATGCACTGATGTCGCGGGGGCGCGGAGGCTGGTTCTGATCGGAAGCGGCGAGCACCTCGAAGGTGACCGTGCTCGATGCACGGTTGCCCGCGGAGTCGATGACCGAGTAGGTGACCTCCATGATGCCGGGGGTCGCCCCGGCCTCGAGGCGCACCTGGTTTCCGGTCACGAAGGGGGTGCCGAGGGCGCTCGTCGGGTCGTAACCGAGCGTCGGCTCGACCTGCAGGTTCAGGCCGGCGAGGGAACGGTCGTTCGACAGGACCGACACGGTGCCCACGTCGCCGACGCGCACCTTGGCGCGGTCGGGCTTGAGGACGGGCGGCAGGTCGGAGCGATCGGCGGCGCCGGGAATCACCATGACGTCGGCACTCGCCTCGCCCTGGCCGTTCGACACCGTGTAGGAGAAGGTCGCGGTGCGGTCAAGACCAGAAGGCGCGGTCACGCGCAGCAGGTGACGGTCGATGAGGGCGACCTCGAGGCCGGGAGCGTTCTCAGCGTTGACCGACGTGATGGACAGCAGGCCGCCCGCGGGATCGTAGTCATTGCCGAGCGGTGCCACCAGGACGGAACCACCCTGGGGCAGAACAGCCGTGTCGTTCTCTGCAACCGGCGGCAGGGTGGACGCAGCCACGACCTCGACGCGGATGATACCCAGCGTCGTTGCGATGCCGTCGGAGACGGTGTAGGCGAAGGAGTAGGAGCCCTCTGCGCTCGCACGGAAGTCAATCGTGCCGCGGTCCAGGTCCGGCGAGATCGTCGCGCCCGCCGGGGCACCCGAGACGGCGGCGAGGCTCAGCGGATCGCCGTTGGGATCGGTGTCGTTCTTGAGGGGATCAAGGGTGACGGTCTCGCCGGGGTGTGCCTGGAAGAGGTCGCCGTTCGCCGAGGGAGGCAGGTTTCCGGCCTCCTGGACGGTCACGATGAGCTCTCCACGAGTCTCCGCGCCCTGATCGTCCGCAACGGTCAGGACGACAGTCTTGGGGCCGGGCGCACTACCCTCGTCGGTGAGCGTCAGGGAACCGTCCTCGCTGAAGGACACGCTCAGGCCCTCCGGGGACTCCGCGTTCTTCAGGTAGATCGGGTCACCGTCGGGGTCGCGCCAGTCGCTCAGCGCCTGGTACTGGATCTGCGCACCCGCGCCGATCTTGACGGTCGATGCGCGCACCTGAGTCGGTGCAGCATTCTGGCTGTAGGGGTGAATCGTCACCTGCACGCGGGCAGCCGCGGAGGCCTGGCCGTCGGAGGCCTCGTAGGAGAAGGACGTCGAGCCGGTCTGGCTGTCCTCGACCCCGGTGATCTGCAGGGCGCGACCGCTGCGCGCGACGGTGATCGTCCCCCAGTCGGGGGCGCTGGTCGGGGACGCCGTCAGGACGTCTCCGTCCAGGTCGGAGTCGTTGTCGAGGACGGGAAGGATCGTCGAGCGTCCGGGGCGGATGCCAAATTCGTCATCCACGGCCTCGGGCGGAGTGTTTTCCTCACGCTGCTGCGGGTCGGCGACCTCGTTCGTGAGCTCCGGGCTGTCCTGCTCTTCTTCGGTTTCCTCGAGCTCGTTTTCGACCTCGTCCCAGTTGTCCATGAGGACCATGTTCGAGTCGGGCAGCCACACGCTGCCCTGCGCAACGTCGTTGAGGACGATGGCCTTGCGGTTGGTGCGGAAGACGATCTCGCGCGCGCTCGCGAGGGTGTCGACGACCATCTGCTTGTTCGCCGAAGGATCGTCGCAGGCGCGCATGTAGGCGCCCGACACGCTCCACGCACCGTACGCGCACCCTTCGTGGCGAACGGGGGCGGCGGGGGTACCGCTGACGCCGCCCTCGGAGGAGGGCGTGATCGTCGGGGTGCCGCCCGCCAGCGGAATCGACACGAGGGCCGAGGGTGTGGCGAGCAGAACTGAATCCGCCTCGGGGCCGGCCTGCTGGAGGATGCCGCCTTCATCGACACCGGCCGCGCTCAGGTTGAGCTGCTTGTTGCCCGGGAGGAAGAGGGTATTGGATTGCGAGTCAAGGGCGACGACCTGGTTGCCGACAACGGTCACGCTCAGGCGCGCGTCGGCGGGGATCCCCTCAATCTGGCTGGTCGAGGTCTGGTCGACCGTTCCCTGGTGCGTCACGGTGGTCAGCGTGCCCGATGCGGACAGCGAGTAGACGGAACCGTCGAGGCCCGTCACGAAGGCGCTCGCCCCCATGTTCGAGGCCAGGGCCGCTCCCTCAGAGAGGCTCGCGGGGCTGGGGGCGGTGGCCGAGGTGGTCCACAGCGTGCCGTCGGCAGCGTTGAGGACACCGAGGACGTCACCGCCCTGCATGGCGCTCGAACCGGCAGGCAGGGCCGTCGGAGAGCCGAGGGACACCTGGGTCACGTTGACTGGGGCGACGGTCAGAGAGGTGAGGTCGGAGACAGTGACGGTCTCGCCCGCCTGGCCGACGTCGAAGTTGGTGGCCTCGGTGCGCAGTGCGCCGTCGAGGATGCGGGCCTCGTAGTCGAGGTGGCCGACCATCTGCTTGGACTTGTTAGTCACCCAGATGCCACCGTCGTTGACGTTGACCTGGGTCACCTCCGCGCCCTTGTAGATGACACCCGCGATGCAGAGCGCAACAACGAGCAGCACGAGGATGAACGCCGGCAGACGGCGCCTCGCACTGATCCGATTGTGTCGCGTTTTCGCGGACATATGGCCTCTCTCGATCGATGAGCAATACCCCATAAGTAGTGTGGCATGACTACACCGCATACTAATAGTTAACGAGAATCTATCAGATGTGCGATTACTTGACAACTAGAGGGTGGCCCATCGCTGTGCGACGGGCCACCCTCCCAAAGTGACTGGTTTGTCAGTCGAAGATAATTGGCGAGTAAATCACTCTCCATTGAAGGTGAACGTGCGGTCCTTACCCTCTCCGGTGACGCCAACGGTGACAACCTGACCGGGTTGCAGTTCTCCGAACAGGATGCGCTCAGACAGCGCATCCTCGATCTCGCGCTGGATCGCACGACGCAGCGGACGCGCGCCCAGGACCGGGTCGAAGCCCACGTCCGCGAGCAGCTCGCGCGCCTCGTCCGTCAGCTGCAGGCGCATGTCCTGAGCCTCCATACGCTTGGCCAGCTTGGCGATCATCAGGTCGACGATGCGCGCAATCTCAGGCTTGGTCAGCGGCGGGAACACGATCGTGTCGTCGACGCGGTTGAGGAACTCGGGACGGAAGTGCTGCTTGAGCTCCTCCGCGACCTTCGCCTTCATACGGCTGTAGTCGTGCGTCGAGTTGTCCGCGGTCTGGAAGCCCGTGAGGACACCCTTGTTGATGTCGCGGGTACCCAGGTTCGTCGTCATGATGATGACGGTGTTCTTGAAGTCCACCTTGCGACCCTGCGAGTCCGTCAGGCGACCCTCTTCCAGGATCTGGAGCAGCGAGTTGAAGATGTCCGGGTGAGCCTTCTCGACCTCGTCGAAGAGGACGACCGAGAACGGCTTGCGACGGACCTTCTCCGTGAGCTGGCCGCCCTCGTCGTAGCCGACGTAGCCGGGAGGGGCACCGAAGAGGCGCGAGGCCGTGTGCTTCTCCGAGAACTCGGACATATCCAGCTGGATGAGGGCGTCCTCATCGCCGAAGAGGAACTCGGCGAGGGCCTTGGCCAGCTCGGTCTTACCCACACCGGTCGGACCGGCGAAGATGAACGAGCCACCGGGACGGTTCGGATCCTTCAGACCCGAGCGCGTACGACGGATCGACTGGGCGAGAGCCTTGACGGCCTCGTCCTGGCCGATGACGCGCTTGTGCAGCTCGTCTTCCATCTTGAGCAGCTTCGCGGTCTCAGTCTGGGTGAGGCGCACGACCGGGATGCCGGTCGACATGGCCAGGACCTCGGCGATCTCCTGATCCCCGACCTCGGCGATCTCGTCGGACTCGCCGCCCTTCCAGGCCTCTTCCTTCGCCTTGCGCTGCTCAGCCAGCTTCGACTCCTCGTCACGCAGCGACGCGGCCTTCTCGAAGTCCTGATCGTCGATGGCCGCCTCCTTGTTGCGGCGCACCTCGGCGATCTTCTCATCCAGCTCGCGCAGCTCCGGCGGCGCAGTCATGCGGCGGATGCGCAGGCGCGCCCCGGCCTCGTCGACCAGGTCGATCGCCTTGTCGGGGAGGAAACGATCCGAGATGTAGCGGTCGGCCAGCTCGGCGGCCGACTTGATCGCGTCGTCCGTGATGATGACGCGGTGGTGCGCCTCATAACGGTCGCGCAGGCCCTTGAGGATCTCCACCGTCTCGTCGACGCTGGGTTCCTCGACCTTCACCGGCTGGAAGCGGCGCTCAAGGGCCGCGTCCTTCTCGATGTACTTGCGGTACTCGTCGTTCGTGGTGGCGCCGATCGTCTGGAGCTCGCCGCGCGCCAGCATGGGCTTGAGCATCTGGGCCGCATCGATCGAGCCCTCTGCGGCACCCGCACCCACGAGGGTGTGGATCTCGTCGATGAACAGGATGATGTCACCGCGCGTGCGGATCTCCTTGAGGACCTTCTTCAGGCGCTCCTCGAAGTCGCCGCGGTAGCGCGAGCCGGCGACCAGCGACCCCATGTCGAGGCTGTAAATCTGCTTGTCCTTGATGGTTTCGGGCACGTCGCCGTGCACGATCGCCTGGGCGAGGCCCTCGACGACCGCGGTCTTACCGACGCCGGGCTCACCGATCAGGACCGGGTTGTTCTTCGTGCGGCGCGAGAGGACCTGCATGACGCGCTCCATCTCGACGCGGCGGCCGATGACGGGGTCCAGCTTGTTCTCGCGGGCGGCCTGCGTCAGGTTGCGGCCGAACTGCTCGAGGATCGCGGAGTTGGAACGCTCAGGACCACCCGAGCCACCCACGCCCGCGCCGACAGACTCGCGGCCCTCGTCGTCGCCGCGCTGGTAGCCGCTGAGCATCTGGATGACGGTCTGACGCACCTGCGCCAGGTCCGCCCCCTGCTTCGTGAGCACCTGGGCGGCCACGCCCTCGCCCTCCTTGAGGAGGCCAAGCAGCAGGTGCTCAGTGCCGATGTAGTTGTGGCCGAGCTGCAGGGCCTCGCGCAGGCTCAGCTCAAAGACGCGCTTGGCGCGCGGGGTGAAAGGAATGTGGCCCTCGACGGGCTTTTCGCCCTCGCCGATGATTTCGATGACGGAGGCGCGCACGGCCTCACCCTTGATACCCATCGTCTCCAGAGCCTTCGCGGCCACGCCCTCGCCCTCAGAGATCAGGCCGAGCAGCAGGTGCTCCGTGCCGATGTAGTTGTGCTTAAGACCGCGGGCCTCGTCCTGCGCGAGCACGACGACGCGACGCGCACGGTCGGTAAAGCGTTCGAACATGTCTCTCCTTGTTTCAGGGGCAGCTGACCCGCCGAGCTCGGCGTACACCCGTCCCAGTTGACTGGTTACAGCCTACGGAAAGCTCCCGCGCCGTGCGCGCGCTTTCGCCCTGGGCGCAGGGACGAGGCCGGGGCCGGATCAGGGGCCGGCGGACCAGGAGCAAGGCCGAGGCTGGGGCGGGGCATGCACGGCAGCGACAGGCGAGGGCGGGGCCACCGGGCGGAACCACTGAGGTCCGGCGGTCGCAGCGGGGGTTTGGCGTCACTAGAAGCGTCGCGACGGCGTGTCGCCGGCGTGTCGAGCCTCTAATGCTGTAATTCCCCCACAACCGCATGCAATTCCCCCACGTCAGATGTCACCGACTCCCAGAAACGTTGGAATTGCAACGACCATTTTTCAATGCATGAAAGGTTGCCATGGGAATTGCATGCGAGATTGGGGAACACCGCGCGATGTAGCCAGGCTAAGAGTCCGAGGAGACGGCCCCAGAAGCACTGCACCAGTTAGGGAGCATTACACCAGTTCGGGAGCATTACACCACTTCCCAGCCGGTGTAATACCCCCTAAGTGGTGTAACACCATTTAGAAACAAGCTCAAACGCGGCACCCCGGAGCGTTCAACCCGATCGGGAGCATTCCACCCGATCAGAAGGGGTTGAACCTTACCGATCCGGTGTAACACCCCATCGGTAACAAGCCCAAGCATGGTCCTGCACGACCTTCTCACCCGAAACAAGTACTATCGCGGCAGAACCCGCGATACTACGCCTCGACGAGGACCGTGAAGGGCCCGTCGTTAACCAGGCAGACCTCCATCATCGCGCCGAACTGGCCGGTCTCGACGTGCAGGCCCCGGCCGCGCAGGTCGGCGACGACAGCGTCGACGAGGGGCTCAGCCTCCTCGCCGGGGGCGGCGTGCGCCCACGAGGGACGGCGGCCCTTGCGGGTGTCCCCGTACAGGGTGAACTGCGAGACCACGAGGATCGGGGCACCCACATCGAGCGCGGAACGCTCATCGTCGAGGATGCGCAGCTCGGCGATCTTGCGGGCGACTGTGGCGACCTGCTCGGGCCCGTCGCCGCGCTGGACGCCCAGGAGGACGACGAGGCCTTGGCGCTT
>ERZ773214.1811-NODE-1811-length-12041-cov-10.952960_pt1 | contig 12041 bp, 8 predicted proteins | sample MGYA00511238_ERZ773214 | MGnify/ENA primary metagenome ERZ773214 (study PRJEB29015, sample SAMEA2738157) | human oral metagenome | biome: human oral; feature: human-associated habitat; material: saliva | place: China | collected 2259 ...
GTGTTTTTTGTCCTATCACGCCCCGGATACTTCAACGAAGTCCTAGCGGGCGGCGTCCTGAGTGGCGCTTGTGGCTGTATTTTCCGGTTTTTCGCCCGTGTCGCTCGCGCTTTAACCACGCGCGGCACGGCACGGGCTGCGATGTTTGCCGCAGCATTAACGTCCCTGTCCATCGCCCCATGTTCGACGCAGACGGACACCTCGTGCGTCGGGTGCGAGACTTTCGCACCGCACGAGTGGCACAGTTGCGAGGTGTGCGCAGAGTTCACCGCCACCACCCAGCCGCCGTTTTGCGACACGTAGTGGGCGAGCCACTGGACAAAAGCGCCGCGATTCCACCTGCCATGCTGCATCGTGTTCGCCACCCAGCTTAGGACCTCCACAGCGACGACAGCGTTCCCCCACGCGTGGGAGAGGTCGGCTATCTCCTGTGCGGCGAGAATCGCCAGTTCCCTCTTTTTGCGGGATGCCGCCTCACGGTGGAGCTGGGCCTCATCCAACGCCGCCATGCGAGCTTGGCGGTCATGCGGCAACGTCGCAGCCTTACAGCGCAGGTCGCGGACCTGCCACTGCGACGCGCGGATGCTGTTCCACAGTGAATGAACGCGCTGTGAGAGCGTCGTCTCATACACTATCCGACCCGTCTCCGCCTCGCGCACCACGACGGTCGCGTAGTTGTTGATTCCCACGTCCACGCCGATAGTATAGTCGCCAGAAAACTGAACAATGGGGTTATCAGTCACGACCGTGAAAATAAAGACAGGTGCGCCGTCCTGAACCTTAATGACAGGTAGAGTGATCTTACCCTCGGTGAACCGCTTGTTATCGAAGCTAAAGATCAGACGGTGCCACGCGCCTTGAATGACCATTTTCAGGATAATCTCGCCATCAACAAAAGGATTATTTTCGATGGCCGCGTACTGCTTATCCACAGCGCCCAGGTTCACGTAGTCCTCGCCATAAGACGGTGCGGAACCGTTTGCGGTGCGCTTCCAACCCTGCGAGATATACTTGGTACTCTCGCCGCTCGCAGCCTTAACACGCTCCTCGTAGGAACGATACTCGGTGACCACACGATGCTGAACCAGCATCTCCTTACGCGACCTGCCAGACTTGCCAGACACTAGAAAATCAGGCATAGTCACGCCAGCCCGACGGCCAGCCGCCGTAGGTTGGGCAGCAGTAACACGAGCCAGCTCGCCACCTAACCCCTCGTCATTACGAACCACGTAGGTCGCATAAGCCGAAATGTCCCGAACCTCAGACGCAAGAGACGCCAAAACACGAGTGCCATCTAGTAGCTCACCGTTCAAGTCTAAAACGTGAGACGGGCGCGAGGCGAAAGCCCTGTACGTCTGGTTTTTAGCCAACGCGCCCTCCCAAAATACACTCTCCACCAGCTATACAACAAATAGCAACGAACCTACGGGCTGTCGCATACACTGGTTACTGTGGCGCGTGCAACCCGCTCTACGCGAACAAGATTGCGCGTAAGCTCATCCTTAACCGGCCAGAAGGGTTTTCTGACGCGCACGATGTCCCCCGTCACATTCTGGATGGTGTGACGTGTGGCGCGGTGACCGATGAGGAAGTTCTCACGTTCCTGTGTGAGCCGCGCGAGTGGTCCACGGAATACGCGGGAGAACCTGAGTACGCGGGTGGCTCGTCGTCGGAGTGGACGACTGATGATGCTCGCAAGCTGAGAGAACGGTTGGGTCGCTGAAAGGCTGAGGCTCTCGTAAACTGTCGCGCTTTCCTCACGCGTGCTCACCCCCTGTAATGCCCGTCAGGGCGCCTGCACGCGCCCCTGGCGGGCTTTCGTCGTTTCTGCGCGTGTTGATGCCGTCGAGGATGTTCGAGGCTGTTAAAACATGTTTCCAGTGTTCGGCTTGTATGTGGCTGCGTTTGCTGGCGACTGTGAGCGTTTGTCACATCCGGCTTACCCATCGTATATTGGTTGTTGCCTGCCGCGACAGTCGCGGACACTCAGGTAAGATACGCGGCCACAAGGGAGCCTTGGGCTGCTTAGATATGAGAGGGTGGGTGCGCTATGCGTAATCTGCACATTATTTGTACTCCGTCGCCGAAGATGGCGAAGTACGCGGTCAAGGAAACACCAATTGGGGGTGGGTTTCTTGGCGTTGATGCTGTTGTTGATCGGATGCGTGGGGCGTTCTACGATTCAGTGGGATGGTCTGGCGTCGGGTATGTTATCCACGACTACGACGAGGGCGAGATTGGTGCGGCTCTCGATTACATGATCTCGGCGGTGCGGGTGCGCGCCGCGAACGGCGGTGACATTGCCGTTGAGTATCCGGCCATTGGCGCGCATGTTCCCGACGACGTGGACAAGAAATGCCACGAGGCCATTGACGCGATTGTGCGCGTGGCGGTCGCGTGCGGGTACATGGTGACCTTGCATGACCTGGTAGGGTATGGCGACATTGCTTTCGGCTCTCACCGGAAAGCTCCGCAAGACAGGTACGGTGCATACGTTTTTGAGGTGAAACGTCGCGCCGCGCAGGTGCGCGAAGGTGTAGACTCGCTCCTCACCAAGTACCGTAGTGGCGGGCAGGTTGTCCATCGCTACTACGATTACGACTACGCGCTAGATGCTGAGACGACGGAGGCCATCGCGGGCGTGTCAGACGCAATCAAGAGCGCCCTTTTCAGCTCGCGGTGCGTGGACAAGGCCACCCACAACAAGGATGGCAAAGTCACGTACATGACCGTCGGTAACGACTACGAGAAGTTCAGCCGCAATGCTGATAAGGCGTGTGAGCTGATGCTGCGAGCGGGCCGCGCCCGTCACCTGGTGGTATTGGGCGACTATTTCAAGCACGCGAAAACAGCCAGCGACGTGAACGCTGTGTTGCAGGCGCTCCACACATACGATCTCGTTGACCTCAGCGTCGTGACGCGCCTGACACTACTAGAGGGCAGGTCGGATTACCTGCTACGCCGCGCTCTCATTCTCGGTGAAGAAAACACCATGTCGCATGTGGCCGCGCTCGTAGATAGCGACGATGAGATGCGCGAGTCGTTCCTCGCGTTCTTGTCGCGACTCAAAGTCGCGTCCACCGTATCCATTAAGGACGGTGACGCGCCTGACGGATGGCGCTACATTGTCGCTTCCAACCGCGTCGCGTCCGTTCATGACGCGTTGTGCCTGATCGGTTGCGAGGGAGTGAAAGTGCAGGCGCGCGCACTCATGGACACCGCTCGTTTCGTCCACTCTGGCGCTTTCACGATGGAGGAGACAGACGAAGGCGTGAGGCAACTGCTCGCCGTGCCGATTGCCGAGGAGTGCAATAATAGGGGGGATATGCGCATGGTGAACGCGGCTAGTAGGAGTGATAGGGCGGAGGAGAGGCGCGGCGTCATGTGGTGTGGCCCCATTGACGGTCCATCTGTCACGCTTGTTGAGTCTTTCGGGCGCGACTGATGGTGGCGCGGTGAGCGTGTTGCTATCGCTCACCTAGTACACGTAAGCCCGCCCAGTGCGAACGTGGAAGAACGCGCCGGGCGGACTAGTGTTTCATGTCAGAGGACGGTTGCGCCCTTGCGTGCCTCCTCGTATGCGGCGAGTGCTTCGGAGATGCGGCGTGCGACGCTGATACCATGCTTGGTGTTGTATCCGCCGCTAACGTTCCGTAGCGACTCGTGGAGTCCGCGCGCGGCATCCATCTCAGCCGTGGTGGGGATATACACGCCGTTCTCAACGCCCCACTGCGCGCCTTCCGCGTTCTTTTCGAGCGCAGCAGTCACGGCCTCGTCAGTGAACGGGATGGCTTTGGTGGCATCGTGAATCTTCTCGCTGCCGTCGCCTCCGTGGCTGCGCACGTTCTCGCGGAGCGCGTCGCGGAGCTTAGCCGCGTGGATGAGGGGGACGAGCCACACGCCGATTCGCGGATCAACGAAGCGCGTCCACTCGCCGCCGTCAAAGCGGCCGGTCGTGTCCAGGTCGTCTACAATAGTGATTTCGTCGCCAGTGAGGTGCGCGTACAGGGTGGCATCCACGTGGCGGGCAATGCAGTCGTTGACAACAACGGCGTTGCTGTATTCGCGGCCGTATGCTTCGTTAACCGCTTCGGTCTTGTCTGCTCCGTCGCTGAGATGGAAGTGCGCGTTGAGTTCACCGGCCGGTCGATTCCAGTGTTCGGCGCTCAAATTAGCGTGCTGCTGGATGTACAGGTTGCCGTCTACGGCGTGGTAGGTGTCTCCACTTACTTGGAACGTCGGGTGCCCGTCGCCAAGGTCGGGGAGGGTGGTCTTAACGGTTTCGCGTCGCGTCGGCGCACCCCACGAGCCGGTGGACTCGTAGCGGATGGTAAGGGTGCGGGTGGCGGCTCCGTTGTCGATGAGCTTCTGCTGGGCGGCGGTGGGCTGCTTCTTCATCATTATTTGGTTCCTCTTTCCGTGTTGGTGCGTTTTCTTGTTGACGTGTTTTATTGTAGCACAAACACCGCACGCTTGTCTACACGTGTAGATAAAGGTGCGGTGGTGTAGGTCACGCTAGACGTTGGCGCGCCGCGCTGTCGCTTGCAATCAAAAGCAATACCGTTTTTCCGGCCATTTATTGCGTGTTGGTTGGTCGTCAGCGCCCGTGGTCGCGGTTTTCTGGGTCGTTAATGTCCATGTACCCGTCGTACATGCCGATGCTTCTCATGTCTGTGATGTCGGGTGTGTTTGGCTCGTTGGCGGCCATGCCGTTGAAGTAGCCGACAACGTACTCTTGGCGCGGGTCGCTCCACTCGTCTTTAGGCGCTTTCGTGAGCCGGTATGCGAGCCTGCGGACGTAACATTCGTGCGATAGTCGCCGCTCAAACTCTTCGATGTCGTCTTTTTCACCGTACACGTTGAGGGCGAGATAGTTTTCCTCGTCGTACTCCATAACGGAGAGGAGACCGAGCTTGTGAGCGAGGTTGCTGACGCCGACATACTGCGCGTGTCGGTCCCTGTTGCCTAGGTCTCCAATGTGGTAACAGGTTGCCGACGGCTGCTCGTAAGTGACGTGATAATGCTCTTGAAGAAGCCGGTTAGCCGCATCGAACTGTCCCTTGCGAACGCATGTCGCAATGTCGTCGTATAGTGTTGGAAACAATGTTTCCGCCTTTCGTGTTTCGGAGCCGTTTTGCTTTATCAACACTAAGTGTAGCATACAGTCTGGCTCGGCGCTCGACCGTTAGCAACGATGACCAGCTTTTCGTGTCGGTCGAGTTCGCGTCGATGCTGCTAGGTGCGCGCGGTGTTGACAGCGACGTTTCCCCATGCTATTGTTGCATGTATGTGGCGCTGTGCCCGAGTGGCTTAGGGAGCGGACTGCAAATCCGCGCACGTCGGTTCGATTCCGACCAGCGTCTCCGGCGCAGCAAGCCCGCGCCGCCGCGTTGCCGGTTTGGCGGGGCTTGCGTGCGCAGCTTATCCCCGTCGTCCAATGGGCAAGACAACAGATTTTGGTTCTGTGAATCTAGGTTCGAGTCCTAGCGGGGATGCGAAAAGCGGGTGCGCGAACGCGCTGCCCGCATCTACTATAGACGCTCCACGAGGTGGGAGGGAGGCGCATCACCTGTGGGTGATTTCCATGAGCTTGCGGGCGATTTAACGCGAGAGCAACTGAACAGCGACCCGTACCAGTGCGGCGCTCGCGTCGGAAAGGCGGCTCGCGAACGTGACCCGCGTTCCTGGCCTCAAAAGTTGGCGCGCAGCGTTGGCGTTCGCGTGTGGTCGTGTGGGCGACATCCGCTTGGTAGGGCACATTTAGGGGATAGCGGTCTCACGCGAGATGGCGTGCTTGTTTACGGTCGTAACTCTCGCCCGTTTGACATTTTTGTCTATGCAGCCCTTGACCACGAGGTGAAGGGGCGCGCTGTTGCTCTCCTGCTCGGTCTTGCGCTCGTGTCAACTCCCTGTGGTGATCGTGAGGGTGAGGCGGTTCGCTCCGATTTCGTGAGCGAGTTGTTTGCTGAGGGGTTCGCTGATGGGTTTCTGCGAGGCGACGTGTGTGATTGGGCTGAGTTGAGGCTTGTGTTGCGCGTGTCGGCTGATGTTCGTTCTCGTGTGAAGGACGTGCTTTTTGGCGACGGTAATACGGCCTCGCAGTCTGGTGAGGGTAATCGCGGTAGTGTTTTATCTGATGGGTTGAATCTTCTCGTGACTGGTAGCGCGGGTTCCGGTAAGTCGGCGGCGTTGGTCGATTCTGCGCCTACGAGGAACCAGTTTGCCCGTCCTGACATGGTGTTGTCGCTGAATGGGCGAAACGTTGAGGTCTACAACCCCGATGGCGTGCCACTATCCACGATTGTTGACGGGCGCGGCGTGTCTCTCGTGAATGAGGCGACTGGTGAGAGGGTGAGTGTCCCCAAGAGCGCGTCGCGCGTGTTTTTCGTGGACGGTGACGTATGGTATCAACGTCCCGATGACGGCGACCCTGACCTCGTGTTCGATAACGGGTGGACGGCGCGCATGTTGTCATCTACTGTCTGCTATGACTGTGGCGCTCCTGTGGATGTTGACGGCGATAGGTGCGACGCGTGCGAGGATAAAGATTATCAAGAATGGGCGTCTTTTGGCTGCGACTGGTAGAACGTTTGTTTTGGGAAGAAAGTGAGTGGTGCGTGATGGTGATGTCCCCCGTTATGTTGGGCATGGTTCCCGAGTGGGCGCTGTTTGGTGCCTTGTGGGCGGCTGTGGGCGTGTTCGTGATGTCCGCGTTCACGTGTTACGCGTGGCGTAGGATGATGGCGGTTCCGGGTGTGGCGGAGGGGCGCGCTGATTCTGTGCGTGCGTCTGTCGCGTGTGGTGGCGTGTGCGCCCTTGTGTCGGCTGTTCTGGTTGTGGGGGTTGGCGTGTTTATGTAGCCGCTTTGCTGCCGTATAACCCGGTGTTGCCTGTTGCCAGCGCCGCCTCTGTTCCCTTTGTGTGGGTTGGGTCGGCGCGGCTTTGTTGCTGCTTGCGTGGCGCGGCTATTGGTGTGGCGTTGGGTTTCTTGCGCGTTCGGTTCGTGCCCTCTTGTGGGCTGCGTGTGGCGCTTGTGGTCGTGTTCGTTGAGGGGCGGTGTTTGGTTGTGGCTGGTTTTCATGTTGGCGTTCGTGGTAAGGCTGCTGGTCGCGTGGTTCGGTGTAGCGCGAAAGCTGGTGCGTGTAAGCTCATGGGTGCGGATGGTGCGCCGACCCCGCATTTTGGTTCGTTGGCGGAGGGCGAGGCGTTCCTTGCTGAGCGTGATGCTGCGTCGCGTGGCGGGTTCACTGTCCGCGCCGTCGGCGGGTCCGAGCACACGCGCGAGTATCCTACCGCCCGCGAGTTGTCTGCCCGTCAGATGCGCGCCCTCACGGACACTATGAGGGACGCGTTGGAGGCGTATTCGTCGAGCGCTGCACTGGATGTGAACAAGTACCTGAAACAACCTGACGGCGGCGTCCTGTTCGATGAAAACGATGGCGCGTTTGGTGACATGATGGCCGACCTGGCTGGCGACCCTGATTTCGGCGGGTTCGATGATGACGATGTTTTCGGCGACCCGGACTTTGGGGGTTTCGCTGACGGTGATCTTTTCGGCGACTACGATAGCGGTGAGCCGGTGAGTTTGCGTGAAGAAATTGACGCGGGCGGGTTGACCGTACAGAAAGCGGACAGGTTGATTGCTCTCATGGATGAGGCGTTCGAGAAGGTCCCTGCGCGCGGTGACGTTGATCGTCCGTTGTATCGTGGCGTGCAGGCGCGCGTGAACTACAGTGGCGTTCATTCGACGGGGGGGAAGGTTGCTGCCGCTCGCGTGGGTGACGTGGTGGAGTTCCCGGAGTTTTTGTCTACGTCCACTTCCCTTGCTGTTGCTGACGATTTCAGTGATAGTGATGGTGGCGAGTTGACGGTGATGGAGATTCGCACGCCACGAGGGTTGCATATGAGTGGCTTGTCTACGCATCCTGGGGAGGATGAGTGCTTGTTGCCCCGTAACATGCGGCTGCGTATGGTGAGTGTGAGGCGTGAGCGCACGGCGGACGGGAATGTGCGTGTCGTGAAAACGTTTGAGGACGCGCAGTAGAGTCGTAGCGCTCCCGCTGTGCGGTCTGTGCGGGCGTTTAACGGACTTTCAGCAGCGCTGGCACCAGTTGGGCACCCAGCGTGTTTTCGTCGCGTTAGGCGGCGTTTTAGGGCGTACGCGGCCGCCCGTGTATAGCGGGCGGCGCAGGCAACGCTAGTAGCGGCGCAAGAGCAACAGTTCACCCATTTGTCGTGAGGTGGCGGCTCACCGGGCTCTCAGTCTCTCCCCCGTGTCTTTGGTTGCTTTTCGTCGTGGCGTTCGCGTTGCAGCCACACCCGGGCGTGTGATATAGTAGGTGCTATGAGGAATTTGTTTATTATGCGAGGCTGCCCTGGTACGGGCAAGAGCCGCTTCCTGCGCACTGTTGGCGCAGACCAGGAGAACCTGATCGTATCGTCTGACGCTGTTCGTCAGATGCTTGCGGCTACTGTCATGGCTGGCGACGGTTCGGGCGCGTGCTCTCGCGGGTTCGGTGGCCGCGACGGTAAGCTCGTGTGGGACTTCCTGCACGAGTGTGTGCGTCAGCGCGCCCGCCAGGGAAGCGACGTCTTCTTTGACACGTGTGGTATCACGTGGGACAAGGTTGCACGCGAAGCGGCTTACTGCGTCAAGCTCGGCTACGAGCTGACGGTCATTGACATGCAGGGGGACGCGCCCCTGGACGCGGTGCTGGACATGCAGGAGCTACGACGCTATCACCCCTCGTATGTGGACCGCGCGACGGTCGCCGCCATGTGGGAAGCCGTGCGTGAAGGCACCGGCAAGATCAAGGACATCGTGGAACGCAAGGGCGGCACCTACCTGGCCGCGCAGTGGCGCTACAACAACGCGGGCGCCGCCCCAATTGTGACGAACGCCAGCGAGATGGCGCGTATCGTGCGCGACAAGCGCGCGAACAATGGTATCGTGCGCCTGACCGCAGACGACGATCACCCGGTCGTGTTCGTCGGTGACGTTCACAGTGACGCGGACAGGCTGAACACCGTGTTTCAGAAGATTCTGGACCGTTACGGGGAGGGTAATGCGACGGTTGTCCTGTTGGGTGACCTGTTTGATCGCGGCCCCGACCCGGTTGGGACAAAAGACCTCCTCCGCTCATTTGACAAGCATGAGTTCTTCCGTGACCTCATTCTTGTCGAGGGCAACCACGATTTCAACCTGCGTCGCCTGTACGCGGATGAGAAGGAACTTGCCAACTCGTTCCCGCAGACCAGGGAGACCATTGATGCTTTCAAGGCCGTAGGGTGGGATGAGAAGATGTTGCGCGCCCGCACGGTTAACCGCATGGTGCTGGGTGTCGTTGTGGAGCGTGAGGGGCGCGCCCCTGTGTTTGCGTGCCACGGCGGCGTGAACCGTAGCATTGGCGACATGTTCGCAGGCGGCGGCGTGGTTGCTAACGTTCACGCCCACCAGCTCATTTACGGCACCGGGGACCGTGATACGACGTATTACGGTCGTAGCATGTATTTCGATGCCGACCCGATGCTCAGTGATAACGGCGCGTGCGTGATCGTTCACGGCCACCGTAACCGTGACACGGACCTTGGTGGCGAGGAGCGCCCTGTCCTGTCCATGCCGGGTATCGTGAACCTGGAACAGGGTGCGGGCACTGGTGGCCCGGTTGTGGCGTGGAGCACCGATAAGACCGTGTTCTCGTCCGACGACTGACCGCGCGCCCTGTCTATGCGCCGCTCGCCCCGGGTGAAGAATGGGGTGGGCGGCGCGGCTATTTTCTTCTCCGTTGTCAACAGGCGGTGCTTGTGGCATAATCCCGTTGACTGGTGGAGAAAAGAGAACGCGAGGGGTGTGTTGTGGCAAAATACATGAGTGTGATGTTGGGTGACACATCGGATGGTCCGGGCGTGCGCGCCGCCGTCTACTACAGCGGGTGTGAGCTGCGGTGTGAGGGGTGTTGGTCGCCGCAGACGTGGAATCCGCGAATCGGGCATGATATGACGGCTGCCAAGCGGTGTGAGATCGTCGCGTATTTGGAGCGCCCCGAGGTTGCCGGTTTGAGCTTGTTGGGTGGTGACCCGTTTCACCCGTTGAACGCGGCTGACGCGACCGCGTTGTGCGCTCTCGTGCGAAACCGTTTCGGGTGGGGTGGTGAGCGCACTATTTGGGCGTGGACCGGGTACACGTTCGATGAGCTGCTAGAGCGTGAGCACGCGCGCATGTTGTTGCCCATGTTGGATGTGGTGGTGGATGGTCCGTTCGTTCTGGGTGAGCGTGACTTGTCTTTGCCGTTTATGGGGTCGCGTAATCAGCGTGTCGTGGACGTGCAGGCGACGTTCGCGGGCAGGCGTGACGGCTCCCTGGGCGTGGGTGAGGTTGTTGTGTTGGATGAGTGGATGCGTGCGCCTGAGCCGCCCACTGTGGACGCGTAGGCGCGGCTGTGGCGCTCGCGGCACTGTTTGATGACGTGAAGCGAACACGCGCCACTGTACCAGGTACGAAAAACGCCCCACGGCTGTTGCTCTTGTGTGAGCTTGCCGTGGGGCGCTTCTTATTCACGCACCCCTGTTGGGGGCGCTTACTCCCACCTAGCGTTTAGAGTACGTGACAGCCGGGGTTTTCGTTGATATTGGCTATATAGCTGGTGTTGAGTGTATTTTTGGGAGGGCGTGTTGGCTAAAAACCAGACGTACAGGGCTTTCGTCGCGCGCCCCTCTCACGTCCTAGACTTGAACGGTGAACTACTGGGCGGCACTCCTGTCTTGTCGTCTCTTGCGTCTGAGGTTCGGGATGTTTCGGCTTACGCGACATTCGTGGTCCGAAACGATGAGGTTTTAGGTGATGAGCTGGCGCGTGTTGCTGCTACCCAACCTACGACGGCTGGTCGCAGGGCTGGCGTAACTATGCCCGACTTTCTAGTGTCTGGTAAGAGCGGTAGGTCACGTAAAGAGATGCTGGTTCAGCATCGTGTGGTCACTGAGTTTCGTTCCTGGCAAGAAAGAGACAAAGCCGCAAATGGTGAGAGTTCTAAGTATGTGAGTCAAGGCTGGAAACGTACTGTAAATGGGTCCGCTCCGTCGTATGGTGAAGATTACGTGAACCTTGGCGCTGTGAATAAGCAGTATGCGGCCATTGAGAATGATCCGTTTGCTGATGGTGAGATTGTCTTGAAAATGGTTATTCAAGGCGAGTGGCGCCGTCTGATCTTCAATTTCGACAACGAGAGGTTCACTGAGGGCAAGGTCACTCTCCCCGTCATTAAAGTTGAGGACGGTGAGCCGGTCTTTGTCTTCACGGTCGCAACCGATAACCCCATTGTCCAGTTTTCGGGTGACTATGTTATCGGCGTGGATGTGGGAGTCAACAACTACGCAACCGTCGTGGTGCGTGACGTAAAAACTGGGCGGATAGTGTATGAGACGACGCTCTCTCAGCGTGTTCACTCACTGTGGAACAGTGTTCGCGCGTCTGAGAGGCAGGTGCGCGCTCTGAAAAAGAAGTCCGACCGGCTCCTCTCCCAGCGTCAAGCTCGCATGTCCGCGTTGGACGAGGCTCAGCTCCACCGCGAAGCCGCATCCCGCAAGAAGCGCGAACTAGCTATCCTTGCGGCGCAAGAAATCGCCAACCTATCCCACACGTTCGATAACGCTGCGATTGCCGTGGAGGACTTGGGCTGGATCGTGAACGCGATGCAGAACGGGCGCTGGAACCGTGGTGCGCTCGTCCAGTGGCTCACTCACTACGTGTCTCAAAACGGCGGGTGGGTCGTAGACGTAAGCTCATTTAACACGTCGCAGCAGTGTTATAAATGCGGCGCTAAAGTCTCGCACCCGACACACGAGGTGTCCGTCTGCGCTGAGCACGGCGCAATGGACCGGGACGTTAACGCCGCTGCGAATATTGCCGCACGGGCCGTGCAACGCGTGGTTAAGGCGAGGGCGACACGCGCGAAAAACCGGAAGCTACATCCACAAGCGCCGCTTAGGACGCCTGCGGCTAGGAACTCGTTGAGGTATCCGGGCAGGGATAGGACGAAAAACAA
>ERZ773214.1814-NODE-1814-length-12036-cov-18.794925_pt1 | contig 12036 bp, 10 predicted proteins | sample MGYA00511238_ERZ773214 | MGnify/ENA primary metagenome ERZ773214 (study PRJEB29015, sample SAMEA2738157) | human oral metagenome | biome: human oral; feature: human-associated habitat; material: saliva | place: China | collected 2259 ...
CCTGCACGAAACCTCTTTTAGTGATAAATTCTCGCACTTTCTTTCCAAGAAATTTAGCTCCCGAGAGTACTTTCACTGCAGGTCACCTAGCCAATACCTACACACTCAAGGCAAATTCGTACTGCTTTTCCCAATACGACATTAACCTCTCCGCGAGAAGCGCCATAGACTACAAATGCACATCCTAGCAGCAAAAATAGAATAGGCAGGATACGTAGACGGCAGCTCCAGCCACAAGCTTGCTTTGATTTCATAGATACTCCCTTCTCCTGGCTCTAGTACAACAGAAGGGGTGTTAAATCGCTGTTAAGCTGATTTAAATTTCCGGAAAGGGTTACAAACAGCTGCTCAAATATCTTTTGAATTTCTATGAATGTCATGGCAATGGCGATGGCAATGGCTCTTAAATACATCTTGAATGTGGCTCAAGTGCGATCCAAAAGTTGCCATGAAACTTTTTATATAAATCTCCGAACTTATAAAACATGCAATCACATAAAACCGCAGGTATACGACTTGCGATAAAATCGGGGCTTCTCGCCATCGGCTCACAAGGCAAATTTCGGGTCCGCAAAACACACCTATGTCAGATAATCTGTCAAAAAAACGTATACATTACACTGAAAATACCTCAAACGTGCAGATTATCGTCATTAGATGTGTAAAATGCCCTCATCTGAGCAGATTATCCGACTTAGGTGTGTTTTATAAATACAGAATTTATCGATAGTTAAATCTTTTATATGACGCTATTCATTTTCTAGCATATTAGGTTAAGTTTATGCATAGAAATGTATATCAAGCGGTGCAACCGCCTAGCTGCCCGGCTCTCTTGATTAGAAACATGTCGATTCTTCAGCGAGACCTTCCGAAGCTGAGCTATTTTGTGCGCCAAGTCTAAAAGCCAGCGTTAACACGCTGCAAAAAAGCTGGTAATCCTTTCGGATTACCAGCTCAAGGTCAGTGTGTTTCTCGCCACATGAGAGAGCCACGTTTGAGCAGCGCTTTCGTGCTCGGAGGTCGCGCGGGCTCGCGCCCGTTGGACCTGCGGCGCCACCGCGCGTGCGCGCTCTTAGTGGGTTGCGTCCTCGAAGAACTCCCATGCCTGAGCGTCGGTTGCGCCCTCGTGAACGATCATGCGGACAGCCTCGGCCATCTGCAGAGGATGGGTGCTCTGGAAGATGTTACGGCCCATGTCAACGCCGCGTGCACCCTTGCGGATAACGTCGTATGCAAGGTGCAGAGCGTCGCGCTCAGCAAGCTTCTTGCCACCAGCAACAACAATTGGAACTGGGCATGCAGCAACGACTTCCTCGAAGTCCTCGCAGTCGTAAGTCTTAACAATCTGGCAGCCCATCTCAGCGATGATACGGGTTGCAAGCTTGAAGAAGCGACCGGTGCGCTCCATGTCCTTACCAACAGCACAAACGCCGAGGGTAGGAATGCTGTAGCGGAAGCCAGCGTTAATGACCTGGCTCAGGTTGTCGATGCTGGAAAGCTGGCCATCAGCGCCGATGAAGGTCTGAACAGCCATGCAGTCTGCGTTCATGCGGATAGCATCCTCGATGTCAACAGCAACAACCTCGTGCGAGAGGTCGGACTGAAGCATAGAAGAGCCAGAAGAAACGCGAAGAGCGATGCCCTTAGAAACCTCAGGAGAAACGCAAGTCCTGATTGCGCCACGGGTACCCATGAAGCAGTCAACGTAAGGAGCAAGCTGTGGAAGCAGCAGGTCAAGACGCTCGAGACCAGCGGTTGAACCCATGAAGTAACCGTGGTCAAATGCGAACATTACAGTGTTGCCGCTCTTTGAATCAAAAATGTTGGAGAGGTGCTTCTGCATACCCCAGTCGAGGTTGTTTGCACCCTTTACATAAAATCCCTGGTTGTTAGCAAAAGGAGTGTCTACGTGATAATCCTTAGCTACTTTCAATCCGTCCAGATCTGCCATGATAATCCTTTCAATAAAACCTTAAAGCGCGCAGAGGGCTGCTTTTTGAGTGACATGCATCCAAGAAGTCCGCTTCTTTGGGTGATATGTGCCCAAGAAAGTTGCTTCTTTGAGCGATATACGTCCAAGAACGCTTCTTCTTTGAGCAACATGCGCCCTAGAAAACCGCTATCCTCTGCGGCTGAATTACCTCATAAGCTGGCGAGAAGATCGGTCTTCTCGCCAGCTGTGAACTTTACGCCTTGATTAGAAGGAGTAGTTGTTCATGTTCTCCTTGGTGAAGACAAGACGCTCAGGAAGCAGGACAACACCGTTGTTCTTGTCGCCAGTCTTTGCGCCCTCAGCGATGGAGTCGTTAGCCTCAACCTTGACATCGCCAATGCTTGGAATGGAGATGGTGTCGCCAACCTTGACCTCGTTACCAGCTGCAAGGAATGCTGCAACATAGCAGCCCATAGCGCCCTGAACTGCGCAGTCCCAGAGACCCCAGTTGTAGATGGTGCCGTGCTCGCAGTAGGACTTGATGGACTGTGGAGAAGCAAAACCGGTGATGGTGATCTTCTTTTCGTCGTAGCCCTTGTTCTCTGCAGCCTGGAGCTGGCCAGGAAGAGCGGTGGAGTCGTTGCAGATGATCAGGTCGATCTCTGGGTAAGCGTCAAGGATTGCCTCACCAATGGTGATTGCCTGCTCTGCGTCCTGGTTGGAGTAGTAGTTCTCGTGGACGTTCTTCCACTTAGGATACTTCTCCTTGATGATCTTCTGTGCAGCTACCTGCCAGGAGTTCTGGTCAGTAACGGTTGCCTGGGAGTAGTGCCAGACATAGGTGATCTCGTCCTTCTCTGGGTCCTTGCCGCGCTCCTTGAGGCCAGCAACGCCCATATCAACAAGCATCTGACCAAGAATCTCTGGAGTACCCTGAGAAACCATGAGGGTACGATCCTCTGGGTTAGCGTCTGAGTCCCAAGTGGTAACTACGATACCAGAAGCAGTTGCCTTCTTCAGTGCATCAGAAACGCCCTTTGCATCAACGGTAGAGATGCTGATTGCGTCTACACCGTTAGCAACTGCCTGGTTGATGACGGAAACCTGAGCGGAAACGGATGCGGTTGCGTCGCCGATGTAGTCAACGGTGAAGCCCCACTCCTTGGACTTGTCCTGTGCGCCCTTGTTTGCGGACTCGAAGAATGCGTTGCCGGTGACCTTAGGAATAAATGCTACGGTCTTACCCTTGACGTCTCCGCCACCCTCGGACTTCTTGGTCTCTTCCTTCTTCTCGCCACCATCATTATTGCAGCCTGCCAGAGCGAGGCCAGCGCTAACTGCGGTGATACCAGCGGCACCAATAAAACCACGACGAGTAATCTCTTGCATAGGTAACCTCCCTTGTCTGTGCCTAAGGCACAATTTCCCCAAAGCTTATGCCTTGGCTTTACTGCTGCTTGAAAGCAGCGATTTCAAAAACGTACCGATATTTGTTCCGCTTGCTGCCGATCGAGCAACGATGACAACAACCAGCAGGACACCAACAGGAATATCCAGGTACTGTGGGCTTACCTTGAAGCACAGTGGCAAGCCGAAGCGCAAAAATGCAATGACAAACGAAGCAAGTGCGGTACCAACGATGGAGCCCTTACCACCAGTGGAAAGCGTGCCACCCAAAACAACTGCGGTGATGATGTCCATGGTAAGGTCGGCGCCAAGATCGGACTTAGCAGTACCCAGGTAAGCGGTCAGAACCACGCCTGCAATGACTGCAGAAACTGCGGAGAGCATGTAGGTGGACATGATGACTGCTCGGCTGTTAATGCCAGAGAACTCAGCTGCGCTCTGGTTAACGCCAACCAGGGTAATGCGGAGACCATACTTGGTCTTGTGCAGCAGAATAAACGCAATGACCAGCATCAAGATGTAGATTAGCAGCTGGAATGGAATTACGCCAAAGAGCTGGAAGTTAGATACAAACTTGAAGTCCTCGGGGAAGCCGCCAATTCCCTGGTAGCTCTCGGTCTTGGAGAGCGTAGAGATGAGCAGCGCCAGACCAGAGTACAGGAAGCTGCCGCCCAGGGTAACAACCATTGCTTGCACTCGGCAGTATGCAATCAAGAAGCCCGAAAGCGCGCCACAGGCAACAACCAGGACAAAGGCAACGCCCACGGCACCCCAGATAGGAAGGCCAAAATCCTGCCAGCCAACGCCGATAGTAATGGACGTTAGACCAACCAGAGATGCAACCTGGATATCGATGCCGCCGGTAACCATAACAAGCGTTACAAAAAGCGAGATCATAAAGACTGGCAGGTTGTCGTTAATGCTGGTAAACAGCAGTGCTGGGCGCAAAAACTTACCGTTTGCAGCGCCAAAAATGACAAACTCAAGCACAAGCAGGCCAATAAGAATCATGTTCCAGCTTGTCTGGCCCTTGGACAAAAATCCCTTAAGTGTCTTCATCATTAGCGAACACCGCCCTTCTTACCTGAAGGGCTCAAAGCTGCCTCACCAAAGTCTGCAATCTGCTCTGCAAGAACCTCAGAAGTTGTCTTTGGAGAAACACGTGCGTTCAGACGAGCGTGTCTGTTCTGAACAATGGAGCGGTGCTGAAGCAGAGCGTCCACAACGACAATGACAATCAGGATGACGCCGGTAATTGCGTTGTCGTAATTTGACGAGAAGCCCATGAAGACCAACAGGTAGCTGATGGATGCCATAATGACGGAACCGACAGCTGCACCAAGGACGGAGCCAACGCCACCAAGCAAGCTAACACCACCAAGAACGCAGGCTGCAATAGCCTTCATCTCGTAGCCGTTGCCGCTCATTGGGGTGACAAAACCAATACGGCTGCAGAAGATGATGCCGCCGATAGCTGCCATAACGCCGCAGATGACGTATGCCAGAACCTTGGTCTGAAGAGCTGGGATACCAACCAGAGTTGCGCCGTTAGCGTTATCGCCAACTGCTGCAAACCAGCGACCGCGACGGGTCTGGGTCAGTGCAAAGTGAATCAGAATGACCAGTGCAATAACTGCGCAGTAGTAAACGGTGAAGTCACCAATACCAGTTACTGCCGAGAAGTCCTTGAACTCCTTAGGAAGGTTCTCAACCCACTGACCATTGGTGTACACGTAAACAATACCGCGTAGAACGCCGTTGGTACCCAGGGTAAAGATGAGCGATGGGGCCTTCATAACAGCAACGCCCCAGGCGTTTACCAGACCAATTGCTACACCAATAAGAATACCTACCAAGCAAGCAACGGGAAGTGGAGTTCCATCTCTCAGCATGCTACCAACTACTACAGCAACAAGACCCAGGTTGGAACCAACAGAAACGTCAATCTCACCAATGAACAGGGTGAAAGCCACGCCAACAGCGACCAATGTGTAGACAACGGACGTGTTAAAGCAGGCAGCAATTGTTGCTGGCGTCAAGAATGCAGGATTCATTGCACCAACAATAATAAAGAGAGCAATCAGGAATGCGAGGCTGCTCAGTCCCCTAGCCTTGAGAAGGCGCTTTACAAGATCCATACGTCACCTCCTACAATCCAAATGCAGCGGACATGAGGTTGTCCTGCGTAATTTCTTCTTTTTTGAACTCATGATTAATGCGTCCCTGATACATGGTGAACGCACGGTCAGCAAGCTCAATAATCTCTTCCATGTCAGAAGAAATCAGAAGAATAGAAACACCTTGCTTACGGAGCTCCTGCAGAACAGCGTATACATCGCCACGAGCAGCAGCGTCAATACCACGAGTTGGCTCGTCCAAAATAACAACCTTTGGAGCAACCGAGAATGCGCGGCCAATAACAATCTTCTGCTGATTACCACCAGAAAGACCGCCTACCTCCTGATCAAGGCCGGTAACCTTGGTGCGGAAGTTGTCAACGTAGTTCTGAGAAACCCTGTCCTCTTCTTTGCGATTAAGCAGCAGCTTACCCAGGGAAGAATTTGCAAGCAGAGCACTGGTGGTGTTCTCAGCAACGTCACGAATTCTAAACAGACCGTCGTTGAAGCGGTCCTCTGGAACATAGCTCAGACCTGAAGCAATAACGTCTTTGGTGGACTTGCCGGTAATGTCTTTACCATCGACAAATACCTTGCCGCCCAAAACCTTATCCATACCGTAAATGGTGGTGGCCATCTCTGATCTACCAGCACCAACGATACCTGCAAGACCAACAATCTCGCCTGGATAAATATTGAGGTTTACGTCAGCAAAACCATAGCCCGTGAACTCAGCAAGCTCAAAGATTGGCTCTGCATCGTAATCAATGTTTGCGCTCTCGGCAATCTCTTTCTTAATCTCTGCTGCGTCTGGTGGAAGAAGTCCGCGAACAAGATCTTCTCGCGTAAAGTCCTCTACCTTACCGCGCATAGCCATAACGCCGTCGCGCAGAATACCAATGCTGGTAGAAATCTCAAAGACCTCTGCCAGGCGGTGGGTAATGTAAATGATGCCAATGTTTTTCTGCTTGAGCTCCTGGACTACCTTGAAGAGGCTCTGTACCTCGTCAAAGGTAAGTGCAGAAGTTGGCTCGTCCAGAATAAGAATCTCAGAGTGACGCATAAGACCGCGGAGAATCTCAACCATGCCCTGCTCAGCAATGGAAAGTGTCATTGCCTTGCGGTCCAGATCAAGCTCCCAGCCAATCTCTTTCATGGTGTCTTCGAGCATCTTGTTGAGCTCGGCTTTTGGAGCCTCAAAACCAATGGTAATGTTCTCTCTAACGGTCATGTTAGGGAACAGCATTGGCTCCTGAGGAACCATGTAAATGCTGTGTGCAAGTGCGGCCTTAGGGTTGGAGATATCAACCTTTTGACGATCGATAGAAATTTCTCCCTCATCGGCGGAGTAAATACCCATGATGATCTTCATGAGGGTAGATTTACCGGAACCGTTGCCACCAATAAGAGAGATGACCTCTCCTGGCGCCAAATCTAAGTTAATGCCTTTTAATACCTCGTTGGAACCAAATGACTTTCTGATTCCACGAACAGAAAGAAGTGTGTCGCACTGCTCGCACACATCTTTTCCTTCAGGCGACTTTGGGTCAGTGGCATCGATATCGATGTCAAAAGTTTCACCCATAGTACCTCCTACCAAAAATAACAAACGGCCGTACAAAATCTCACACTTTGAAGATATATATAAATAGGCATTCTTCAAAGCACCGTCACGGCAAACGGTATTATTACTGCCGTGAATGGTATTTTTGATTGTCCAATGAACAATAGTTCAGAATTCTTCTGTACGTAATTATGGTATTTGTAGTATATCTTACTGTTAATAGGGAGAATAATTACTATAATGAAGTCTAGTATGTTAGATACAAATGTTTTATCATTAAACAAAAGTATCAACAGGAGGATGCATGGACGAACAAACTTATGCACTAGCTACTAAGGCTGCATGGTATTACTACATGGAAGATAACACCCAGGCTCAGATTGCTGAGACCATGGGCGTTTCTCGTGCAAAAGTTATTCGCCTGCTTGAGGAAGCTCGCGCTCAGGGAATTGTTCAATTCAGCTTCAGAAAAAACGATAGCCAGCGCGTTTCCGCAGAACAGCTCCTTATTGACCGTTTTGGCCTCAAGGATGCTTTTGTGGTGCCCACTCCCCTGGACAGCTCTACAATCAACCAGTCTATTGCTCAGGGCGCAGCTCACTACGTCTCTGATCACCTGCGCGAGGACGGCTACCTCAACATTGGCTATGGCGATACCGTCAGTCGCATGCTGGGATTTCTTGCCAAGAACCGCGAGGAGTCACTCAACGTTGTAAGCCTTACGGGTGGCGTGAGCTTCTACCTGCCATCCGTTGGCACAACCGCCTACTCCATGCACCTGTTCCTGACACCGTCTCCACTTGTTGTGTCTTCTCGCCAAGTGCGCGATGCACTTCTTGACGAGAAAAGCCTGCAAGATGTGTCCACTATGACGGAATATGCGGACATGAGTGTGGTCGGCATCGGCGCCGCAGTTGAGGGCGCCACCGTTTTGCGCAACGGCATCCTTAATGAGGGCGAGCTCACTGTGCTCAAGATGCAGGGAGCTGTCGGCGACGTCCTCAATCACTTTATGGATAAAGACGGCAATCTTATCCAGACAGAAATTGAAGATCGCGTCATTAGCACCGATCTAGACAAGCTTCGCCAGCTCAAGAACGTTGTTGGCGTTGCTGGTGGTAAAGATAAAGTTACGGCAATTAAAGCAGTGCTTAACGGCGGCTATCTAAACGTGCTAATCACGGATTCAGACACCGCTGCTGAGCTGCTTCTTTCGTAAACAAGGAGGATCTGATGAGAAAGTATCTTCTTGCACTAGACGCGGGAACAGGAAGTATTCGCGCCGTTCTCTTTAGTGTTGACGGTGAGCAGGTTGGGGTTGCTCAGCGCGAGTGGGAGCACCATGAGGACCCTCGTTGGCCTGGCAGCATGGACTTTGATTGGGTTACTAACTGGCAGCTTGCTCTGGACTGCATCAAAGAGGTTTTGGCAAAGACCTCCATTGATCCTAAAGAAATTGCAGGTATTTCCACCACCTGCATGCGCGAGGGCATACTTCTGTATGACCAAGACGGCAACGAGATTTGGGCATGCGCTAACGTTGACGCCCGAAGTGTCGATGAGGTTAAACAGCTCATTAATATGGATCCAGAGCTTGAGAAGAAGATTTACCAGAAGAGTGGTCAAACCTATGCACTAGGCGCTCTACCTCGTCTTCTTTGGGTTAAGAACAAGATGCCAGAGATTTACAACAAGGCAGCCAAGATTGGCATGTTCAACGACTGGCTTGCTTACAAGCTCACTGGTGTTCTTGCGGTTGAGCCATCAAACGGCAGCACCACCGGCATCATGAGCCTGGAGGAGCGCGCCTGGGATCCAGAGATTGCTAAGGAGTGCGGTCTTCGCGACGACCTGTTTGGCCAGGTTATCGAGTGCGGAGAAGTTCTTGGCGCTGTAACTGCAGACGCCGCAGCAGAGACCGGCCTTGCTGAAGGTACGCCTGTTGTTGTCGGCGGCGGTGATTGCCAGCTGGGCATGATTGGCGTTGGCGCTTGCGAGCCTGGCCAGGCTGGCGTTTTTGGTGGTAGCTTCTGGCAGTACGAGTTCAACACCGATAAGAGCACTCCAGACCCAGATTATCGCGTCCGTGTAAACTGCCACGCTATTCCACAGATTTGGCAGTACGAAGCTCTGGCATTCAAGCCTGGTCTGGTTATGCGTTGGTATCGTGACGGCTTCTGCCAGGCAGAAAAGGCCGAAGCAAAAGAGCGCGGCATTGATGACGTGTATGAGGTCATGAATGAGCGCGCTGCAGAGATTCCTGCTGGTAGCCACGGTATGCTTTGCTGCTTCAGTGACGTTATGAACTACATCCACTGGATCCACGCAAGCCCAACGTTCACCAACTTTGAGCTTGATCCAGAGCGTTTCAATAAGTACACCTTCTATCGCGCAATTTTGGAGAACACCGCCCTTCTCGTCCGTGGCCATATTGACCTGGTCAAAGAAGCTACGGGCAATGAGCCAAGCGAGCTCATTTTTGCAGGTGGCGCTTCCAAGTGTTCTCTGTGGGCACAGATTGTTGCCGACGTTACTGGCAAGAACGTCCGCATCCCAGAGGTCAAAGAGGCAACTGCTCTGGGCGCCGCTGTCCTTGCAGGCTACGGTGTAGGCATCTACCCAAGTATCGCTGAGGGCGCAAAGCGCGTTGTTAAATGGGATAAGACATTCTCCCCTAACCCCGACAACAAGGCTGTTTACGACCAGCTGTATGTCCAGTGGAAGGATGTTTACAAGAGTCAGCTTAAGCTTGCAGAAGAGGGCAAGGTCAAGAGCATGTGGAGAGCTCCTGGTCTGTAAGCACCGGGACTCCGCCGCGCCGCGGTTACGCGTGGCACGCAAAAAGAACGTTTGGTCGCAGTACAAGTTGCGCCTGAAAGGAAAGCAAGATGTTTATTGTCAACGAGAACGATTTTGAGTATAGGTGCGGAGATCACGGCCCTAAGTACCTGATGAAGGGCCCTCGTATGAACTATGCCATGGTCCAGTTCCAGCCAGGCCAGGATTTCCAGGCCCACTACCACAACATCATGGAGGAGAACTTCCACATCCTCCAGGGTAAGATTGACATTGTGGTTGACGGCGAGGTCCACACCCTCTCGGCTGGCGACTTCATCCACATTGAGCCCGGCGAGGTCCACTACGTCAACAACCCTTATGACGAGCCAATCGTTATGGTCTCAACCCTTGCTCCTTTCCAGGAGGTCGACAAGGTTGAGGTAGAGAACCCTACCTACTAAGATCAACATCTGGCGAGAAAACCAGCATTTGGCGAGAAGATCGTTCAAGTGCAGCGTTCTTCTCGCCGGCGCAAACGCGAAGAGGGCTGCCTGGTGGTGGCCCTCTTTTTTGGACAACACGATATCAGACCACAATCAGATAGCGCAGCCCATATGTTTTTAGCACCAACAAATAGGATGTTTTGTTTCTATGGATGCTACAAGGAGATTCCTAATTTTATTTAGCCTCCAAAAATGACCGGTTTCTTTGAAGTCTAAAGTTGCCTTTTGAACAGTAAAGCTTCTTAAAACAGAATTGTCTAATTCACTATCAATTGGACCTGGCAAAGTTATTTTAAAGTTTGACGCACTGTTATTTGGTTCATCGCAAAAAACAACCACCTTATGCGTCTGCTCAAAATCATCAGCTGGAATCTGGCAAAAATGGTCAGCGTAAAATATACGTGAAGGCTTAAGTTGATGGAAATACATTGTGTCTTCTGCGAATCCATAATCAATATATTTGTCACTGTAAAGACAAAAACCGTCATCCACCGCACAGGAGATAAGAGCTTTATTCGTCTCCTTATCAATGAGCTGATATCCCGGGATCTTTGAATGCTCTTCTATGAATCTATCAAGTTCATCAAGAGTAGGCTGCGCTTTTTCAACTGGATAAACACCTCCATTGCCATCAGGAAGCATAGTATTTAATAACGGATACTTTGACTCTCCCTCATCTGAACTTAAAACTGCACCAATGCTTAACAAGCCGCAAAAATTACCAACTCTTTCGGAACAAATTTCACCATCTTCATGCTCGCAGGCATTATATGTCCAATCAACAAAATCACGCTCTAGGTCTCCATAGAGTTTCTCAAATTGTTCAGAGCTAAGCTCTTTACGCTTTTGATCTAAAAACTTTGAACAGATAAATTCTTCATCATCAATGTAAAGATCTTCAAAGGGAATTGGGCCAGGTTTAAGTTTTCCCTCTTCAAAACACCTGCAACGAACAAATGCATCAAGACCCATTACAACTCCTTTCTCTGTTGCAACAAATCTAGATACTCATAAGATTTTAGGTGTCCAACATAGTGGACACTAAGTCTATTGCCGCTACGAAGGAATCATCTAATTCGCCCAATCAAAAAATCGTTTATAGCAGCCTTCTTTTACACTGATTTTAGGTCAGATAGGTAGCATCGCAGTAGTCTGTTACCTTCATGCTTAGAGATATGTGCGGGCGCAGAAATGATAATGTGATAGTGGAGTGGGTAGTCACAAAAAGTGCCGTCGGAAACCCAACGGCATTTTCAGTTCATATAGGAAAGAAAGAAACACAAGGCTTAGCCGGTCGTCTGAACCGACTGGGTATTTACTAAACTTACTTGTTGGACTGCTTAATCATCCAAATAGTCTTGGAAAGGAGAGCAATGTGCTCGTCCATTGCTGCGGAAACAAGGAAGTTGTCTTCAGCATCTGCATCCTTCTTAATCTCTGCTGCGAAGGCACGAATTGCCTCGTAGTCGGCAAGAATAGCCTGGTAAATCTCCTGAGGATTCTTGAATCCCTCTGCAGCCTCGGAAAGAGTTGCGTTCTTGAGGAAGGAATCCATAGAGCCCAGTGGAGAGCCGTCGTTCATCAGAATGAGCTCGGCAACCTCGTCAAGCTGGTCATACATTGCACCGTAAACCTCGTCGAGGTCAGTGTGCACGTTGTAGAAAGAAGGACCGCTGACATACCAATGGAAGTTGTGAATCTTGTGGGCCTCAACAGCGTAGTTAGCGAGAAGAA
>ERZ773214.1816-NODE-1816-length-12035-cov-10.609432_pt1 | contig 12035 bp, 11 predicted proteins | sample MGYA00511238_ERZ773214 | MGnify/ENA primary metagenome ERZ773214 (study PRJEB29015, sample SAMEA2738157) | human oral metagenome | biome: human oral; feature: human-associated habitat; material: saliva | place: China | collected 2259 ...
AGTTGATTCAAATCCGAATGTAGAATATAGTGCAACATGTAAAGGTGTTGTATATATAACAACTATCAAGGCATTAGAGAATACCTTATCTACAGAAATATCCAATGGCTCATTGTTTGCACGGCATTATATGAATGTTGCAGATTTCACATTAAATGAAAAATTTAAAAATATGAGTAATTTACTTTCCATAGGTTTCTCATATCTGAATACAACTCAGATAGACAACACTACTGAGAGCGTGTTTTTACCAACAAGTATCATTTATAGCAACAAAGAACGCCACACGCATGGGCAAGGGCGTGCTCTAACCTGGTTCTATGCAATGAATTGGGCACTTTCCAGCAAACAGTCGTGGGGGATTCAGTATTCTGGCAATATAGGAAATACTCATACAACAGAGCCTACATTACAAAAAAATGAATGCACAATCCATGGATTACACTCAAGGTAAACGTGGAGTATCATATATCCACAACATAGGAATAAACTATAAATATTCATTTAATAAAATGAGTTCTCTTAGGTTTATTGCAGACTACGCTCATTACAAATCAGAGAATACGGGATTTGCCAATGCGATTCCTGAGGTAAAGACAAGTAGCTCAGGAATGTACAATATAGCAGGTGCTAAACTAACATACAGCACAAAAGCAAAATGGGGAAATTTCAGTACAGGCGCATTTACGTCTACTATGAGGAATAATGGAGGGTATTCATACAATAGTGAAGAAGAGGATTATAAAACACAGGAAACGCTATATGGTGCATTTGCCTCATACTCTAAACAGATAAAGAAGTTTCTCGTTCAACTAGGTTTACGATTAGAAGCCGACAAACGACGTCTAGAATCACAGGAAAAAGGAGTGTTTGTAGATGATATTAACTGGAAGGTATTTCCTAATTTAGTGGTGAATAGGGAATTAACAGAAAATTCATCTATAGGTCTGTCAATAGGGCAGAATATAAGCCGACCTACTTATAGCAATTTAAATCCATCTATCGACTATTACGATGCCATTTCTTATAGAGTGGGCAACCCACAGCTACGTCCTTGCATCACTAACAATATCAAATTAACTTATAATATTGGCAATGTGATGACATCAGTGGCTTATAACCATAGCAAAGACAAAATCATAGAGTTGCCATTTTGGAAAGACAATGGCATAGATAATAAAAATATTGAATGGCGACCTGTGAATTTTGTCAAATCATCATCTATAGTTGCTACTGCTATTTATTCTTATAGCTTTGGACCAATACAGGGAGATATTAGCTTTTATTACTCTAAACCTTTTATGAAAGCTACTTTTTTAGATGAGGAGCGAACATGGAACAAACCCAGCTACAATGTGAATTTGTCAGCCCAATGCCCAATAAGCAAGACTTCGATTTTAGCTTTCGACGGTTCTTTTGACAGTGCATATTCTGGAATGGTAACCAACCATCGTAGTTCCTGGACATTAAATCTTACCTATATGCAACAATTGTGGAAGGAAAGGCTGACACTGCTTGTTGTCGCAAATGATATTTTTCATACAGATAGAAGTAATACTTGGGATATGGAATATAATAATATTCGCACAACGATGGATAGTAATTTCGACACTCAATATCTGATGGTTAAACTAAATTACAACTTTGGGAAATTAAAATTGGATAAAACAAAGAAGTCGGCATCTAAAGATATTATAGACAGGTTATGATTATAAAATAAAAAATGAGAAAAAAATTTTCTTTGATTTTACAACGTGACTCTATGCAATGCGGGGCATCATGCTTGGCAATGATTTGCTCTTACTTTGAAAAGAATAAATGTATAGAGTATCTGTCGGAACAATGCTTTGCAACCACAGAAGGAGTTTCGCTACCCTACTGGACAAGGAGGTATGTGCGAGCGGCTGTATATCAGTCCCCGTACCTTGCAGGACTATCGCGATAGGAAGATTATACCCTACACGCAATTTGCAGGAAAAATCCTCTACAAAGCTTCGGACTTAGAATGGTTGTTGGAAGAGAAATATAAAGTATAGGCAGGAGAATACTCTCTTTATCTTATTGGAATTGAGGTGATGGGGTTGTTATCACTGTGCAAGAATTATTCATAACAGACCATCACATTCCCCACATACCACATTATTCTTCTACGATATGTTTAAATCGCCTCCAAAGTCTATGCCGTTTATATCTTTTGGCGCATCCTTTAGGAACAAAGATTACACACTTTTTCGCGTTTACACCACCAAAAGTATAAAACCACTCCTCTTCTTCTGCGTTTTCATACCCCTCGTAAAATGTCACTGGAGGCCATCGGTCCACAAGATGGAGTTCTCTAAGCCTACGACAAAACGTAAAACCACGGAACGGCACTTCACGAATAGGGCTCTTAAACACAACCTCTCTTAGCTGTGGACAGTTATCACACACCGCCATTTCGATGTGTTTCAATGATTTTGGAAATATAATCGAACGAACTTTCATACAGCATTGAAATACCCTTTCTTGGAGATACGTTACCCCCTCGGGCACAACATAATGTCCGCCTTTTCTTTTCCGTGGGAAATACATCATCGTATCTCCATCTTCCGAGAACTGTGGTTCAGAAATCGCGGGGTCATACCAATAAGGACTATGAGGGTCTATTCCCGTTGTATCAGCGACTCTATATGCGGCTCTCTCTCGCTCTTCTTCAGGGGCTAGTGTTCCTTTCGACGGCTCAGTTTGCTTCGCCTCTATTGCCGCCACTGATTTCTTATTCGTTTGCGGTTTTACATCCGAGTGTTTGCACCTTGCGAATAATACGACAAAACCTATTGATATAATAAATAGTACTTGTTTCATGATGATGATTGCAGACCTACTACTGACCTTTAAATCTTGTTATTAAGATCATTTACGGTCATTGGAAATTTGAAAAGCTATAAACCAAACTTTATTTAAACGACAAGCGTTTATTTTTACTTAACATATATTCGTAAATACTTTATTTATCATTTTTTGACTCAAAAACAACCAACCCTACAAGGAATATTGCTACTAATACATCCACCACATTCCATACCGTTCTTCCCAACACCACCTTGAAAAATGGTTGAAACAACAAAGCTAATGATCCAAATGTTATCACAAGTCCCTGCTTGTTTTTGTCATGATACTGCACTGTAAAAATACAAAGTTAGCATATTTTTCTAACATGTCAGCCTAATTACATAAAAATATTTAATATAAATGTGTTTTCCGCATCATGCCAACATAAACGTACATATCACACACAGCTTCAATTAGTATGGCATCGATATATTCCTAATAGTTTCGATAGGATTCAAAAGTTTATATTGAACTGCAATTAAACTTTACTAAAAGGTGCACGGAACAATAAGAACGCGATTAATAGAGACCTCTGCCCCCTCATATTATTTGTCTATCTCAAATTTTAACGGTAGCAGTTGGTCAGAAAATAGTCATACATCTAAGAGCATACGGATGAAAGTTGAAAGAATGGTAGGTTTTGCAGAGGTCTCAGTCTATCAAGTAAACACTTTGATAGGTTACACGAGCAAAAGCCTCTACTGTATGAATCAATGTTGACAATACATTTGAATCGTAATCTGGTGCATTACGCACGGTGTTCGATGCTATAAAGAAATCTTTTATGTCTGTCATATATGCTAAACGTGCTAAGGTTCTCTGATATATTTCACTACAAAAGTACATTTTTAATGTGGAATACCGCAAAAAGAATACACAAAAGTGTAAAAAACAAAGAGAGAGATGCCAAATTACACAAAAGTGTAATAGATGATATTCGCATAGGAAGTATTTTTGCCGTATAAATCAAGAAACAAAAAGCATTATGGAAAAACAGATTGCAACATTTAAGGACTATGCTATCTTCATGGCAGACAAAACGAGTCTGATGGAAATAGCACAGTTTGTGGTTAGGGAAAATTACTCCCATCACTTATCTTCATTTACAGAGAAAGAAGTAAATGAAGATATCAAATCAGTGCTTGAAGAAGAGGAATATTTGTATGATAACAAATCTCATATCTACATTGCAAGGGATGCCTTTGGGAATATAGTTGGCTGCATCAGGAGTTTCCATTGGGATAAGCACAAGACTCTTCCTATTGAAAAAATATATGGAATAAATCCACTGAATGCTATTCACGGGGAAAGTAAATATAGTTTTTGGCATATAGGGCGCTTTGCCGTTGCAAAGGATTCGGGAATATCCACATTGACATTGTTCAAGCGGCTAATGGCATTGGCAGTAAAACCGATAGTAGAGGACAAGTACAGCTATATGATTGCAGAGATTGACTGCAAACTATTGAAAGTAATGAAGGTCTTGGGATTTGGCACACGCCAAATAGGGAAATCCATAGATTACCTGACATCTGAGACCGTTCCTGTATGTTCCAGTAAAAGAGGTATAATGGGTTTCTTTTCTAAGTATGGTGAACTTTGCAAGGCTGCATGATTACACTTTTGTGTAATATTTCAGACAACAAATTCAGAATTACACAAAAGTGTAACGATATAATTTGGAGATATAAATATATTTGCAACAGAAATAATCAAGTCGACAAGATTATAAAACAGACCTAACTGGTTAAAGGAGCAATGCCGGAAGCTATAGGATGGCAAATTCAGACCAAACTGAACTTTAACATAAAGGAGCGGATACTGAAAAGCTATACGAGTAAGTAAATTGTAAAAGAAATAAAAATGAAGAACAATGAGATTGCATCTTTTGATTCATTTGAAATTTTAAATTTCGATGAATTGGAAAACTTGTGCGGAGGTGAAAGATTCGGTGAGCAAGCAGAAGCGGGGAAAGCAGCCGGCTTCAATTGCTGTAACGGTAGCGGTAGCGGTTCTACCAGTGTGGAAAAAATATGATATAGCAGATAGAAAATGTATCCACCTACCTTTAGATAGGTGGATACTATTTATTAAATATAAAGCAGATGAAGAGTACAAGATACAAGGAACTTGAGGTTGGGGATAAGAAATTCATTTACAATGATTTGAGCATGTCTTTGATTTTGATGAAATCTTCTTCCGAAAAACTCGATAGTAAAAAGATGAAATCTATATTAGGTGCCCCTTGTATAGAAACAAAGGTTAACAACACAGAACCCCATAGGGATATAAATAGAATTACTTTATGTGTTTCTAATAATTGCAATTTGAGATGTAAATATTGTTATGCACAAGGAGGTGATTATGGTGCCGTAAGAGCTCTAATGACAATTGATACAGCAAAGAGTTTTATATCCTTTTGCAAAAGTAATTTTGATTCTATCAATAAAATTGTTTTTTTTGGAGGCGAACCTTTACTCAATGAGAAAGTTATTGATTTCGTATGTAAAGAAATAACCAATATGTACAGAGGGGAAAAACTCAAAACTCCAAAATTTTGCATTGTAACAAATGGAACTATCCTAAATCCCGTATTACTTGGGGTCATTAGGAAATATATTAGTAGTATAACCGTTAGCATAGATGGACCTGAAACTATACATGACTTTAATAGAATTCGTGCGAATGGAAAAGGAAGCTACAGCTCTGTTGTCAATTTTATTGCAGAAATTAAGAAAATAAAAACTATAGAGTTATCTTATGAAGCTACTTTTACACAAAAAGCAATAAAAGAAGGCTTCGATCATATGAAATTAAAGCAGTATCTCAAAAGTTCTTTTGGAATTTCAGGTGCCATTGTTAATGATTCTCATTTAGATAAAGGTTATGCGTTATCTTATATTGATTCTATCACAAGAGAGCAAATGCGTGAAAGTGAATTTCGCTGTCTGCCCACTGAATTTTGGAACATTTTGGAGCACCTAATCAAGAAGAATAACAATCTCTTTTGCAACGTTGGCTTCAACAACATATCTGTTTCTGTAAACGGAGAAATATATGGTTGCCATCTATTAAATGAGAAGTCCAATTGCAGTTTAGGTAACATTGCGGGTGCTAATTTATACACTGATATGCAAAAGTTCAAATATGCAATTAGTCATGTCAACAAGGAAAACCAAGACTGTGTTAATTGTTGGTGCAGGAATCTATGTGGCGGCTGTACCGTAGAGTGTTTTTATGACGAGAAAAAAGGATGTTTTACTAATCGTCCCCAAAAGGAGTTTTGCGAGTTCCGTCAAGAATATATTAAGAAGATTTTGACATTACTGGTGGTTATAAGGACTGATGAACCTCTTTGGAGGCTATTGATTAACAGTTTAAACGGTAAAGAACTATGAGAAGAATACTTTTGATATGTTTATTGTCACAGCTTGTTGTCCTATCTTACGCACAAAGCGTGATGGGCAAAGTAGTGGATACTCATCATGCTCCCATACCATTTGCCAATGTTGTGCTGCTCAACGCCAAGGATTCCACTTTCATGGCAGGGACTGTGACTAAGGAAGACGGCTCTTTTTCTTTGGAGACAGGGGGCTCTAACAATATTCTGAAAGTGTCGAGCATAGGATATGTGACAACACTGATAGCATTCAAAAGTAGTAATATCGGGGATATAATATTGGATGAAGGCAACCGAACCCTTGCTGAGGTCATCGTGAAAGGTTCTTTACCACAATATAAGGCTGTTGCCGGTGGACTGAACATTGATATTCATAACTCCTTACTGAAGGATGTGGGAACGGCAAACGATGTCGTCTCTATGCTGCCAGGCATTGAAGGTAATAACGGCAATTTCACGGTCTTTGCCAAAGGCACACCTGAAATATACATCAACAACAGGAAGGTACAGAATGCCAACGAACTCAAGTACTTGAAATCGAATGAGATAAAAAGTATAGACATCATCACGACACCGGGGGCAAGATACAACTCGGAAGTGGGTTCGGTCATTCGTATAAGTACCATTAAGAACACAAGCAGCGGCATCGGCGTGACAGCCTTCGGCCAAGGTGAGTATGCCCGGAAATGGACCACTTACGATGACGCTGCCATCAAGTATCATACAGGTGGTCTTGAAGTGACTGGGGCCTTATCTTTTACAAATGGCTATAATGCTGCGAATGCAACGATCACAGATGACTTTAAGAGCAATGGCAACCATATTAATATATTACAAGTGTGCCCTAATGATTTCTGGTATACTATCGCCGACGGGAAGATTGGGGCAAGCTATGACATCGGTGGGAACAACTTGATTGGGCTGTCCTACAAACTCGATGGCTCTATATACGAGGGAGGACACGCTAACACGCAACAGACCATAACGAGAAACCAAGTATTGGAAGGCTATGTTGACCAGCAGATGACCATTCTTGAAAACGAAAACCCACAACACGAGGCTAATTTGTATTACCTGGGCAAAGTGGGGAAGCTTGGCATAGACCTAAATGGTACATGGGTGTGGAAGAAGTCTTCCCGCAACCAGATGTCGGCAGAAAGCAGCGAGGAATTAGAGGGCCGTCTCATCCATTCTTCAAGTACCAACAGGAACAGGATGTTGGCTGCAAAGCTCATCCTTACCTATCCCATATGGAAGGGAGAGGTAAGTGTCGGCAGTGAGGTGTCCCATACTAAAACACATGGGTTATACAACAATGTTGAGCAAATACTCACGTCATCGGATGACGAGATACGCGAGAGCAACACTGCCTTGTTTGCCGAGTACTGTGCTCCTTTTGGAAATTTCAATATCGTTGCTGGATTACGTTATGAGGATGTGAAATCCTACTACTATTCATTTGGGGAATTGCAGACAGGACAGAGCCGTGATTATAACGATCTGTTCCCCAATGTCTCCATTGGCTGGCACCACAGGCTGGCCGAGGTGCAGTTCAGCTATGGGAAGCGCATAAGCAGGCCTAGTTATCAGTCGCTTAGCTCCAATGTGCAATATGACAACCGCTACGAGTATGAGGGAGGCAACCCGCTGCTGAGACCCACAATAATACATAACGTTGACTTGCTTTTTACTTATTCATGGCTTCATCTTGCAGCTGGGTACAATTACCGGAAAGATGCACGGTTCTCATTTGCAGATTTGTATCAGGAGGACTCTGAGATTACTATCTGGAGAAATAAGAATTTCGACAAACAGCAGTCGTTCAACGCCTCCATTACACTGTCGCCGAAATTCGGATTCTACAAGCCTTCACTCCTGTTAGGCTACTGGCAGCAGTTCCTTGATGTGAAACAATATGGGGTATCAGAAGATCTGAACAAGCCCTTGTGGAAGATGGATTTCCGCAACTGGTTTGAAATAAACAATACCTGCAAGGCAATGCTCTATTTGAGGTACAGGTCAGGCTATGATGATGGATTTACCAGAAACAAGCATTCGTTTAGCGTCAACCTCCGATTGCAAAAGGATTTCCTACAGAAATCTCTGACCGTCTCACTATATGCCAACGACATATTCAAGCAGCAGCGCGACCGTTGGACGGGTTATTACAGTGTGGCTACTATGACTAAGGACTCGTACGGCTATACTAGGATCATTGGTATCTCTGTGTCTTACAATTTCAACAATACAGGAAAAGGCAAATACAAGGGAACAGGTGCCGGTAATGATGAAAAGTCAAGGTTGTAAAAGGCTTTAGCATGAAAGATAGCTTCAAGTGTATAATTCAGTCGGACAGTATGATGTGCGGCATCACCTGCTTGCAAATGGTATGTAAACATTTTGGCAGGGAAGTCTCATTGCGTACATTGTCAAAACTTTGTGTTGCGACATCAGAGGGAGTTTCGATGCTGGGTGTCAATGAAGCTGCAAACAAGCTCGGACTACGCACAATGTGTGCAAGAACCGATTTTGATACTCTGAGCAAGGCTACTCTTCCTTGCGTCCTCCATTGGAATCAGAATCACTTTGTCGTGCTCTACAAGGTGAGGAAAGGGCGTATCTTTTATGTGGCTGACCCTGGCAAGGGACTCGTGAAATATAATCTTGAGGAGTTCGGGAAACACTGGGTAAGCACTGCTTCTCAAGGAGAAGAGAAAGGTATAGCGATGTTTCTCGTGCCCACACTGGAGTTCTACTCGCATAAGGTGGACAATGAGGAAGAGGACGGCAGCCCAAGGTCTTTCCAGTTCCTCTTTGGTTACATTAAGCAATATCGCAAGTACTTCGGTCAAATTGTTTTAGGCTTGCTCGTTGGCAGCCTGCTGCAACTCATTCTGCCTTTCCTCACACAATCTATCGTGGATGTGGGCATCAAAAACCAGAACATCGGCTTTATATGGCTGATACTCCTTGGACAGCTGATGCTTACCATAAGTAGAACTGCCATCGATTTTATCCGCCGTTGGCTGTTGCTCCATATCTCATTGCGTATAAACATTTCGTTGGTGAGTGATTTCTTCATTAAGCTTTTAAAGTTGCCCATGTCGTTCTTTGATACAAAGCTGATGGGCGACCTTATGCAGCGTATGGGCGACCACAACCGTGTAAACTCGTTTCTGACACAACAAACGCTCAGTATTGTGTTCTCGCTCTTTACCTTTGTGGTATTCAGCATCGTACTGCTATCCTATAATTGGCTTATCTTTGCCATTTTCATGCTCGGCAGCCTGCTTTATGGCGGTTGGCTTGCGCTCTTCCTCAGGCGCAGAAAGGTTCTCGATTATGAACTCTTCGAGCAACAAGCTATCAACAACAATAAAACCTATGAATTTATCACCTCTATGCAGGAGATAAAACTGCAAGACTGTGAACAGCGCAGACGCTGGGAATGGGAGGACGTGCAGGCTGATTTATTCAACGTACAGATGAAATCGCTAAAGCTCCAACAAACACAGGAGGCTGGCAGTATATTCATCAACGAACTGAAGAATATCGTAATCACCGTAGTGGCAGCAACTGCTGTTATTCACGGACAACTCACACTGGGTATGATGCTTGCCGTGCAATACATTATCGGACAGCTCAACTCGCCTGTGGAACAGCTGATGAGTTTCTTCTACTCCGTACAAGATGTAAAGATAAGCCTTGAACGTATCAACGAAATCCACCGTATGGACGATGAGAACGGAAAACAAGGATTGGAAACTTCAGTAACTGACGAAACTAAGGGTATAGACATGGAAAACATAAACTTTAAATACGACCCACATGCACTGAAAACTATCATAGATAATGTAAGCCTCACTATCCCCAAAGGCAAGGTAACAGCCATTGTCGGAGCGTCGGGTAGCGGAAAAACCACCCTTATCAAACTCATGCTGGGCTATTATCCTGTGCTGGGCGGACAAATCAATATTGGAGGAACAGATGTAAACACACTCAATAAAAAGTGGTGGCGCAGACAATGTGGCGTGGTGATGCAGGACGGCGTGATATTCTCTGAATCGATAGCTCGCAATATAGCCGTAGACGATAAGGAGATAGACAAACAGCGATTGCAGACGGCTGCAGAGATAGCTTGTATTCACAATTATGTAATGGGATTGCCCTTAAAATACAACACAAAGATTGGACGCGATGGTGTAGGATTAAGTCAGGGACAAAAACAGCGCATACTGATAGCAAGAGCCGTATATAAGAATCCCGACTACATTTTCCTTGACGAAGCTACCAACTCGCTCGACGCCAACAACGAACGCATGATAGTGGAATATCTGGACGAGTTCTATAAAGGCAAGACGGTAGTTATAGTGGCTCACAGATTAAGTACGGTGAAGAATGCCGACCAGATAGTGGTACTGGATAAAGGCAAGGTGGTCGAGATCGGCAACCACGAGGAACTCACGGCAAAGCGTGGTGCATACTACAATCTTGTAAAGAATCAATTGGAGTTAGGCAACTAACGTAAAGGAAAGACAACTATGGCAGACGACAAGATAGAACTCCGCAGCGAGAAGATAAGGCATATCATCGGCGAGATACCATCAAGAATTGTACGATATGGTATCACAATCATCACCATTGTGTTATTAGTACTGTTAGTAGGTGCATATTTTATACCTTATCCCGAAACCATCAGCGCAAGAATTGAGATGACCAACAGGCAACAAGGCACAGTAGATATTCCTTATAAATACGTGAATACTGTAAAAAAAGGAAAGAACGTTAGCATCGAGTTGGAGGGATACAATACAGAAATGTATGGTGCAGCCAATGGCATGATAACAGCCACAATGCATACGCCCCGACAAACGGCAGCAGGCAACGTGTTCACAGCACAGGTAAAAGTAACAGATTGCAAGTATAAAATTATCAGTGGAATGACGGGTACAGCCTCCATACTTGTAAGCAATGAAAGCGTGCTTCAGAGGATTGGCAGGCAAATAACAAACAGCATATAATTTCCTTTTTAATCGTAATCAAGCGGTGAAAGAAGAAGGGCAGATGTAGTTACTGCGTAGTACCATTGTTTCGGGTATTTTACTACACGTTAATCCTTTTTCTTTCACCGCTTTAACTCCTATTGTAGTAATGTAGTAAGATATAATCGGTGAAAGAAAAAGGAAAGATAAGAAATAATCATTAGTTATTCGTGTTACCGAGTAGAAATATCGGTGTTATCACGGATGCAGGTTTCTGCAACCTCTCACAGAGATACTTCCTGAACAAATGCGCTTCTGTGCTGTCCAACAGAAAGGACAAGACGATGATGACAGGAAGCGGATAGAGCGGTGCATAACCTTTGAGTTGTCTGTTGATTATGACTTCCTCCTCACCTGCAACCCTCTCATCGGGATGCAGGTCGGAGGTTTTTATTATCGTTTGCAGCCTATGGTTGAGTTTCCTCCATGTTACCCCGAAGAACCTCACAAGTTCACTCTCTGTCATGGCTATCTCTCCGTTTCCCTTGCGAATGACTTGCATATTGCAGCCCCAATTAAAATAGCTACGATGATTCTCCGTGCTAGTCATTGTCCTTTGTTTATAGTTCGTATTCATGCCGTTTCTTCCATTTTACAGGTTACAATATCCGAAGATTCACAAGCCTCTCTCTCCGCTATTTCTTTCTCCTTTGCCGATTGTTTGGCAATAAGCCTGTCCATATCCTCCGAAATCTTGTTGTCCGTTACCTGCGCATAAATCT
>ERZ773214.1819-NODE-1819-length-12023-cov-27.972009_pt1 | contig 12023 bp, 21 predicted proteins | sample MGYA00511238_ERZ773214 | MGnify/ENA primary metagenome ERZ773214 (study PRJEB29015, sample SAMEA2738157) | human oral metagenome | biome: human oral; feature: human-associated habitat; material: saliva | place: China | collected 2259 ...
CAACTCCTCTATCGAATTGATTTCGATAAAATGTCCCTCTGCACCGTTCGGGAATTCTCTTTGTATTCGACCTTTAGACACTTTATGATTAACTCCTTTAGAAAGCCAATTGCCTTCCATCCGAGATAATCGCTTATCAAATTCTTCAAAGCTCGAAAAACCCCTAACTTCTACCTTTTTATATTTTTTAATCACGGTGTTAGGGATTCTTTTTTCAACTGCCCCACTTGTGCTTGTTAGTAAAAATTCCATCACTCCACCTCCTCAACTTCAAACAATGGACTATTAAACACTTCACCAAAACCAGCTTCTTCTAATTCTTTGCGGGTGTGTTCAGTTCTGATTGCATCAATCTCCACACGAGATTCAATAGTCCACTTATCTTCTTCCTTGTGGTAATTTAAGTAACTATTATAATTGGTAATCCCAATAATCCTCACTAGATAACGCTTCTCTTTCTCGTAGCCATTAAGCCATGCACGGGCGAAAGTTTCGATATTGTTATCAGAATACATCCATTGACGAATGTTTTCATCTTCATCATCTTCTGCAAAATTTATAGCATCGTGTAAATCCCAATCGTGACTTCTAGCATATTTGATATACTCCACCACAAATTGCGGGATTGTGACTTTCTGTGGTTCGTCTAGTTGTTCGATTAGGTCGAGGACAGTTTCCTTGTTTATACGTGGTATATTCCACGAAAGTGAATATTGTAAATTATTTATTTTTTCAATCAATTCCTGTTTATTCATCTTCCAACCTCTTTAATTCTTTCTCATAGACTTTCAGCTTCTTTCTCCAAAAATCACGTTCAGCAGCTCTCATGTGTACTGTTGACTTCTGACTTGGTTTCTTCAATTCTTCAATCTTTTCTTCAGCGACTTTGATTGAACGTTTTAAACCCTTGATGATATCTTGGTTAATTGTGTTCATTCACTATCTCCAGGGCTTCTTTTAAACTACGAGCGACTCCTGCTTTCGCACCTCGCTCTTTAACTACTTCAATAAATTTTTTCTGTTCTGGTCGAACACGACCTTTTTCATTTTTTACTTCGATATAAAAAATTTGTCCATCTGATCTAAAACCATATAGGTCTGGATGTCCTTTTGGTAATCCAGTATCGAACCACCGACCATCCATCATTCTTACTTTTCCTACATTCGTACGAAAAACCATGTGACCAGCTTTAGACAATCCAACTCTAATTTCATTTTGTACTTCTTGCTCCGACTTCAAATTACCTCCCTAGGTTCCCGTATTGCATTTTAGAACGGGAACCAACAAAACTCAGTCATATCAAGGGTCTAGCTTGTGTTTTTGGAAAAAAGTTCCCGTAGCAGTACCCGTTTCTATTTATATATTTTTTATTATTTTATTTATTATTATTTCAATAGAATAGTAATGGAACAGTGGAACCAATGTAACCTAAACACTAGAACCCTAATGGTTTAAAGCGGTTCCTGTTCTGCATTTTTTAATGGAACTAAACGGGAACTCAGGAACCTTTTTCATACCCCATTGTTGAAATTTGACTTTCATCATCTGCCCAAACAAATCCAATATAGTGTTTTGGTACATCAACCGATGGAATAAATTTCCCCAAAGGTTTAATTTTTTTCTTCACCCAATTTGCAGGGATGTTTTTTGCTAGTTGCGTTTCAAATTTACGTTTTGTTAATTTTGTAACTCCTTCATCTCTGCACCATTCCTGATACAACCACCACAAAAACCTTGAAGGGAGGCGCGTGGATTGGAATTTATCAAACCATTCATTGACGAATGCCTTGACAGTATCGTTTGACTCTTTGAAGTCTTCAAGGGCTTCAAGTGATGCTTTAGGTTCAATGAATCTATCAAATGAAATTTCAAGAGCTTTCTTCAAGACGTATTCTAGGACTTCTTCACGATAGATGTAATCGTCTTTGATAGCCCAGTTATCTTCTTTGCTCGAAAATGACTTTCTAAAAGGTATGATCCCAAACCGTCTGTACGTTCCATTGGTCTTATTTTTAAACCGTGGTAGTTCATTTGTCGACTGGATAACTGTTTTTCTAAAAACAGTTGTATAAGGTTGTTTATTTTTTTCTTCAACCAAGACAGGCTCACCAGTCACGACTGAGTTAAAGTTTGAAGATTCATCTACATAGATACCAGCTTGGACATCATCCCCAATGATCACTGTTTTACCTTCAATCATAGATAATGCAAAACGTTCTGAGAATTGATTTAATTTAAGACTGGCTACATTCCTCATACCGACAAGATTAGTAATAAGTTGTTGAACTGTACCCTTACCGTCATTCCCTTCACCGACAAACCAGATTGATTTTCGATAAGAGTAATTTCCATTCAGACTGGCTGAAATAACCTGCCAGATGAGTTCTACAAGTTCTTCATCTCCACTCATCAGGTCAAGTAACCAACTATCAATATCCCACCCATCTATAACAGGAGATTTTGCAAAGTGGTCATATTCCGTCCCAATTGTTGAGAAGGCTACAAACTCATGCGTAAAACCTTGTAGTTTTTTTTCTTTCTTGTCATAAATGCCATTCTTAACTAAGATAAAGCGTTTAGGGTCTTTATACTCCCCAATTGAGAAATCACATGAAAAACCTTCGTGTTGATTCAATCTTGGAGTAGATGCCAGCATAAAGAGAACGTTTTTTGACTTCGCTTCACTAAAATTTGGTTCTAGTAACCGAATAATTTTATAAGCAAAACTAGGGTCTTTATGATAGTATCCATGATCTGGATCATAAATCGCTACACGTTCATTTGGTAGGTTCACGATATGTAAAATCTGCTCCATACCTTGTGCTACTGCTAATTCAGTCAACCGTGTAGGTGGGTTGCTTTTTTCTTCTCGTGTACCATACTGTGTTTCGTTCCACTTCACACTTTCAAGCCAGTTCTCTCGATATTTTCGACAAGCTAAGCGAATTTCTCTCCAGTCGTTCGCTTTTTCAATAAAAGCTGGATGTTGTATGACTTTACTTTTGTATTCTTGCTTCACAGCTTCAATGTTCACTGCCACCTCGTCTATCCATCTCCTTTCTAACCATGCTTTCAAATGTTCGATCTACTTCATCCATTGGTAAGCTGTCTGAAGTATAGTGATTTGCTATTTTTGCAAGTAAATATACTGCATCCACATCCACCCCTCGCATTAAGAGACCACCTATAAAACTTGCAAGAGCATTATTTCTACCACCCTTATCACCTAAACCGAAAACGACTTGCTCGAATAGTTTTGCGGTTTTACTTGAAAATTCTCCTCTACTGTAATCGGTTGTGAAGTTTAGGGGTTCTTTTGCTTTTTTGGAAGTTTGTAGGATTGCAACTATTTTTTGTGGTGCTTCAGCAATCACATCTGTTGTTTTATCCCAAACATACTTTCCTTTCGGACTATTGCTTGGTGCGACTAATACATAATTGTTTTTATTTGCCTTGATATCAATACCAGGTTTCACACGAATATCTTGACTTAACTCAACCCCTTTTGGTTTTTTAAGAAAGATATGCTTTCCACCACTAGGGGTTGTAGCAGTCAAGGTAGTAGGGATATACTGTGAGAGTTCCCATTCTTTTAAAGATTCATAACCATTCTCTGTGACTGATACATCAATATCAATCACAAAGAAATCGGTTGTTCTTACTGCAATATTTGCATCTGGTTGCTCGTGCCAGAATCTCCTAACTTCATCCTCAGTAAATGTCCTATCTTTGAATTTAGTGATTGCACGTTTACTTTTCTTATCGATTGGGATGACCGAGAAACCTAGTTTTTGATAATGAAGGGCATAATCTACCATCCCAACCATAGGCTTAGAATGGTAAATCTAAATCATCGTCTTTAGTTTGAACTGGTTCAGAAACAGTTCCAGAATAAGGAGGTAATTCAGACTGCTCCATTTTCTTGATATTCAAGTTATCGTAGGTCTTACCGTTATATTCTGATTGTTCATTCTTTACAGTCACTTTCAATGTTTTACCAATGATAAGGCCTAAGAATTGTTCAATTGTATTTACTTCAACACCTTCAGGGATTTTAACCGCTTTAGAATATCGTTGTAAAGCCCACTCTGGATACTGAAGGGTTTGTTTGTTGATCCACACCTTATCAAAGATTAGGTTATTACGGAATTTCTGTTGGAAATCATCACGAATTTTCAAACGAATATCTAAGAAATCCGTTCCACTTTGGCTTGCTGCCTGCTCTGCTTGAGCTACTACTACTTCATATGTTCCATCTTCAATTGATGAAAATTGTTCTGCTGCTTCATAATTTACTGAAAAAAGTGCCATGTTTATTATCTCCATAAATTTAATTCTTTTTGCTTGTGCCACATCCAACCTGGTTTGTAGCCATTGAGTATACGGAACGCTTTAAGCTCCGATAAGTTCTTACATCTTGTGTATCTTTTTCCATAGGTCATTACACGACGATACACAATCGCTTCTTCTTTTTTGACCTCTATTCTTTCACCTTGAATGGTAATAAATTCCATTCCTTGATTGATTTTTTCTAATTGAACATCTGATTTCTCACGTTCAATATCCTCAATCGTTTTCTTCTTAATCACCTCTGCATTACAATATGGACAGTGACCATCTTCCAACTGGTCTCTCCAAAACGTTGCAAAACATTCTTCACAAGTAACCGTTGACCTCTCAGATGTTTTCTTTGTCTTCTTCGTTCCATCAAGTGTCCAATCTCTATCATCGTTTGGTAGACCATGTCTAATATGGTTACCAACGTGATCAATTAAAATCGCACGTTTGCCTTCTCTTGGATTCAATGCCCTCATAGCAAATTGAAGATACAAAGAAAGTGATGCAGTTGGTCGTAACATGATACAAACATCTACGTTTGGTAAGTCAATCCCTTCTGTGAAAAGATTGACATTGACCATAATCGTTAACTGACCATCTCTAAATGCTCGCATAATGCTCTCACGTTCGCTCTGTGAGGTTTTTCCACTAACTACACCTGATTGATAGCCATGCTCTGAAAATCGCTTAGAAACCCTCTCAGCGTATTCTACGCTATGGGTATATACGATAGCTTGTTTTCCTTTTGCTAATCGTTCGTAGTGGTCGATATAATCACCGTATTCTGTTTTAAAATCAAGTGCTTCATCGACTGAGTGGTTAGTAAATTCTCCAGAGCGTTTTTTTAATTTAGCCATATCCAGTAGATTTACTGAATAGTAATCAAATTCAGATATATTTCCGTGCTCTTGTAACCAATGGATTGACTTTCCTACAACTAAATCATCTGCTAGATCATGAAATCCAGATCCATCTAATCGAATTGGAGTTCCTGTAAAGAATAATTGAGTTGCGTTTGTGAAGTGATTTAAAATTGTCTGATATTGTTTTGCTTTAATGTGGTGAGCTTCATCTACAAGGATTACATCTACCTCAGGCAGTTTATTCAATCTACGTACAATACTTCCAACCGTTCCAATAATAACGTTGTCTAGGTTCACTCCTCCACGTTTAAATGTTTCGTGGACTTGCTCATTGATTTCTTTCCTATGGCTAAAAAATAGAACTGTTTTATTTTTATCAGTTGCATTTTTAGCGATGAAAGACATCACGACTGTTTTCCCTGACCGTGGTGGCGATTGTACCATGATTTTATGATTACCTGCCTTCATGGATTTGATAATGTCAATTATCAGTTCCTTCTGGTAATCCCTGAGCGAAAAGCTCATCTACCTTACACCCCTTCCTATCGTCAAGACGGTTCTTAGCATATACGCTTGCAGAAGGTTGTAGGATAAACCCACGAACTTCCTCACCGTCATCTGTTGTCTTCTTAACCAAACGAGCAACCACATCTGTCAAACCAAGGAAGTTATTCAGAATTTTACTCCGAATGTCTGGCATTGCCCTGTTGTAAATCATGCCATTCTCATCTGACCATTGATCTGATGTTTCCCATGCAGTAAATACAATCCGTTTATTTAACTGCAAAAGAGCTCGTAAACTATCTAAGATAGTGAAGTCAACTCTTTGGTAATCAGCTTGTGTTGGTACTCTATGGTTTTTTCCATCTCGGCCAAGATTGGCAAGGCAAGCCCTGAATAACTCAGAAACATTATCAACTACGATTGTGTCGTATGGTTTGCCTGCTCCATTCAGCAGTTCTTTAACCACTGATAACCATTCGTCCCAAATCTTATGCGTATCAACATCTGCAATGTCAATATTTTTATTTCCTGCTAAGACTTTTGCTGACTTATCAATATTGATAACCAATGTCTTTCCTGGAATGAATGAAATTGCAGTTGTTTTCCCAAAGCCTGGATTCCCATAAATAAGATAACAGGCGTCATTATTTGTAATTTCTGTTGCTTTAGTGATTTTCATCCTCGAATGCCTCCGTTAAAGCTGCGCTTGTGTCATAACTTGCTCGAATTTGTCTTTTTTGTTCTTCTAACAATTCTTTTACAAGTTCTTTTGGTACTTTATCTTCATACCGTTTCAATACTTCTTCCACTGCTAGATTGATTTCTTCTTCAATTCGTCTAGTGAATGAACAAGTATTGATCATCAATGAATAAGATGTCTTATCTCCAAACTTATCTGAATAATCTGGAGCGCATACTATTTCATACTTTGAGTTAACGTAAAATCTCACCAGTCATACTCCCTTCCTTTAAATTCATTCTTTAGATCCGTGCTCCCACATTTAGGGCATTCAATAATTGGGTAACTATCGACATATTCAAATGTGTTTCCACAATCTCTACATCCACATTTCCAGATATAAAGGTTCATGCAATCACCCCTTTGGATATGGTAGGGCTAGTAACTCTTCACGTAGACCTTCTGGTTTTTGTGTGTCGTATGTGAATTTACGGTCACAGTTGCGAATATTCATGCGTGCAATGTTATTGAATTGGTTTCTTCCTTCCTGATAGACTTCAATAATCATTCTGTCATGTTCTTCTTGCGCTTTCTTTTTCGCTTTTGCTTTTTGTTCACTGTTTGCAATCAATAGCAAAATAATAAACAAGCAAGTAATAATTGTTGCAATTCCAATGAATTGGCTTGCTAAAGTTGGTTCTGTCATTCTCTATACCTCCAAAAGTTTTTCTAGTTTTTCAATACGCTGATACAAGATTTCATTTTCAACGCACTTGTCATGGTATCGTTGATTTGCTTCTTGTAGTTTTTCTTCAACTTCAATCAGCTTTCGATTTTTATCCAACGCAACCAATCGCCAGTCGGTATTGACTTCGATTTTTGTTGTGTTGAAAAACCATTTTGTGATTTTGTCTAGTAATTTCATCCAACTGACCTCATTTTCTTGCTTGTTTCCATTTCTTTTTTCCAGTCTCGACTGCCTCTGTATTGCAGGTATGCGTCAAACCCTTTAATTGTGACAAGTTGGCCGTCATTTCTGAGGTGCTTCTGTTGACTTGGCAATTTCTTCATCTCTCGTCTCATGTCTCCTGCTTGTCGCTTTGTGCATCCAAAGATGTGTTCTAATTCTTCATCGTTGGCCGAAACCTTCTCAATGATCACATCTCTAATTCTCACAACTTCAATTGCTTCCATTTCTGCCCCTTTCGTGATATAATCTAAGTAGTTATTTTAGTGAGCGCCTGACTTCAGTCGGGTGCTTTTTGTCTGTCGTTAATAACATCGGCTAAATGATTTTCATAAGTTGTCAAAAAAGATTTGAAATATCAGAATACAATTCTCTAGCTTTATCGACATCTCTTCCATCTATCTCTTTGACAGTTTTGTTTCCAAACATCAGGCATACAAGTTTTCTAATTAGTGTTTCCGGATCGTTATATAATGTTGGTGTTATCATATCGAATCCGTTTCCATATTTACTTCTTTTTTGAACTAAAGAAGAAATATTTTGCCAGTAAGCTGGTGCTTTTTTCTGTTGTTGTTTTACATAATCAAATACTTCTGATTGGGCTCTATTTATTTCAGCAACTCTTTTATCAATAATTGCTAAGTCAAGAAAAATTGATTTATTTGATTGTGCTGTCATCTTTTTAGCTACTTCTTTTGCAATAAGTTCTTCTAAGTCAGATTTATTAATTGTTATCTTTTCTTCAATTGTCATTTACATGCTCCTTTTAATTATCCTCTCTGAGCTATGTTGAACGCATTCAATTCCATAATTTTCATTTTAGTATTGGTGCTTGGCTCCCAAGTCATCCAGTAAGCAAGTGCTGCTTCTGCGAATTTCTTTGGCAGTAAGTCATAGCGACTGATATTAAAATGATCCTTGAAATCAATCTCAGCTTGTCTGAATACTGATTGAGCGAATGTCTTATCTGCATAAGCTGGACTGTCGATTCCACCGAGACAAGCAACCACTCGAGCTTTACGCTTCTTCAGTAGTGATTGTGCGTAGCTTGGATGAATCGGTTGTTCATTCTTGAGATAGTCGATATCTTCTAGCATTGTGACTTGTTGTTTCCGAAGTTCTTTTTGCCCAGTAAATAGAGCAATGAAGGCATCTTCATCTAGGTCCTCACGGATAAAACCGCCTTGTCTGCGAATAGCTGGCAACACCTCCGATGTTACCCAGCGCTTGAATTCTTTCGCCTGGGGCAATCTGCTGGATAGGATAAGCGAATATAATCCTGATTCGTTGATGATCAACATGTCTTGCATTCCACCGCTAGTAGGGATGCCCTGTTTTAGGGCGTCCTCTTCGTCAACGTGAAGGGCGATTGCATTTCTTGCTTTGCTATATCCTAAGATGTCAGCAACATCTTTTCCAACGAACCAAGGCTCATCATTAATTGTCATAGTACGGACCTCTTGTCCGTGAAAATTAAATATTTCGTTCATAGTATTCCTTTCTAAATTTGGTATAATAAATAAAAACGATTGGAGGAGATTAATGAAATCTTCATTTTTTCACTATCTAAAGGAAATCGTCTTATATGGTGTCCTAGTTCCGATTTCGACAGTTATCGTAGGATTTCACCTTTTTACTACCTTTTATCCTATTTCTGATTCACTGTTAACAGATTTCTTGAAAGCTTTTACAGAACAAAGAATCCTTGCTATTGTATTCGTTCTTATTCTTTGCTTTATATTTTTCGGTTCAATTTATTTCTGTATTTCATGTGGACGAAATAGAAAATTGATACCTGATAAAGTTTATACACAAATCACAACTTACATCTCATCTGTAGGTTTAGCGACTGCAGTGATAGCTGTCGCTACCTTGACTCTCACAGAATTACAGTTTTCAATCCTTACAGGTTGGATTGCTTTTATCGCTTTGTTGTTGCCACTTCTGAAGTTTAAAGTCCAATACAGCACCTATCAGAGTAGCGATAATGTAGCACAGAAAACTACCAAAAACAAAGCCAATTAAGAAAGGCTCTACCATTCTCCCTCTCTCCTTTCTTTCTTCTCAGCAATATAGGCCACGGTCCTCAATATCTCGTTAAGGGCTGTTCTTTCTAGTTCGTTCATGTTTGCTCCTTTCTAATGTGGTATAATCAAAATAAAAACGAGGTAATTCTGATGAAATTAAATCCTGATTGTATTCGTGACCTATTGCTTGATGTCGAAGCAAAATCTACATTCGATAATGTTGTGATCTACAACGAAGAAAATGAAGAACCTTTGTTTGATAAATATGGAGTAGATACTGTTTTTTATCACATTCGTCAAGCAGATTATGCAGGATTTTTTATTGGAGAAGTATCTTACACTTTTGACTTATCCGCAATTATTATTGACTTGTCTCCAGAAGCGCACGAGTTTCTAGCTAACATTAGACAAGATACAAATTGGAATAAGACCAAGAGCATAGCTTCAAAAGTGGGCTCGTTTTCATTGAATGTTTTAAAAGACATCTCTGTAGAGGTCATTTCAAAAGTTATTTCAGACCAACTCAACAAGTAAAGTAATTTTTAATTCAGAAAATTTTGTCGTTGTTTCTAGACTTTTCAATTCATAATTTTTTACTCCTGTTAATTCCTTGGAATCCAAAATCAATTTATTGTCACGTAAGGACAATTTACTTAATCGTGGCCTTCCTGTGCTTCTTCTAGTAACATACGGCCAATTTTTCGGTCTTGGCATATATCTTTCTCCTTTCTATTTCTAATCTCCATTTCTGCTATAATATAGTCAGAAAGGAGGTAATGTTATGACTGAAATTCACGCATGTCTTTGCGGGAATTGGGTGAACCTATCAGCCGACGACGATTGTGTAATGGGACCAAATATGGCTAGTCCTTATATTTGGTGGGAAGAAAATGCAGAACTCTACTCACCAATTTCCAAGCCTGAAGCAAACACTATGTACCATCAGGATTATATCTACATTCACTATCGTGGCGCTGACTATCGTATCCATCCAATGTTCATTCAAATCGTTTCTAGATAACTTTTTTCTAGTCTTTTAGAGATGATTTCTAAATCTGAGTCGTCCAGTTTTAACTGGTCGGCTTTTTGATTTAAACGAGCTTCGACGGTTTGGTTAATTTCAAGCCATTCTCGTTTTGTAAACTGGCTTCTGAATTTTAGAAATTCATTTAATTTTTCTTTCATCTGTCCTCCTTTCTTTGTTGTTGTTTTCGCAACTTTTAGGGTAAAAAAATACTGCTAGAAATCTTCCATCTTGACACCTAGCAAATCTGCCAGCTTGCTTGCCTCTGAGAATGTAAAATCTCGCCCTTTATATCGGTTGATTTTCATGCTAAGTGTAGACTTATCCATCCCTAACTTGTCGGCAATATCATTCTGTTTCAAACCTTTAGAAACGATGATACCTTTTAAATTGTGGTATGGTTTATCCAGTACTAGTGAACCTTCCATAGACCTCTCCTTTCCAAGTTGTCGTTTTCGCAACTTTATTTTATGAGTTAAGTATACACTTTTATTTTTTCGTTGTCAACAACTTTTTTTAATTTTTTTAAAAAAATTTGCGTTAACGAAACTTTTATGGTATTCTATCTATAGAAAAGGAGCAACAACATCATGATAGGAAACAGAATAAAAGAGCTTAGGAAAAGCCATAATCTAACTCTTGAAGAGTTAGCGGATATATTGAACAAGAAATACCCTGACACTATCAATTTCAATAAAGGTAAAATTTCAAAATGGGAAAATAATAGAGAGGAACCTAGACTATCATCTGTCAAAATCCTTGCTGATTTCTTTAATGTGCCATTAGATTATTTCAACGGTATTGATATTGATCAAGCTGAAATTCTAACCATCTTCAACCAACTAGACGAAGATAGACAAGCAAATGTAGTCGACTATGCTACTGCTCTATTAAACGAGCAAGTCAGCATGAAAGCAACCACTGTCTTAGAAAAGTATAGAACCGATGACTACATTATAGACTATGTAGAGGGATTGGTTGCAGCAGGTCATGGAACGTTCCAGGAAGATAATCTTCACATGGAAGTTAGACTCAGAGCTGAAGATGTGCCAGAAAGCTATGATACCATCGCTAAAGTGGCAGGCGATAGCATGGAACCACTCATCGAAGATAACGACTTACTATTTATTAAGGTTACCAGTCAAGTGGATATCAACTCAATCGGTATCTTTCAAATTAATGGCAAGAACTTCGTCAAGAAACTAAAAAGAGATTATGATGGATCCTGGTACTTGCAAAGTTTAAATAGTGGATACGAGGAAATTCACTTGTCAGAGAATGACGACATCCGCACAATCGGAGAGGTTGTCGACATTTATAAGGTTTAGATAAAGAGTCCAAAACATCATTAAAAAAATATTTGGAGGTAAATATGAAATTCTGTCCTGAATGTGGCAACCCAGTAGAGGGTTATAAATTTTGTCCGAATTGCGGGTATTCCATCTCTAACCAAGAACCGACTGAACAACCTCAGCCAGTCGATAAGCCAGCTTCTCCATCTCTTGCCCCACGAAGTAGAAAAACGGACAAAGTCGGGCCACTTGAGATTGATAGATATAATCGTACCTATCGTATTCATGGAGCTCAAAAAGCAAAAGGCTCTTCTGGATTGGTCGGAGG
>ERZ773214.1820-NODE-1820-length-12022-cov-7.994151_pt1 | contig 12022 bp, 10 predicted proteins | sample MGYA00511238_ERZ773214 | MGnify/ENA primary metagenome ERZ773214 (study PRJEB29015, sample SAMEA2738157) | human oral metagenome | biome: human oral; feature: human-associated habitat; material: saliva | place: China | collected 2259 ...
TATATAGTCGTTTTTAAAGTCTTCAGTATAAATTTGAATAGCAAAACCTTTTGCTCCAATCGTTTCTTTTTTAACCTTAGACATATGAGTTCCTCCTTTATGCTGATGTACAGTTTATAACATCTATTTTCATCATGAATGTTCTAAACATAACACCAACAATTTATTTGATTTCAAACTTTGGTAGAAGCTCTAAAATCCTTATATTTACTTGACTATTTACCTGTGTCATTATTATGATAAGAAACCCACAACAAGGATCATACTCTCGACAATTATTGAAAGGTTTCAGTGTAGCAACGATAGTCTTTACAATACTCTTTTATCCAAATCAGGGTTGGCATAGTTCTTATGCAAAACATTTTTTAAACTCGCATTTTCTTTTTCAATTGCCCTCATTGCATCATTAACTACTGTACCAATTTCAGGTGTGTGTGCAGCGGAAGAAATCTTGCTCCAACGATCTTCTTCTGGCACAAAAAATGTTTTCTTCTGCATACGCATCCCTGTCATTTTCAAAACCATCACCTTCTTTTAAAAGTTCCTCATAACGCTTTTCAAAGGCACTGGATATATAACGAAGAAAAATAAGTCCAACAATTACTTTTCTATATTATTTTTTATTATGCTTTTATACAGTTCTTTATTTCTTATCAACTCTTTGGCTTCCAATTCAGTGATCGCTATTGTTGTTATACTGCCATCATAAACCCCAACCAACCAATCTCCTTCAACCCACTCTTGATCAGTGTAAGAATAAGCTTCCAATAACAAAGGTTCCTTTTCTCTTATTAAAATTTCATCCCTTATATCAACTAGATATTTCATATTATCACCTACTTATTTTTAATTTTACTTATATCAGGTGGCATAGGTATTTCTATAACTTTTTTCATTTCTTTATATAATACTACTCACCTCACCTTGCTTATTTTTTTAATCTTGCCTCTTTATATGGTTTATGGTTAACTTCCTCTATATTCAAAGATTACATTGTGTGGAATTAAAATCCAGATACATAGCCGTCTTTATCTGATATAATACTATTTACACCTCTATAACTAGGATTTAAATTTCCCAATGTATTTTTTTAATAGAATTTCCTTGTAAATCTTTCCATTCTACCCAGCCATTATTAGATTTACCAATAACTATCCAACCGGCACTTGATGGATTTATACATACAATATCTTCTTGCAATATATTATCTTTTATTTTTGCATTAAATGTAATGACAATAGCAAAAACTTTGTAGGCCTTTTTTCTATTTTATGATTATATCGTTTCTTAGTGCATCTATGTAGCATCCCATCAAACCGTAGTAACTCATTAATGCTGGATACCTGTTTGCTGGATGATAGTAGTCTATAATAATACGGTTTTTCCAAACATAATGATAATTTTCTGAGGCAGTCTTTTTATTGGATTTAAATGGAATGAATGTTGGATCCATCTTTTTTAATGCTGCATTTAGAGGACCTATAGTGTAACCACAGACTATAATATCTGGATTAATAATTTCTATCTCTCTTAATATTTCCTCTGCATCATATTCTGCATATTGTATTATATCTTCATTATTAGACTTTGATTTCCCATCACTCTTTTTAATATTCATTACTGCAACTTTGCTAACATATGATTTTTCTTCAAATCTAGTCAATTTTTTATAAGGTTTAATATGTTCACTAGTAGTATTAATCATTCCATACGCCCATTCTGCAATTCTATACCACATAGTAGACCAAGGACCTGTTTCACGTAAATCACCTGCCAAATCATAATCACTCACAATTTTTATATCTCTGTGATATGCTTCTTTGAGTATAAATAATATTTTCTTATCTTGCCTCTTCCATTCTTCTTCACAGATAATACCGTCGCTATTAAATATTTTTCCTAAGTGCTTCTCTTTCTTTTTCCATGATTCAAATAAAAGCTCTAATTCTTCCATGATTATTCTCCTACTATTTTTAAATTTTTCAGATAACTAATTATATATTTCTACTATATTTGTATTATTAAGGAACAAGATCTATACTTATTTATCCCTATAAATTTCTATAGCATTTCCTTTTAAGTCTTTCCACTCCAGCCAGCCATTATTAGATTTACCAATTACTATCCAACCTGCACTAGAGGGATTGCTACATATAATATCTTCCTGTAATATGTTATCCTTTATCTTCGCATTTCTCCTGATCGATGGAATATATCCCTTACCCGTATTCCCACAATAACTTTCCTTTAATAAGGTAAAAACTCCATCTTTAACAACAGCTTTTCCATTTACTTTTCCAAATCCCCTTCCTTGGTAGAAGCTCCAAAATCCTTGTATTTACTTGACTATTTGCCTGTGTCATTATTATTACACGAAACCCACAACAAGGATCATACGCTCGGCCTGTCATTTTCCGGAGATTTGAACATACTCTCCATAAATGCGAGTGAGTTTTATATGTTTCAAACACATTGAAATCATTGGATTTATTTTATGAATTTTACTGCTGTTAATTATAAAAAATACACCCTTTTTACCCGAATAAATATCCAGTTTTTCCTAGCCCTTTATTTCATTTTACCATATGGATTCAGATGAGTATATATCTGAAAAAAGTGTATTTTTTTTAAAAATCATTAGTAAGTATTAACAATACCTTACCATCACGATATAATATAAGTACAGTAAGGGATAACTTACAAGTTATAAATAGCATTAAGGAGAAAAAGATGAAAGAGACAGGAATGACAGATAAACAATTTAGTGGTTTTCTAAGGATGTTAATTGACAGACTAGAAGATACTAAGTCAGAAAATGGCAGTGATGCAAAAGACAAGAAATTAGACAAAATAATTTCAGATTTACGAAAAACCATTGATTAATCATGACCACCCATCTAACGGGTGGTTTGCTCAAGTGCTATAAGCCTAAGAGTAACCAGCCAGCGTCTAAAGGCGCTGGCTTTCACTCTATTCTAGCTCGGATTTTGACTCGTCGCCACCCTTTAAATGGTATTTGTACTATTTGCAACCCCTAAAAAGTTCTTCATATTCGTATTATTGAGCTTGAATAAATCAATTATACTAGGGAATGACGACTTTTCAGTATAACATATGTCACTCACCCGCTTAGCAGTGGTTTATTATTTCGCTCGCTTTACACGCTCAACAGAGACATGTCCCAACATCAAGAAACCACCCTAACTATTGTTAAAGTACTTTATGCAATCTTTATTAATTTTTTATATAGTTTTCTTAGCCTATTATCCATTAATGTCGTATCTAACATTGGCTCCATTGTGATAGCCAGGTCATGAATTTCATCAACTATAGAACCGACCCTATCATCTTCTTCTATCTCCCCTATATTTGCACCAATAAAATCTTCCAAGAAGTAATAGAATGGATATTCATCAGATATCTTGTCATATCCAACAGGTACCATAATTTCCTTATCGTTAAGATATTCATATATGTTATTTTTCAGTTGTTGTATCATTTTTTATCCTCTTCTTTCTAGTATTACTTAATCCCACCATTACAATTTATATGTATATGTTATTATCTTTATCAAAAACTACTTCAGTTTTATTTGAATAGCTGATAAGTATGTAAGGCATTTTTATGCCGGTTTGTTGATAAATTTAGATGTAAATATTATGACCATAAGTGATAGACTAGGTCATAGAAACACCCAGACAACATGGGATACTTGCAGCCACTTATACCTAAATAAGTGTAAAGAAGTTGCAGAAAAACTAAATAACACCATTTTTACACCATCGGCAAGATAAAAAGGTGCACCCCTTGCAAGTAAAGAGGTACGCTAATTTTGTTGTTTCCTCCACTCTTCATATAAATATTATTACCAATTACAAAATGCGTGCTTTCAAGGCTTCCATTTTCCTTAATTATATATTTTTAACGTTTTTATAGATGTTTTTACCACAAAATACTCCAAAAGTACTTCAGCAATAATAAATGGTTATATGTTAATTTATTTTATTCAAAAAAGTACCTATTATTCTTTCCAGTTTTATTATAATATCATCATATGTTAATATTTCATTCACGTTATTATACTGATTTTTTATTGTTTTAAAATCTTTTTTCTGTCGTTCTGTAAAATCAATGCTTCTTCCTAGAATTATTGTAAATTTGGGACTTCTGATATTAATATTCATGTCAATCCCATACTTTTCTTTGATTTTTTTGCTAATTAATGCCTCATTATTTTTTCTGTTTTGGGTCAACCAAAAACAATATTTGTTACATTGCATAATAGCTCCTGATAATTCTTGAGAAGGTATAAAATTATTTCTATATTCTCTTTTATTTAGTATTTGAATATTGTCTGCTTTCTTTATTTCTATAATATCGATGAAACCACTAGCATCTACCAATAAAAAATCAGGCTCCCTGAATTCACCTTCCTCCTCTATCGGTATTCTAAGTTTTTCCAAAAAACCAATATAATTAGAATTAAGTAACATTAAAATTTTAGCAATTGCCATTTGCCAATCATCTTCAGAATATTTTTCTGATTCATTCAGCATTACTTTTAATTCGCTTAAAATGTATTTATACTTAAATAATTCTGAATTAACAATTTTTTCGTTAATATTTAATCCTACATTAGTGATTTTTTCATCTTTTTTATTTACATAATCAATGTAATCCTGTTTATTATTCTTTATTGGTGATATATAACTTTCGCAAAGAAATTCGATTCTCATATTTTGATACTTTATACATTCCGTTGTATTCGGGAAATTTTTAATCATATTTATATAAATATCTTCAGGAATTGCATTTAAAACCTTCCCACCTATATACAAGTCATTTGCAATTACTTTGTCAATTTTTCTTAATATCGATATTTTATTTAATTGAAAAAAATAATTTGCTTTTAACTTAAAATCTTTTTGAAAATAAAATATATTGTTAGTATGAAAAACTTTTTTATCTAGCTTATAATATTCACCATCTAATTCACCTATTACAAATTCTATTGTATCATCATCAATAATTTTATATTTAGTATCTCTATTTATAAAAAAAGTTCTTCTTATAGGTATACCATCTTCAGTATTTAATTTTTCCAAATCAAATCCAACCCAGCCATCAAATTGATAGATACATTTCAATTTTTCTTTATCTTTTTTAAATGTGAATTTTGCCACTTTATCTTTCTCCAGTTTACTGTATATAGTAATGTTTTATATTACACCTATTCTCTATCTCCATTTCAATAATTGCCATATCATATTTGTTTAATATAATATACCACTTTTGATATACAACTTATTTATTACCGCCTGTCTTTATTTTTCTTGTATGCTCACTAACCTGTGCAATCAGTGCTTTAAGTACCTGCAAACAGATCAAAGCCGTGTTTTCGTCTGGATAAAATTGTGAGCATAATTGCTGATAGGGATGAATATAATTTCTAAATTCTCTAACAACATGGCTAAATTTCTTAACATCCTCATTGATTATTCTTAGTTCATATGCCGAATTGATAAATTCATTCAAAGACCAGTCATTGAACTTTTTTATTTTTCCATCTTTATTGTTTAACGGAGCAACCTTAGTTCTATTAAACTCTGAGGGGTACTTTAATGCGACTCCTAATAGAATACCTTCCATAATACTTCCAATTAATATAATTGATGAAAGAGGATTCCCTATTGATGTGCTACTTTCAGCCTCTGCCATTCTTAAATTCAAGATTTCAGTTAGCGAGTATTCGAGTCCTATACTCTCAATCGGAGCTTCAAATACTAACTTCAAAAAATCTTTTTCAGAAGTGCCCGATTGTTTTTCATTAGTTTCGATAGTTATTTTGTCTACTTTTTCAAATTTTATTTTTTCATTATCTCTAACAATCTTCCATTTATCAAACACTAAATACTGATTAAAATCTGAAATAAGATTATCTAAATACTCTATTCTTCCAATATAATTATTTACAGCGAAGACAGCTTTAATACATTTATCTAATTCAGGACTCCCGTTAATTTCTGCCAATTTGCAATCCGTATAGTACCACCTAGACGGAAAACCTTGCCCATAAGTATCGTTAAAACCGAGCCTATTAAAAAAATCAACTAACTTAGAACCTGTCTTATAATCCTCTGTTTCATCTCCGTTTATTATCATTCTAAGTTTTTCTAATGTTTTATCACATAAAATCAAGTGTATCACTCTCCTATCTTAGTGTACTAGAATCCTAATAACTCCATCTTATCTAAGAGCATCTTAATCACAAGCTTTTTCTATTGGTAATAGTAGAATTCAATTTTTCAAAAGCCTAAGAATTTTACTCTCCATACTTCTATAATTATACTTCTTAAAATTCTCAGTTTGCTCCATTACCTTATCGAAGACTTCTTCATTCCATTCTGGCGGATATCCATTTTTCTAAAGTAACACCGCAAGATCCATGTTCAATTCACTTTTTAGATCATTTTTTGATGACCAGCCTGCATATTTTGCCTTATCATCAACAAATTCTTTTATTTTCTTAGCAAGAACCAAATATTTATCATCAAAATAAACAAAACCATAATCATCTCTTATTTTTATGAGAATGTCATAAAAAGACTTTTCCTCATAAGTTATCCGTAATTTTTCAAAAGATGTTTTGTCATCCTTTAAATCATTTAAAATCCTCATAATTTCAACGGATAAACCATTAATAAAAACACTTACGACTTCACTGGTAAACACAAGTTTATCTCTATTATTAAACTTTTCCACTACCGTTATTAACCTCTTATCAAACTCTAATGCTTTCACTTTGTTTGTTTTACTATAAGTACTTATTGCTATTTTTAGTAACTTCAAAAGAGCATTGAACTTTGTAATAGGGAATTTTATAGTATCAAGCTCCTCTAAAAACTCATCACTGAATAGATTAATTTGTTTTTTATCATCCGCTATATTCTCAATATCTATACAATTTATTGCATTCTCAAACATTTCTTCTACAACTATATTCATAGTTTCAGCATCAGGAGCGTAAGCAATGGCTTGTTTATAGATAATAGAACGAATTGCTAGATAAAGCTGTGCCTTTACTGTTTCTTCTTCATTTCAATATATAATCACGCCCATATTAAAGATAGCTCTTTTAAATAAACATATAGCACTAAGATAAATTTTAAATCCCAATAAAGACTTCGACAATATCTCTTATCTTTTCTAATACCGATTCTTTTTTCTTTTCTCTTGCTCCCTGTCTACGTGAAGTCGGTGGGATGATACGATCTAACTCATCTCCTGCATATTCAACATATCCTTTACTGATAGCTTTTTCTATGAAACGATTTGAATCTTCTTTCAGCTTTTCCTCTTCAACTAGCCCTTTAATCTTAGTGTCTTTTTCCTTTCTTGCAAACTTATAAAAAGACTCAAGAATATCATCTGTATTCTTTAATTCGGACAATCTTGTTCCGTTTATAAAATCCATAATCAATTCTTCTTTCGCTCTGGTGCCAAGACTTGATCGTATTACTCTACGAACTTCCCCTTTTAGACTTTCTACATCATCGTTTTCTTTTGATTTTTCCAATATCAAAGCCAAAATATAATCTAAATTTATTTCATCCGTTTTGAGTAAATCAATCTGGAATTCAATGTCAGAAAAATCTATTTGTTCGCCTTCATTTTTTTCACCACTACTTGAGTTTATAATACTTTCTCTAATATCAACATAGACACTCTTCATGTCCTGCATCTGCCTATCTGAAATGATATTTTCGAAGTTTTCAAACTCATCAAAATTCCTTAAAATATTCTCGGATTTTAGCAATTCTCCAAAAAGATTTGCAAATTCTTTTTTATCCGCTTCTAATATAATTTCAGTAGGTTCCGGAAATTTTGCTATAATTTCATTGCAAATATCTTCATAGCCCTTGATAACCGCTCCTGTTTCTTCATCCCTGAAACCATGAATGTACTCTTCATAGCTCTTTTCTAAAATTATATTTACACTGCTTTCATCTCCAAATGTCTTTATTGCATCTCGCGTAGCTTTTTCCAAGTCTCTGAAGCAAACGATGTTACCGAATGTTTTTACTTTATTTAGAATACGGTTTGTTCTTGAAAACGCCTGAATAAGACCATGATATCTAAGATTTTTATCAACAAATAAAGTATTTAATGTAGGCGCATCAAAACCTGTTAAAAACATTCCTACTACAATAAGTAAATCAACTTGTTTTTCTTTCACTTTAAGTGATAAATCCTTATAATAATTTTGGAATTCATTTCCGTTAGTAGAAAAATTGGTTTTGAAGTAATTATTATAGTCAGTGATTACCTTGTCCAAAAATTCTTTTGCTGTTGATTCCATAGCAGAAACATCAAAATCCTCTTCTGATATTTCTCCGATTGCTCTTTGTTCTTCATTGGCTGCAAAACTGTAGATAGTAGCTACTTTTAATCTTTTTTCTTCAGGCAAACTTTTCTGTTGTCTTTCAAACTCTTCATAATAAAATTTTGCTGCTTCCACGCTTTGCACAGCAAACATAGCATTAAATCCATTAAGTCTTCTATACTTCAAATCATAAAACTCATTACGATGTGTTTTCGTATCAAAAACCTTAAGAATATGCTTTGTAATCTCAGTTATTCTTTCCGGATGAAGTAACATTTTCCTTTCTAATTTTACTAATATCTTCTCGTCTTCCTCTTTCTCTGCTGTTTTGAACTTCGGTGAAATATTGTTATAATCCACCTTGAATTTTAAAACTTTACCATCACGAATAGCATCTGTAATCACATAGCTGTGAAGCTGTGCTCCAAATATACCTGATGTTGTATCACCTACAAGTGAATTTTCTGGAAAAATTGGAGTTCCCGTAAATCCAAACTGGTAATATTTCTTGAATGATTTCCTTATATTTTTCTGTGCATCCCCAAACTGAGAGCGATGGCATTCATCAAATATAAGAACACAATGTTTATCATAAATTTCATGAGTGGGATTTTTCTTTACAAATTCATTTAATTTTTGAATTGTGGTAACTACAATACGATTATCATCTCTTTCAATACATCTTTTAAGTTCTTTTGTATCCTTACTTCCATTTACGCTATCTGGCTGAAATCTTTGATATTCTTTCATTGTTTGATAATCTAAGTCTTTTCTATCTACCACAAAAAACACCTTATCAATAAAATCCAATGCTGTAGCAAGTCTCGCTACTTTAAAAGATGTGAGTGTCTTACCGGAACCTGTCGTATGCCAAATAAAACCTCCTGCTTCGAGTCTACCGGCTTTTTTCGACTCATAACTTGATTTTATCTTCCACAAAATTCGTTCGGTAGCTGCTATTTGATATGGGCGCATAATTAGAAGAGTATTATTAACATCAAATACACAATATTTTGTAAGCACTTCTAGAATGACACGCTTCTCAAAAAATGTCTTGGTGAAGTCCTCTAAGTCACAAATCACCTTGTTTTTAGCATCTGCCCATTCACAAGTAAATTCATAATTATTTTTATTCTGTGCTGTTGTATTAGCAAAATATCTGCTATAAGTCCCATTGGAGATTACAAATATCTGAACATATTTGTATAAGGAGCTTTCACTATTAAAACTCTCTTTACTGTATCTGTGAATTTGGTTAAAGGCTTCATGCAAATTCACGCCTCTTTTTTTCAGTTCAATATGAACAAGTGGCAATCCATTTACCAAAATAGTTACATCATAGCGATTTCGATTTTTCCCTTCACTGACAATCTGATTAGTGACTTGCATAAAATTGTTGTGGATATTTTTCTTGTCAATAATCTTAATATTTTTCAAATGTCCATCGTCAAAGATGAAATCATGGATATGATTTTCCTGTATTTTTCGTGTTTTTTCAATCATCCCATCATTTGGAGCATCTAAATATTCAAGCAGAAATCTGTCCCATTCTTCTTCTGTAAAAGAAACTCCATTCAACTTTTCAATTTGAATTTTTAAATTTATATATAATTCATCATTTGATTTTACTATAAGCCTCTCATAGCCTTGAGAAACCAGATTTTCAATCATTTGTCTTTCCAGTTCAGCTTCACTTTGATATGAAGTTTCTCTAACTTGAATGTCTTTTTCAAAATTAGCTAAAATAATTCCGTTTGTCATTTCGGCAATGGTCGATGTACTGTATTTTACATTTTCTTCCGGCATCTAAATTACTCCTTCCATTTGTATTCTAAAATAAATTTTTCATATATTCTCTTCAAGAAGTTTTCCTCATGCTTCTCCAGTTCTTTTCCTTCTAAAGCAGAATGATTGCTATGGCTATACATATTTATTCGCTTAATATAAGAATCTTTATCCTCTTCATTTATCAAATCTTTCCAACTGTTATATCCTAAGAAATGTGCTGTTTTTTCTAACATATTACGCATTAAATTAAAGTGATATCGTTTAATCGAATTGTTTTCTATTGCTCTCTTTATTTCGTCTTTAAGTAATAAGTGATATCCAAAGGGTGTTTCATTATTTTTAAGCTCCACAATTAAATATTTATCTTCATTCTTACTTAAAAAAAACTTCTTTGCTTTATGCATTTCTGTATGCAAAACATTGTAAAATAGTGAATGATGTGTTGAAATAATAAAATGCAAATTTTCATTTTTCGAGGAACCCATTACATTCTTTAACTCTAATGCTATATCTATTGCATGATTATCATCCAAAGACGAAATAGGATCATCTATGAAAATATATTGTATAGAATTAAACTCATCAGTACTTCTATCACTAATTTCATCAATACTTAACTCTGCTATAATTGTTTCCATTAGGACAAAAAACACAGACCAAATAAAGATACTTTCCTCACCCTTTGAAATTTTTATGTTTTCGATTGCTTCTTCATCTCCGGTAGGCAAACTAAAGGTAATTTCTCCAGTACTTGTATTAATATTAGGTTCAATCTTTGAAGAGGTAAATTCTTTAAACCTCTCTGCTATTTTGTTTTCTTTGCCTTGTCTTTCTATAAGGTCAATAAAGCTTGAATTTTTATTAATCTTGAGTTTTCTTTCACTATCATTTACCAAATCGTTATCCCAAGAAAATAGATCTTCCGTGAAAGCATTATAATAAACTACATGCTTTACAACTTCACCGTCTTTAAGCTCATTGACAAGTTTTTTAAATTCCATTGACAATCTTGTCTTTCCTGTTGCATTAAAAGCGTACAATAAGGTAACTTTCTTATTAGAATCTTTAATTTTTTGTGCTATTTCTGCTAAAGAAGCATATGCCTCCATACTTTCACCTCACATTTTAATTCTCTCTCTTAAAATCTAATAACTTCTCTCTATAGTATTCATACTGTTTCTGTCTCAACTCTATTTCTTTCGGTAATCCCTGAGAAATATCATTTACAAGAGCATCAAAATTATTGAGAATAGATACAACATAATTTTGAACATGAAGAGAAGGTAATGGAATTTTTATTCTTTCCATATCTGTTGTTGATAATTCAATAACTTTAACCCCCCTTGCCAGTTTATTCTTTTGCCTTAATAAATAATCTGCACCATTAAATACATATGATAGATATTTAGGATTTTCATTATGTCTAAATATTGCTGCATGCCCACCTGTTACCACAACATCACTACCTAAATAGGCTACCGTTTTCATAACATCTTCTATGTTTTCGGAAGTTTTCGCAATAACCAAATCGCCATAATTAACTTTTCTAAGTTTTTCCATATCGTTTTTACTTACCTTTACTATTGGATTGTATACAAACAAATTGTATTTTGTATAAATATGTCCGTAATGGATTGCTCCAACACTTCCATTTTCATTGAAGATGCTCTTAGGCATTCCTGTTCCATTTTCAAACACTCCAATATTACCTAATGTCTTCCATTCCACTTGAAAAAGCTTAACATCAACAATATCCGCAGCTTCTTTTAATAAAACAAAATAACTATTAGATATTATCTGTCTGTCTGTCTGTCTGTCTGTCTGTCTGTCTGTCTGTCTGTCTGTCTGTCT
>ERZ773214.1824-NODE-1824-length-12009-cov-9.877781_pt1 | contig 12009 bp, 10 predicted proteins | sample MGYA00511238_ERZ773214 | MGnify/ENA primary metagenome ERZ773214 (study PRJEB29015, sample SAMEA2738157) | human oral metagenome | biome: human oral; feature: human-associated habitat; material: saliva | place: China | collected 2259 ...
TGCCGCGAGAACCCTATGAGGCAACTAACCGGTGGGAAGAATACGGTGATAATCTCTTCCGCCTGCAGGACCGCAAGGGAGCCGATATGCTTCTGGCGCCCACCCATGAGGAAATGTTCACTCTGTTGGTGAAAGACCTTTATTCCTCCTACAAGGATCTGCCGCTGTATATTTACCAGATCCAGAATAAGTACCGTGACGAGGCGCGACCCCGCGCCGGTTTGTTGCGTGGGCGCGAATTTGTCATGAAGGATTCCTACTCTTTTACTGTGGACGACGAAGGCTTGAATGAAGCTTACGAGGCCCACCGCGCCGCTTACCAGCGTATTTTTAACCGCTTGGGATTAGACACCGTCATAGTGACCGCGCAATCGGGTGCTATGGGTGGTTCACGCAGTGAAGAATTCCTGCATCCGACCCCTGTAGGTGAAGACACCTTTGTGCGTTCCGCCGGTGGCTACGCCGCAAATGTGGAGGCAGTCACCACCGTTGTGCCTGCAGATATTGATTTCACGGATACACCCGCAGCTATCGTGCTCGATACCCCCGAATCTCCCACGATTGAAACTCTTGTAACCCAGATGAACGACCTGCACCCGCAGGTGACCGGCGGTGAACTCACCGCTGAACAGACGCTTAAATGTTTTGTGGGCGCAGTCATTACCCCCGCCGGGGAGCGTAAACTCTTTGCCGTGGGTGTACCTGGTGACCGCGAAGTCGATCTGGGACGCGTCGAGGTTAACATTGGTGCGCTCATGGGTATCGGTGGCGAGATCGAGGTTGAGGCTGCTTCTGAGGAGGATCTAAAGAAATTCCCGCAGCTCGTCAAGGGCTATATTGGCCCGGGTCTTACTCTCGATCAGCCCATGTTGGGTGAGAATACCGAAGAGCGTCAAACTGCTACCGGTATTCCGTTTTTCGTTGATCCGCGCGTGGTTCGCGGAACCTCGTGGGTTACTGGCGCTAACGAGCACGGCAAACACGTGGCAAATCTCGTTTACGGGCGGGACTTTAATGCAGACGGTACTTTGGAAGCGTGTGAAGTACGCGAAGGCGACCCAGCACCGGATGGTTCTGGACCGCTTATTGCTGCACGCGGTGTTGAGATGGGACATATCTTCCAGCTTGGCCGTAAATACGCCGAGGCACTGGGACTGAAAGTACTCGATCAGAACGGTAAACTCCAGACCGTGACGATGGGATCTTACGGTATTGGCGTAACCCGTGCGCTTGCCGCAATCGCTGAGGGCAATCATGACGAGAAGGGTCTGATCTGGCCGCGTAACTTGGCACCCGCCGATGTGCACATCGTCATCACGAATAAAGACGCTCAATCCCACGAGTACGCAGAAACCTTGAGCACGGAGCTTGAAGGTGCCGGGGTGCAGGTGCTTTTGGACGACCGTCTGAAAACCAGCCCGGGCGTTAAATTCGGCGATGCAGAGCTTCTGGGCGTACCCACCATCTTAGTGATTGGCCGCGGGTTCAAAGACGGTACTTTGGAACTCAAAGACCGGCGAAACGGAGAGGCACGCGATATTGCCGTATCGGATGCGGTGCGCGAAATCCTCGCCGAGATCCGCTCTTAGGTCCTATTCCCAGGCATAGACGCGTTCATCATCCTTGGCAAGATTATCGAGAAGAGAAGGAAGATATGGCGTATAAACCTAAACGGTCCGGTAAGAAAGACGGCGCCCCCAATGCTCGCTCCCGGCGTGCCGCATCACGAACCGCCAGGGGTGTAACTCGTCCCTTCGAATCCGCAGGGTCGGAAAAACCGGCACCGGCAAAAATTGGGACACGCTCCCTACATGAGGACGAGGTAAACGAAGCTATCAAACCTGTGCTCAGTGAGTTTTCGCTCGTGCTTGAAAGGATTAAGATCAGCGGTCCGGCAGCTAACCGAACGGTAGAAATTACCGTGGACTATACGGAAGATCGGACAGATTCTCTTTCTCTGGACAGCCTTGCGGAAATCTCGGGGGCTATCTCACAGGCTCTGGATAAAGCTGATGAGCACGATGAGTTCTTCCCCTATATGTTGGAGGTTTCCTCTCCTGGAGCTACCCGAGAACTCACCGAGCGCCGTCATTGGAAACGTGCTCGCGCCCGACTTGTAGCAGTGACACAGACAGATGGCACGGAATACGTGGCTCGTCTTGACGAGATTACGGACGAAGGCCCTGTGCTTCGGCGTAAGAAACAGACTAAGAAAGGGCAGAAGCAGACATACCATGACGCTGTGATTGTGCCCTGGGAAAATATTGGGCACGCTAATGTTGAAATTGATTTCAATTCTACTCAAGAGACTGTAGAATAGGTACAAAATAGGCTTTCTGTTTGTTTTTTCACACTCAACAAACATAAAGCAAACCGTTCGGGAGCCGGGGCGCAGAAAAAGCGTCCCGGCGCCGTGCTACAGGGAAAGGCTGAAGAGCGTGGACAACAATATGACGATCGACTTAGGCGTTCTGCATGCACTTGCAAAGCAACGAGGTCTCGTTTTGGAGGAACTGTTCTCGCTGGTTGAAAATGCTCTGGTGCTTGCCTATATGAAGCAGCCCGGCGCCATTAAAGGCTCCCGAGCCGTCATCGATCGAACCACCGGCGACTTCGCTATTCTTGCGCCGGAACTTGACGATGACAACCAGAAAATCGATGAGTTCGATGATACGCCCAATAACTTTGGGCGCATTGCTGCGGCGACGGTGCGTCAGGTTTTATCGCAGCGTCTGCGCGATGCCGAAGATGCATCCGTGCTTGGTGAATTTAAAGACCGAGAAGGAACCTTAGCATCCGGCGTTATTCAGCAGGGGAATAACCCCCGTATGGTTCAAGTCGATTTGGGAACTATTGAGGCCGTACTCCCCGCGAACGAGCAGGTTCCCGGAGAACAATATCCCCACGGAACCCGTATTCGTGCATATCTCTTAGAGGCGCGCCGTGGGCAGAAGGGTCCTTCGATTGTGCTCTCGCGGTCGCATCCGAACTTGGTGCTTCGCCTATTTGAGCATGAGGTTCCAGAGATCGCCGACGGATCGGTCAAGATTAACTCCATTGCTCGCGAGGCAGGACATCGTTCGAAGATAGCGGTAAGCGCAACGAACCCCAGTATCAACGCTAAGGGTGCCTGCATCGGTGATATGGGCGCTCGCGTGCGTGCTGTTGCCGCTGAACTTAACGACGAGAAGATCGACATTGTTGATTACTCGACGGATCCTGCGGAGTTTATTACGGCTGCGCTCTCGCCCGCTAAGGTGACCGAAGTTATTATTGCGGACCCCCGCGAATATTCTGCTCGTGCGATTGTCCCCGATGAGCAGCTTTCGTTGGCAATCGGGCGGGAAGGCCAGAACGCGCGCCTTGCAGCGAAACTAACCGGCTGGCGTATTGATATTTTGGCGGAATCAAAATATGCTCAGATTCGTGCCGAAGAAGAGGTGGCTGAGCGAGTAGCCCGCAGCCTTGATTTAGACGAAAACGAGTAGTAACCGGTATTCTAGTAGGAGTACCCTGTAGCCCCTAGAGGGTCTTTCCGCATTCGTGAAACCGAATACGGACGTGACCCAGATGAGGGGCTACACTTAAGATGTGCGTTTGGTGCGTGCACCCCAGCGGCGTGCCTAAACGACTGTGACAGTTTTGATGGGGAAGAGGGGAGAGCAATGAGTGAACCTCTCCGTACCTGTATTGGCTGTCGCCTCCGCGATAATCCGCGGAATATGCTCCGTATCGTCCGTTTCGGCGGCGACGGAGAACGGATGCGCATCCTTCCGGATGTGCACCGCACCTTGCCCGGTCGCGGTGCGTGGCTGCATATGCGTGAATCCTGCCAGCAACAGGCTTTTCGTAAAAATGCTTTCGCCCGCGCCTTTAAAGTTTCAATTGCTCGCGCAGACCTCATGGTTTTGACCGAATACTTCGCTCAGCGCAAGCCCGAAACTACGGGCTATGAGTGAAACTCACATCCCTATAAGTCAACGAGTTTGACGACTTCTTGCAGATTACGAAAGCGAGTCAGAAAACTGATGGATATCTAATGAGTGCCGCGACATGAGTACCCATCTGTGCTCACACCCCGGCAAATTTATGCCCACGCGTGTGTTAGGCGTAACCGAGAGCCTAGTGCGCGCATACACACATCATTAGTGTTCGCACCGTCCTGGTGCGAGCCAGGACAGGAGAAAATTTGGCTAAGCCTCGCGTACACGAGATTGCTAAAGAACTTGGTGTAACGTCAAAAGAAGTTATTGCAAAACTAGCCGAACAAGGCGAATTCGTAAAGGGCGCATCCTCGACCCTTAACCCGCTCGTGGTTAAGAAACTGCGTGAAGCGTTCCCCGCCCCCGCTCAGGCACCTGAAAAAGCTGAAAAACCAACTAAAGCGTCAGGGAAGTCTGCAGCTTCCACAGCTAAAACTGCTAGTGCTAAGCCCGCCGCTCCAAAGAAGCCGGCGGACGCGAAATCTGCTGCTAAACCTGCGGCACCGAAACCTGCCCCTAAACCGGGTGCAAAACCTGCAGCTAAATCTGCGGCTCCTAAGCCCGGTGCCAAGGGCGCCGCTAAATCTTCTTCGGGTCCTCGTCCTGGCAACAACCCCTTCTCCTCACAGCAGGGAATGGCTCGTCCAGAGGCTCCGAAGCCTGCTGCTCCAAAGCCCGCACCGAAACCTGGTGCATCGGCTCCAAAACCGGGCCCGAAGCCTGGTCCTCGTCCGGGTAACAACCCCTTCTCCTCGCAGCAGGGAATGAAACGACCCGAACGCGGCGAACAACGTTCTGGCGGTCCTCGTCCACCCCGCGGTCAGCGTTCAGGCAATAATGCCCCTCGTCCCGGCGGTGGGGGCAACGGTCCCCGTTCCGCATCGGGGTCGCGCTCGCACGCGCCTCGTTCCGGCGGCGGCAACCGTCCTAGCCCGTCCATTATGCCGTCCAAGGTCTCGAACGTCGGTTCCGGCCCCGGTGCACCCAGTGGCGGTGGCGGAGGTGGTAACCGTCGTGGCGGAGGCGGCTATAACCGCGGTCCTTCGCGTCCGGGTCCCGGTGGCCGTGGAAATGCACAGGGTGCTTTCGGCCGTGGCGGTTCCAAGCGTAAGAACCGTAAGTCGAAGGCAGCCCGCCGCAATGAAGTCGAGCAGATGAACGCGCCCGCACCTGGTGGTGTGGTAGTACCTCGCGGCGATGGCTCGACTGAGGTTCGCCTGCGTCGCGGCGCGTCCATTATGGATTTTGCCGAGAAGATTGGCGCTAACCCGGCTTCGCTGATTACCGTGCTCTTCCACTTGGGCGAAATGGCTACTCAAACCCAGTCGCTCGATGAAGAAACCTTCGAGCTATTGGGTGCCGAGTTGGGGTACGTCGTAAAGATCGTGTCTCCCGAGGACGAAGAACGCGAGCTCTTGGAATCCTTTGACATCGACCTTGAAGCCGAAGCAGAGGCGGAAGGCGATGACGTTCTTGAAGTGCGTCCTCCGGTTGTGACTGTGATGGGTCACGTTGACCATGGTAAAACTCGACTGCTGGACGCTATTCGGAATACCAACGTCATTGAGGGTGAAGCTGGCGGTATTACCCAGCATATTGGTGCGTATCAGGTACACACCACCGTCGAAGGTGAAGACCGTGCGATTACCTTTATCGATACCCCCGGTCACGAGGCGTTTACCGCTATGCGTGCCCGCGGCGCGAAAGTTACCGACGTTGCTATTCTGGTGGTCGCTGCGGATGACGGCGTGATGCCGCAGACCGTTGAAGCGCTGAACCACGCTCAGGCGGCTGATGTGCCGATCGTCGTGGCTATCAACAAGATCGATAAGGAAGGTGCATCGCCCGATAAGGTCAAGGGCCAGCTGACCGAGTACGGTCTGGTACCTGAAGATTACGGTGGAGACACCATGTTTGTGAACGTTTCGGCTCGGAATGGCACAAACATTACCGAGCTGCTTGAAGCCGTAACCTTGACTGCCGACGTTCTGGAACTGCGCGCTAATCCGAATAAGGAAGCTCGTGGCGTTGCCATTGAAGCGAACCTGGATAAGGGCCGCGGTGCGGTCTCCACCGTCTTGGTGCAGTCCGGTACTCTGCATGTGGGCGATGCGATTGTCGCCGGTGTGGCACACGGTCGCGTGCGCGCAATGTTCGACGAGAACGGTCATGCAGTGAAAGAAGCCGGTCCGTCCCGTCCCGTTCAGGTTCTGGGTCTTTCGACCGTGCCCCGTGCGGGAGATACCTTCCTCTCGACCGAAGAAGAACGCACCGCACGCCAGATTGCTGAGAAGCGTGAGGCCGCAGACCGTAACGCACAGCTCGCGAAGCGTCGTAAGCGCGTAACCCTTGAATCCTTCGATGCCGCTGTGGCTGAGGGCAAGATGGATACCCTCAACCTGATTATTAAGGGTGACGTCTCCGGTGCTGTTGAAGCTCTGGAAGAGTCGCTCATGAAGATTGATGTGGGCGGCGACGAAGTTCAGCTGCGCGTCATCCACCGCGGTGTGGGTGCTATTACTCAGAACGATGTGAACCTGGCAACCGTGGACAACGCGGTGATCATTGGCTTCAACGTTCGTCCTGCAGAGCGTGTCTCTGAGCTTGCAGACCGCGAGGGCGTCGAGATGAAGTTCTACTCGGTCATCTACCGCGCGATTGAGGAAATTGAGCAGGCTGTCAAGGGCATGCTCAAACCCGAATACGAAGAGGTCGAACTCGGCTCGGCGGAGATCCGCGAAGTGTTCCGTTCCTCCAAGTGGGGTAACATCGCAGGTTCGATGGTCAAGAACGGCATTATCAAGCGTAATTCCAAGGCACGCCTGGTACGTGACGGTGTTGTGGTGTCAGAAGACCTCACCATCGAGTCGTTGCGTCGTTTCAAGGACGATGCTACCGAAGTACGTGAAGGCTTCGAGTGCGGTATTGGACTCGGTTCCTTCAACGACATCAAGGAAGGCGACGTCATCGAAACCTGGGAGATGCGCGAGAAGCCGCGCGTCTAAGACCCGCAGAAACGCGCCCGTTCCTCGTATCTCGCTTCGTTCCGGTTTTGTACCGGAAGATGCGGGATGCGGGGCGGGCGCTTCCACTATCTGTACATGACCACAAGGAGAAAACTATGGCTGATGCAGCACGTGCAGCCCGTCTCGCCGACCGTATTAAGGTGATTGTGGCGCAGGCGCTTGAACGCCGAGTCAAAGACCCCCGCCTCGGTTTTGTGACGGTTACCGATGCCCGGGTCACGAATGACCTGCAGCACGCAACCCTGTACTACACCGTATACGGTTCTGAAGAAGAACAAGAAAACACAAAAAAGGCGTTGGAATCCGCTAAAGGCATTTTGCGCTCTGAGGTGGGAAAAAATATTACCGCGCGTCTGACGCCAACCCTCACCTTCGTACCAGACGAAGTACCGGTTAACGCTTACCACCTCGAAGACCTCTTAAAGAAAACCCGTGAGCGCGATGCTGAACTTGCTGCCGCATCCACGGGAGCCCAATATGCGGGTGACGCTGACCCTTACAAGAAACCTGAGCAGGCAGAAGTAGAGGAAGACTAATACAGTGGCGAAAGCTCGGGAACGTGGACCGTCAGGTCTACTGGTGGTGGATAAACCCGCTGGCATGACGAGCCATGATGTAGTCTCGAAGATCCGCTGGATTGCCGGTACGCGGCGTGTTGGTCATGCAGGTACTCTTGATCCGGCGGCGACCGGTGTATTGGTTTTGGGCTTGAATAAAGCGACAAAGCTTTTGACGTATTTAGTTGGTCAGGATAAAACTTATGAGGCTCGCCTGGTGTTAGGGGCCGCAACTCTGACAGAGGACGCTGAGGGAGAGCTCACCGGGATTGCTCGCGCGGAGGCTGTGAGGGGTCTGACTCGGGAGAAGATTGAAAACGCTGTACGATCTTTGACGGGCGATATTATGCAGGTTCCCTCCGCCGTTTCAGCGATTAAGGTTAAGGGCGTGCGTTCTTATGCTCGGGTTCGTGACGGCGAGGATATTGAACTTGCCGCCCGAAAGATCACGATTCATGAGGCCGCTATTCATGAGGTGCGCGATAGCAAACTTGATACTCGACTATATACTGTTGCCGAGGGGCTTGATATTCCTGCGTGTGTACCAGTTGTTGAGGTAGATATTACGGTTTCCTGCTCTTCTGGAACCTATATTCGTGCTTTTGCTCGCGATGTGGGTACAGCGTTGGGCGTTGGGGGCCATTTGAGCACTTTGAACCGCATTCGTGTAGGGAATGTGTATCAGCGTGAGGCGCTTGATTTAGCTGAACTCATGAAGGAGCGCGAGAACGCTGATGGGCCGCTAGACTTACCTGTACTTTCTCTTGAGGAGGCGGCACGTCGTCTGTTCAACGTTCGGCAGCTTTCGACGCAAGAGGCGACCGATATTTCATTTGGTCGGCGCATTACAGCCGGTGAGGAGGGTTCAGATGTTCTTGCTATAGGTGCACGCCCGGAGTCTCAGCATGCCAGTACCGAGGGGATAACTGCCGCATTTGCGCCGGACGGAACACTGGTGGCTCTTATAGAGAATGTGAAGTTTCGGGGAACCCGATGTGCGGCGCCCGTGCTCGTATTTGAAGCAGGAATTGACTTCTCGCGGGAAGCGGGGGAGCGGCTATGATCGCTGGTTTGGACTGGTGGTTCTGGATTACTGTGGTACTCGGTATGTTATCGTGCCTGGCCTCTTTGGTACAGTATTTCCGTGGTTATGAACCCGATGACTATTCACAAGGTCCGATGCTCATTCTTGAAGCGTTTTTAGTGGTGTACCTGGTAGGGTCGATCATCATGCAGGCTGTGGGACCGGGACCTCGCGGTGACTGGCTGGAGTATTACGGGTACCTCGTTACTGCCATGCTTATTCCCGCCGGCGCGTTCTTCTATTCTCTCAGCGAGCGTACGCGATGGGCGACTCTGCTACTGGCGGTTCCAGGGCCCGTGCTCATCGTGATGGTTCATCGAATGAATATGCTGTGGTATTACTATTAGACACAGGTTTTACTCCACATAGCTGGGGCACAGAGCCTGAATTATAGAGCACGTACGCAAGCATCTAGAGACACCTTCTGCGCACACACCTTGGGAAGGACACGATGTGAATAATACTTTGAACCCTTGGGGTTCCCGCACCACAAATGGCAATTCTAAATCCGATGTTGTTTCCTCAGCTGGGCATGCCTCCGGTCCGGGTAAAGTTATCGCTGTGGTGTACGGGATTTTTACACTGTCGGCGGGCGCTCGCGCGTGTTATCAGCTGATTCGTAAATTTGATGAGGCGCCCTTGGCGATTCTGCTTTCGCTTCTTTCCGCAATTATTTATGCTATTGCTGCTGTTTCTTTAGCAAAGCGTGGAGAACGTGCTAGGCAGCTTGCGGTTATCACCATCGTAGTGGAGCTTCTTGGGGTCCTTGGCATAGGAATTTTTTCGTATGCCGCTCCGCAGTTTTTCCCCTTAGCATCCGTGTGGTCGCATTTCGGGCAGGGATATGGGTATATCCCCTTGGTACTGCCGGTGGTGGGGTTGTGGTGGCTGTACCGGGCAGCGCATCGCACTACGAACAGGTCGCAGAATTCTCGGTGAGGATAGCGAAAACTAAAAGGAGAGAACTATGACTCATGATAAGAACTCGCAGAAGGCCGAGAAAAAACCGCATTCAACCTCTGAACCGGTAACTCAGCCGCAGCCGGTGATTTCAGCGCAGTCGGAGTATCCGCAGAAAGCGCGCACTGCGTCGGCTCAACAGCCTGCACAGAAAATCGGATCTGAATCCAGTGCTCAGAAATCTGCTCGCGGATCAAAAAATACTGCCCCTGCAGGATCGCAGAAAACGACGGCCGTGCGTACGGTGGAGGACGTCGCCAAGCCTCAGAACCAAGGGGTTTTTCGCGCTGTGACCGCACTTTATGGTGCTTTGGTTATGCTCTATGCGGGGTGGCAGATCTTCTCTGGCGCCCGTGCTGTGCCAGAGAATGATGCTCTGGCGGCAAATGCTTCTCTGGAATCAAATTATGCGTTTTTCGCCGCAATATACTTCGGTTTGGGGCTCTCATTCCTCGTTATCGCCGTGAAGTTCAAGTGGGTCAATATGCTGGTGATATCCTGTTTGGTGGTTTTCTTAGGCGGCGTGGGACGTATTATGTCGTGGGCTACCCACGGTACCCCGCATTGGTCGCTGATCGTGCTGATGGTGACTGAGCTGGTCATTCCTCCATGCCTGTTGATTTGGTACGCCTGGATTAATAAGTCCAATAAGATTCGGCAGGATATGCTTCAAGCTTCGCAACAGGGGAAATCCTCTCGTTAGCGTTGGGTCTCGAAAATCCTTCAGGTTTATCGGGGTGGTAATTCTACATACGTCTTCAGACTGGTTTAGGATGTATAGGTACATTATTTCTTACCAGGAGAGCCCGTGACCCTCTATACCGAGTTGAGCGATATTCCAGCGGATTTCGGTCCATCCGTAGTGACTATCGGCAATTTTGATGGCGTGCATATTGGTCACGCTCGCGTTATTTCACGTGTTGTCGAGGTAGCGAATGAGCACGGGCTTGTTTCGGTTGCTGTTTCGTTTGATCCGCACCCTATGCAGGTGCATCATCCTGAACTGAAGCATCAGGAAATTATGGGTCAGGGGTCAAGACGTTATTTCATGTGCCAGCTTGGCCTGCAGAACTACCTACTGCTGCATTACGACCTAGAGTTTGCGAAGCAGAGCCCCGAAGAATTTGTGAAGTCCGTCTTTGTTGATACCCTGCGTGCACGTTATGTCGTGATCGGCGACGATGTGCGTTTTGGGCACAAGAATTCGGGCGATTTAAACACAATGCGCGAACTGGGGAAGAAATACGGGTTTGAGGTCATCGTGGTTGATGATTTGATGGCCGATGAAAAAACCCGATGCTCTTCAACCCGCATTCGCGAATATCTGAACGCGGGGGACATGGAAGGTGCGGCTCGGCTGCTTGGTCGTCCGCACCTGATGTACGGGGAAGTCGTGCACGGCTTGGCGCGTGGGCGTGAATTGGGGTTCCCTACAGCAAATTTGGAGCTGGAGGCGCGCGGCTTTATCCCGGTTGATGGTGTGTATGCCGGATGGTTGACCGATGAGTCTGGTGAAAAGCATCCGGCGGCTATATCCGTGGGTACAAACCCAACCTTCGACGGCATTGAAAACCGTCAGGTTGAGGCGCATGTTATTAACCGTCCTCAAGAACGTGTTGAGGACTTTGACCTTTATGGGCAGCATGTGGTCGTGGAATTTGTGAAGCACCTGCGCCCTATGGTTGCGTACCATGGCATTGATGCTTTGATCGAACAGATTAATCAGGATGTTGCGCAGGCGCGCGATGTGCTTGCCGAAGGGCCTTACGCTTAGGTAATAAGACTCTGGCGTTTTCTGCCGTCTGTAATCTTATGAAGACCAAAATAAAACATAACTGATTCTGCAACTTTCATGTTTATCGTGAAGGTTTAAAATATTTTTTATATTAATTGTATAAATGTATAGATAAACCGCACCTTGAGAATTTAATTGTAATATTTTTGTTTACTTCGAGAGAAATATGTAATTTTCTCTCTTGTTGATGTGTGCATGAGATACACTAAAAATTACAAATTTCCGATAGCTTATTGATGCATGTAATATATCTTGGGTCTTTGGTGACATAAGATATATTAGAGAGTAATCTACCTGGAGAATATATCCCTGACTTATTGCGTAAATCAGGGATGACAATCACCTACTCGACACAAAGGAATATTGTGAATACCTCGAAAACACTGTCCCGGCGTACCTTGGCAAAAGGCACCGCCTGGGCTGCCCCTGTTGTATTAGCCTCCTCCGCTATACCCGCATATGCGTCCAGCGTGCCGGATTGTTCATGGCTTGCGACTCAGAATGTTGTGGAGACGAGCGTTTCTAACGAATTCTCGGACAATGGTAATCCGAATATTACCGTCGCGGACTGGGGGAACCAAGGGGGTGCTGGTGTATCTTATAA
>ERZ773214.1825-NODE-1825-length-12006-cov-13.995398_pt1 | contig 12006 bp, 13 predicted proteins | sample MGYA00511238_ERZ773214 | MGnify/ENA primary metagenome ERZ773214 (study PRJEB29015, sample SAMEA2738157) | human oral metagenome | biome: human oral; feature: human-associated habitat; material: saliva | place: China | collected 2259 ...
CCGGGGCGGTCCGGGCAGGACAGGGTCACAACAAGCTGCGCGTTTTCAGTCATGCGTTCCAGTCTAACTAGGTTCATACCCACGAACGAGGCCGGGGCAGGGTTTGCGGGCGATGCCACGGGGTTGAGGGGTAGGAAGATTTCATAGTGGGGCAAGGTTGCGTCGTTGCGGTCGGGGTTGTCGCCTGAGCGGGCACGATTGCCGTTTCACGCAAGTTTCACGCGCGTTTCACGAGTCACCAAGGCTGGCGACAACAGTTTCACGCGCGTTTCACGCCTGGCTAGCCTGCCCCTCCCCCAATATTTCTGAGCATGCGCGCCCGAGCCGCGGCCGAATTGCACCGACCGGCACGAAGGCTGGCACGTCGGCCCGATAGGTGGCAGCCTTAACCCTCCAGGTGGCGCTCGCAACCCCTCAATGCGCACGTTAACCCAACTACTGGAGCCTGGGCAACACCGCCAGCACAGCCACCAAGCGGGTTAACGCTCCACCTAGCGGGCCGAGGATGCCACCTATCGGGCCCAGCTACCTCACTCCACGGTATTGAACTGCAACGCCGGGAACCCTCGCGAGCATTCGCTTGACATCCAAGTTGCCTGAGCACTCATTACGGGATCGATCCCCTGGACAGGCTGCTACGATGCGAAGCAGTGAACCCAGAGCAAAGGAGCCAGCATGGTCCCCGCCGACGATGAACACAAGAGCGCTAACGAGGCAGAGAAGAACACCTCAACACGAAGGCCCCTTCTCGAGATACTGAAGTTCTGGAAGCGCTGCAAACAGGAAGACGATAAACCTGCGCGGCTAACCCCTATGCCCCCCTGCCTAATGAAGTGGTGGACTCCATTGCTCGTAGCATTCCTCCTATTTGCGCTAAGTTTTATCTGCGCATTGGGCTGGGGATGGCAATGGCATTGGCCGTCATCTAACGCAATGAAACTCTGCATGACGATTACTGGCGCAGGCCTTGCATTCTCAGCCTGGCAGCAGAGAAGCCATGAGAATGTTACCCACGAGCAGAACAGATTTGACGACAATCAGCGCAACGAATTCTGGCAAAACCGAGAGTCAGCACACGCCCTCCTGAATGCGAATTCATACGCACAACAACACGAAGCAGTCATACGCTACATCGAAATGTCAGATCATATAAACAAATTCAAACATATTTTCGCAAATTCTGGTACACACCACCAAGAAGCAATACTAACAACACTATGCGCGCATGTGCGCAAGCTTGGAGAAACCGAAAAGACAACGCTCAGCGAACTCGAGCGAGCACACCTCCAGGAAGTCATCATCAAACAGATCCTACAACGGATTAATGGCGGACCATGGAACAGACTCCAAGTCGACCTATCCGAAACACACTTTCTAACCGAGGTGACAATCAGCGACCTAAATACAGAATCGATAATCTATCTAAATAAATCAACTTTTGATCACCAAGTATCCATCAAGGCACCATCCAAAATTACAGTATACTGGGAAGATGCAGAATTCCACGGAAAGCTGACAATAGCCGGAACAAGCTCAACGGACGAGCCAACCAAGTCAATCATTCACCACGACAACTTACCCCACAAGATAGACGTAGCCATGTTCCAAAACGTAGCCTTTAGCAAAATCTCAGGAAGCGCAACACAAACGCACAATATGGCCATAGTCGAAACAAGCAATGAGCACGGCAGCCAGCACAGTAGTCGATACTTTACCAACTGCTATTTCATTAGGCGAAATGACCACTTTGACGCTTCATACACTCTCAAACTCTTTTATCTATCAAGAAGCACGACGCAATCGCACTCAATCTGCACAGCTTATCTTCCAGAGTCCTACTCCTGGGCCACAATCGACTTCCAAGATCAGTCCCGAACACACACACACAATCGAACCACTAACTACTACCTCCAAGGCTGCCAGTTTGGCGAAATTCAAGCAACGCTTGGAAAAATAGCCTCAAGAATATCTTTGAAAGAGTGCCTATTTTCCAATTCTCATGACATACTCTTCACCAGTACATTCGGGCCACATTTACAACACAATGGCGAGAGCGATGGAATACACATTATAGACTGCACGATCACCTCAACCGAGTTAACAGGCGACACCCTCCCACCAATTAAAGCGCTTTACAAGGGCTTCACTCCTTACCCGCCACTCATTCACTTCACAACAGAGAGTCGAATTATCTGCAACGAGAGCCAAGCTCCCACCATCTATAGGCTCACAGCAGAACCGCTGAATGCACGCGGCAATAACATTGTGCATGCAACAAAGATAGATGACAACAACAGGACAGGGAATACGCCTACCTTTTCATGGGAGTACACATGCATACTATAAGAGCCACCATTAGAACAAGCTCAAACTCTAGATTACAGGCGCTATGCATCAAGGGGCACTTAAGCGGCTCTTCGCATTTGAGGGTGTAGGGGTGTTGGGTGGGGTTGGGCGTGTCGTGGTTGTGTAGGGGTAGAGGTCTTTCAGATGGACGGTGTGGCAATCTCCATCATTGGAAGACCTCGACCCCTACCCGGCCACGACACGCCCAACCCCTCCCACAACACCTACACCCTCAATTATGAAGAGCCGTGTATATCTCTTTGTCACTGAGTCCACCATAAAAAGGGGGCCGCCATTTTCAATTCCTTGCATGTTAAATATCCAATACCTCGTAGGGTTTTGCTGAAAGCGCGGATTTACATTGCTCAGCCAAGTACGCATCCACCAACTCCAGCTGTGCAATATCTGGATATACCTCTAGCGTTTTGTCACCTATTAACCAGAACTCTCGCGACCAGGTCTCAGGATGATCCCAGATTCGGTAGCTCCCTTTAACCTCATCAGGTAAAAGCCTGCGGATTTTTGTTGCAACAGCGAGCTGCCCTTTTGCTGTTTCGTAAATTGTATTAATTTGGACACCACCATCCACAGGGCGTTCAACACGGACTATCTCTCGGCCGTAAAACATCACCTTCCTCCGCGAACCGTTTTCGTAGAGCGCTAGTTCTATTCTTCCGTAACCTTTTTCAGTGTTATGTCGGTTGGTCAAATAGTCCCGAAGCGCTTGGACGACAGCCGCTGAAACACTTTCCGCATGCTGCGCAGCTCGTTCAAATAGTTCCATATCCGCTTCTGAGACGTAAATATTCTTCGTAGGCATGTTTATAAACATACTCATATTTTCTCTGTTTGTAAACCTTGCAGAAATCTCACTGGTTCCAATTGTGAGGAGGGTATCGACGGTAGACCTGGATGGCATACATGATGATGGGCGTTAAAGCAGATTGACTGCGAAGATAGAGAAGCCCGAGGTCATATGCACCTGGGGCCAAGGGGTGCAGCCGAACTACAGACTCATCCGTCGTTGAACGCGATAGCGATTGTTCCGCCGGGGTGGATGGTGGCATGGTCAGTCTCGAACGCGGCGATCAGCTCGTTCTCGGTTACGTTCTTGGTCGCGCATGGCTGATCGCCGGCGGGATCGTATTTGCGGTTGCACCGCCAGATACGCCGCTCGTAGCGGCTGCCAGCGTGCCAGGTTTTCGGCCCGTACCATCCCCCACAGCACCCACACTCGATTTTCGAGGCGAACGGGTGGCTAAAGGAGCGTGAACTGCCAGAGCCCCTTTAGCTAATTGAACGGTTGTGTCTCACATATTCATGTAGTAGTCACACCGGTAACCATCCGCAGCCAGCGGCAGGCCTTCACTCCATCCGGGCACCTGGCACATAGCTGCTGCGACCTCCTCGACGGTTACTGACCCTTTGGGAACCTCGATGATCAACTCGTCGTCGGCGTGCATGACCACCGGCCATCCTTTGGCTTCCACGTTGTGAATGGGGCCAAGCCATCGCCTGGCACGAAGTGACCTGGTCCCACCAAGACCACCAAGCCATTAACGAATGAATCCCCACCAACAATCTTTGTCGTATAGGACGGAAGTCAGTGTCACCTGGAGGCTTCCACTTTTGATTCACTTCACAAGCACGATGCGTATCTGCGGCGCATCGACCGGGTGATTCATGACAACCGAGACGCGCCCGGACCCAACACCCGCGAAAACCGCCCCCGAACAGCGAAAACGCCACTCCGGACACTTCCCGGCAGGGCCGGAAACCTTTGTATCCAGAGTGACGTTCTATTGGAGCCGCCTGTGGGAATCGAACCCACGACCTATTCATTACGAGTGAATCGCTCTGCCGACTGAGCTAAGGCGGCCGGGCTTATCTGCACTTCACTACTGAGGTGGAGAAAAGCTACCTGAAGTACTTTAGCGGTTACCACTTGTGAGAAGCAAACGTTTCGTGACAGAGGTGATGTGGGATTGCCCGCACAGCAATGTGCGATACAAGAGTCAGATCGCCCGGCGGATGTTAGGCTAAATTGTGTTGACAGAAGATGACGAAAAGTCAGAAAACCCGGCTGAGATCCCCGTAGTGCTCCTGGTTAATCTCGGTACTCCAGAATCGCCCAGTCCCAGGGATATTCGCCGTTTCCTGCGTGAATTCCTGAGCGATCGTCGTGTGATCGAACTTCATCCTCTGATCTGGAAGCCAGTTCTGGAAGGCGTAATTCTTCCTTTCCGCCCTTCTCGAGTTGCCCCAAACTACCGCTCGATTTGGACTGAGCACGGTTCGCCACTCATGGCTTATTCCATTGCCCAAGCCGAATCCCTATCAGAGCTGCTTGGCGGTCAAGCGAAAGTTGCGCTCGCTATGCGCTACGGAAAGCCCTCTATTGAGAGCGTCCTCGATGACGTCTTTGCGAAGGGGCATCGCCGAGTCCTTCTTTTGCCCGCCTATCCGCAATATGCCGCTTCATCTGCGGGAACAGTTACTGATGCCTTAGCGCGCTACATCCTGAAGCGTCGCAATCATATGGAAGTGCGCACAATCCGTTCATTCCCCACGGAACCCGCCTATATTGAAGCCTTGGCCCACGCAATCGAGGAGGATTGGGCACGTCGGGGTCGCCCCGATTTCGCCTCCGGAGACCAGTTCCTTGCCTCTTTCCACTCCATCCCGCAGAAAATGCACGATGCGGGTGATCCCTACAGGCACGAGTGCCTGGCGACGGCGAATGCGCTGCGAGCCCGTTTAAATCTTGATGAAGATCAGCTATTGGTGACTTTCCAATCGGTCTTTGGACCCGCGAAATGGTTGGGGCCGGCGACCATCGATACCGTCGCGGAGCTTGCTCGTCGTGGGACCCGGCGCCTTGATGTCATTTGCCCTGGCTTTATGACGGATTGCTTGGAAACCGTTGATGAGATTGCAAAGCTTAACCGTGATGCTTTCCTTGAAGCCGGTGGCACGGACTTTACCTATATTCCTTGGGGTAATGCATCTACCGGTGCCGTTGATACTTTGGGTGTGCTTGCCCGTCGCGGCTTAGCGGGTTGGGTTAATTTCCCTGACGAGGCCTAGGCGCTTCTGTGCGCGCACCATATGTTCCACATGCGCGACGCACCAACCCCAAGTCCCAGTGCGATGACAGTGGGTATAAGCAAGGTTGCGCCTCGGTGTGTAAATTCAATAACCAGGCACAGCGCTGTCAGCGGTGCGCTCATGGATGTTCCAAGAACAACCACAGCGCCGATGAAGGCGAAGCAAACGATCGCGGTCGTGTCGCCGGGGTAGATGTAGGACCAGAGGATCCCCAGTACCGCACCGCTAGATGCGCCTAGTGCAAGACCGGGGGTAAGAGTTCCACCCCATGCGCCCGAGCGAATGGTGGCAAGCGTGCCAATAAGTTTGGTGAATCCGTCGATCGCAAGAGAAGCGAGTAAAGCGATTCCGATTCCCGCAGCCTCGCGCCCTCCCTGTCCTAAAACAGCACCATCAAAAGCAAGCTGAGCGGTCGATTGTCCATTCCCGGCAATTGAAGGAACCCAGACAGTGATCACTCCGATGAGGGTGAAGATCGGGATCATCCAGGCAAGAAGTCGCCAGCCGGTAGGACGCGCAGCAGAGCATGCCGAAACGGCACTCTTGAAGAGGACTCCAATGATTCCAAGGACAGGACCGATGATGACTGCCCAAAGTGTGAGTGATGCGGTCGGAAGGAGCTGGGTGGCCTCGGGGAGTGTGTAGAAAGGATCGCTTCGAACCCAGCCGTGTGCGACGAGGACCGCTCCGCCACTGATGATCAGCGCAGGCCATACCGCGCTGGCTGTGACCTCAATCAGAAGAATTTCAAGTGCGAATACCGCTCCGGATAGAGGGAGCGAATAGACTGCAGCAAGACCTGCACCGGCAGCGCAGCCGACAATAATTCGGCGCTTTTCAGGTGGAAGGTCAAGAAAATCCGCGATCTTCCCGCCCAGGGAGGCGCTGATCTCGCGAGGTGCAACTTCGCGACCGATAGAAGCGCCCATTCCGACAATGATGATCTGGTTAATCGAGTGCCAGAAAGTCAGGAGTGTTGGCATCTTCTGGCCATTCACCGCTTTGGGCAGCGAGACGGGTTTGCCCCCGGCGCGCGCATAGAGATACCAGGAAATTCCTCCGACGAGGCCTGCTCCCCCCAATGCGCAAATCCTGCGCCGCCAAGGCGCTGAGGAAATTGCCTGAAGAAGTGTGCCGCTTGCGTCACCGAAGACGAGGCCCTCGATCAGGTGGAGAAGATGCGAACACCCGGCACCAACTAGCCCTGCCACTATTGCGGTAAGGAATACCGCTAGCCCCATGCGGATACGGGGCGAGAGTCGGGAGATTGGTAAACCGGGTGTGCTCACACTAGTTGAGAGTACTAGCGCTTATCGACTTCATCCAAGCGAGTATTAACGTCTGAACCAACGCGGATCAACACGTTGAGGTCTTCATCAGAGATGTCGTCGCTAATAATGTCGCGCAGAAGTGCTCGCTCAGCCTGTTGGGCGGAGGTGACGAGTTTCTTGCCTGCATCGGTGATGGTGATTGTGCCACCGCGACGATCGAATTCGTAGGGGGTGCGAACGATAAGATCGCGATCAGCCAGACGACGATAGGTGTGTGTCAGACGCGAAGGGCTAAAAATGACCGATTGGGCAAGTTCTCCCATACGGATTCCAATTTTGCCGGCTGAAGCGACCTCATCGAGGACGCGATATTCGCCGAGTGAAAGTCCGAACTCGCGCTTGAGCGTTGACTCCAGAGCCGCAGAAGCCCTAGTGATAGTAATGAAAAACTGTTCGATCTCGCGAGCCCGCTTTGCTTGGTTCATGTCCCTTCTCCGTTTTAGCCTTCATCTTTGAGGTTCTCTAACAAAAGGACAGTTTATAGGTTTTGATCGGGCCATACAACGCTTGAATCGAAAATGAGACAGGCGTATATGGGGCTCAGAAAATTAATAGTTAATATCGAAAATGTGATAGCGTAATTTCGAAAAGTGCATTACTCGATCGTAGAAAAAAGAATTCTTCTCTGCGGTTGATGTGTTTTCGAAGGGTGAAAACTGTGCAGAAGAAAGTCGTTGTATTAGTTGATGACCGTGATGGCTCGGTCGCCAAGCAAACAATTTCATTCGCATTCAAAGGCGTATCGTACGAAATTGATCTTTCCGACCAGAATGCAGAGCAATTTGAGCGCGATATGTCACCATGGATTTCTGCAGCTCGTAGGGTAGGTGGGCGTCTCAATAGTCGTCGCGCAACGCCGTGTGGAGATGTTGAATCAAAGAGTGTTCGCGTGCGTCGTTGGGCTCGTGAAAAGGGGATCGAGCTGAGTGATCGCGGTCGGATTCCTTCGGCCATTATCGAGCAGTTCGAAAAGGAAAATCGCTGACCTTTGTTCTGAATTCCTCTGATATAAATGCGGGGCATTTCTGATTGAAATACCCCGCATTTATATTTGTATTCAATACGTTTTGTATCGAGTGGTCAGTTTTCGCGGCCTGTACCGGTTTAGGTTCATCCCATATGCGCTGGAATAGCTAAAACCGCAGGTCAGCTATGCAATAGCTGGAAGGCTCACTTCACCAGCAATAGATCGATTCATCCACTGCGCGAACTCTTCACCCTGCAATCCTTGAGAGAGTAAGAAGACCGTCTTCGCATACAAGGCCTCAAGCGTCATGTCATGCGCGCTAATCGCGCCCAAGCGCGCCAGAGTACTTCCGGCCTCGTAATGGCCCAAGACAACCTCGGCCTGGTGGCACTGTGAGGCAACGATCAAGGGGACCTCGGCCTCGCGCAGCTCCTGCAGAACATCCACAAAACCCGGGTCTGAAGCCGGAATATTCCCCACGCCGTATGCGCGGATGATCACCGCCTCGGGCAGGGGAGTAAACATGGAACGTAAACGCGTGGTGCTCAGGCCGGGAACAATGTCCACAACGGCAACATCGTGGCGAGCGTAAGGTGCCGGATTAGCCCACCCCTCACCGGCCTCGATACTGTGATACCAGCGCCAAGGGGCACCTGTACGTGCGATCGGCAATGTCGAAGGTGAGTCAAAGCCAGCGAAGGCCCATGATGAGGTCTTCGTTGAACGATTTCCCGCCAGCAGCATATGGCCAAAGAACAAAGTCACGCCGCTCACCTGGGAACTTCCGGCAGCGCGCAAAGCGCCCGTCACATTCGCGGAGGCGTCGGTTCCGACGACGCCCAGCGGATACTGAGAACCCGTCAAAACAATAGGTTTCGTGAAATCAGCCAGCGCGTACGACAGTGCCGCAGCGCTATAGGCCATGGTGTCGGTCCCGTGGAGAACCAAGAAGGCATCGGCTTCATCGGCATGAGCGCGAATATCGTCGATGATCATCTGCCAGTGGATCGGTGTCGTTTCCGAAGAATCGACGAGCGGCGAGAGCTGAGACATCGACACGTGTCCCGTGAGCTCGATTCCGTCAAACTGAGTGTTGAGCCACGACGCCATATCGGCGCCCGGTCGCAAACCGTCAGGAGAATCAACCATCCCGATTGTTCCGCCTGCATACGTCACATGAATCCTCATAGTGCGTCCTCTTCCATCGTTGGATAGCGAAAAAGAAACGAGAGCAGAGGGATGGTTATTCGCCTAAGCGGTGCGGGGCCTCGTCATTTGAAGAAAATTTACCCCGAATTGCATACCAACCACAAACCATTGCCATGACCACTCCTCCGAAGAGCGCAAGAGTCCAACGGCCATTGGTGCTAGTGCCACCAAAAGCGAAGACAACGCCCAGAGTCAGTGCGAAGATCGGTGCGATGCCCTGTGGGAGTAGGCCGCCATTTTCGGCGATGTTGTGGACGCCAGCGGTCTGGTCGCCCATCGGGGCCTGGGTGATGATCGCCCAAATGGCAAGCACCATAAAGATCAAAATCGTTGCAACTTTGATGAGAGCAAACCAGAATTCGGCCTCGCCGAAGGCTTTCACCGACAGCATGTTGAGGCAGAAAACCAGGACAAGAGCGATCAGAGCGATCACCCAACGCGGGATCCATGCGAAGAGATTCCAGTAGTGCATGTAGACGCCGACCGCCGTAATATCAGCCATCACCGTCACTGCCCAGTCAAGGAAGAAGAACCAGCCGGTGATGAAGGCGCCGCGCCTGCCAAGAAATTCACGTGCGTAAGAGACGAAGGCTCCCGAGGAGGGGCGGCGGATTGCGAGCTCACCGAGTGCTCGGACCATGAGGAAGGCGAAAACTCCACAAACCGCGTAGGCGAGAGCAAGGAGCGGGCCTCCCTGCGCAAGGCGTCCGCCTGCACCGAGGAAGAGGCCGGTGCCAATCGATCCGCCGATTGCAATCATCTGCAGGTGGCGGTTTTTGAGGGCCTTATCGTAGCCTGCATCGCCCTGATCTGCGGGGTGAGTTCCGCTTGTAATTTCGGGGTTGATCGAGGCCTCGGTAGTGGGCTGGTGAGTAGACATGTGTACCTTCCATCTGGTTGGTCACTGGCTGTGGGGGAGAAGTTGATGTCGGGGGAATCGACTGGTTCGGGGGGGGCTAAGTCGAAATTAAACAGTCGAAACTAAGCGCAAAAAAGCCGGGGTAGCGATCTACCCCAGCTTCCTTGCTGCAAGAAATTCAGTGCCCTATCAGTCTTCTGAGACGGAATTACCCGTACCGGAATCGCTGATGTCGGGGTCACCTGAAGTGTAGTGTACGACGTTCTGGGAACCCGTAAAAGTAATCTTCTTTGCGGATTCCAGGTTGACAGAGTTGTTTGATCCGTCGATGACCAGGCTCGTCAGTGCGTGTGTGGAGGTGAGCTTCACATTGGACGACTGAATGTGTACGTTCTCGACGTCACTCGGGACGGTGACAACGGTGTTGGAATCGGAGACTGTGAGAGTCTTTCCTGTTGTGCCCTTGGCAAGGTTCTTGGCCTGATCAGCGGCTTCGGATGCTCCCGCACTCGCGTAGCTAGCAGCTGAAGAAGCGGCGGCTTTGCCCTGCTCGGCGGCATCGGAGGCGACGCTTTGTGCGGTCGCCTTTGCTGCACTTGCAGCATCTGAAGGGGATTGGTTGATCGTCTGGCTACAAGCTGCAATACCCATAGTCGCGGCGAGTCCCAGAGTGGCGAAGAGGGCCAGTGTAGTGCGTGATGAAGTCGTGCGGGTCATTGATCAATCTTTCGTGTGAAAGGAAAGCGAAGTGGCTGGAGCGCACGGAAAAAGTGTGCCCCAGCCACTTACTGTCAGAATGCGGGAATGAAGATCTCCACGCGGCGGTTTGCCTGGCGGCCGGCCGGGTTATCTGAACCATCGGAGTTCGTGTTGGGTGCAACCGGCTTGCTTTCGCCGAAGCCCTGAGAATCCAAGGTTGTAGTGACGCCGTCCTTCTTCAGTTCGTTGACGACTGCGGTAGCGCGTTCCTCAGACAGGGTCTGGTTGGAAGCATCGTCACCAATCGAATCGGTGTGGCCGTACACGTGTGCAGCCGGAACCTTCGCATTCGTAAGGACCTCAGCAAGCTTCTTCAGGGTTGCTGCTGCCTCGGGACGAATATCGGACTTGCCAAAGTCGAAGAGGACGCCATCTTCGAGGGTGATGGTCGTGCCGCAGCTCTCGACGGGCTTGAGGCTATCGACCTTGGGGAACTTACCAACCTTGCCAACGATCGGAGCCTTGTCAGCCTTCACCTGCTGGCCGTTCACCATCGCGGTGCCATCACCGTTGTTGATGATGTTCAAGTTCGGGCCGTTGTAGACGCCGCCGCCCTTGCCATCAAGGTTGTAGTTCACCGAAGTCTTGGTATTGCTGTAGTTACCGGAACCGTCGGGGCTAACAACGATGGTTTCGCCGGTCTCGGAGTTGTTGTAGGTGCCGGAACCGTCAGGACTGATCGTGATGTTCAGGGTGCTTGAGGTGTAGGTACCGGAGCCATCTGCGCTGATCGTGATGTTTAGTCCGTTGGAAGAATCGCTGTAGACGCCGCCGCCCGTGCCATCGACAACGATACTCACAGGTCCTTCGTTAATAACGCCGGATCCGTCACCACCGTTGACGACCTGCTTGTCGCCGTTACTGGAGACACCTGAGCCGTCACCGCCAAGGACGGTGTTTCCACCGTTGGTCACCAAGCCGGAACCGTCACACACAGCGGGGGCAACGGTTACGCCGGGAACGGAGGAAATCTTAGCGGTCGCGTCAATGACAGCCTTGTCAGCATTTGAGGCGAATACGCCGATTGGTGGAACTTTGAAAAGAGGAACTGGCGGAATCTCGCCGGGTTTGTAGCCTGCGACAGCGGGAACCGCGGAGGTGGCTGAAGTCGTTGCCTCGGGGGTTGCCTCGCTCGTTGCGGAGGTCGATGCGGAAGGCGCGCTCTGAGAGCATGCACTCAGTGAAACGAGTGCGGCCAAGGTGGACAATGCGGTCGCCGTACGGAAAAAGTGGCGCTTTGATGTTGCGAACAGGACGCGTGCAGGATGTCGCCGTTTTTCTTCTCATCTCCGAGAAACAGGAGAAAAGGCGGGACGCGTGACGCAGGTCCCGTGACACATATGCGAAAAGAATGAAAGAATATGTGCATGACCTACAAACTGGTGCTGCTCCGCCACGGCGAGAGCGAATGGAATGCAAAGAACCTC
>ERZ773214.1827-NODE-1827-length-11999-cov-22.058858_pt1 | contig 11999 bp, 13 predicted proteins | sample MGYA00511238_ERZ773214 | MGnify/ENA primary metagenome ERZ773214 (study PRJEB29015, sample SAMEA2738157) | human oral metagenome | biome: human oral; feature: human-associated habitat; material: saliva | place: China | collected 2259 ...
ATGGCGCCCTGGAAGCAGGCGCCGTAGCCCATGGCGAAGAGGGCTTCGGGGTTGGGGCCGTCGCCGGGGCCGCCCAGTTCCTTGGGCATGCGCATGACGTGGCTGATGCCGAGCGCGGGGACGGAGGAGGTGCCGGCGCGACCACCGGTGGAGTCGGCGGTGACAGAATATGCAATCTTGCTAGGTGTATCCATGCACCCATTCCACCACTAGGACTTCAGTCCCGCAAGGGGTTTGACAGAAACACAAGCTTTTTCGCGCAGACGGGGACGAGGCCGGGGCCTGCCCGCGGGTCACGCGCCGTCAGGCGGTGAGAAAGTCCGCGTCGGGGCGGGCGCTCAGGGCCTTGGCGACGGCGCGGCGGAAGCGGTCGTTCATGGGCGGAAGCTGGTCGCCGCGGAAGAACGCGGTCTCGCTGTTTTCGCCGTCGGCGGGCCTCGGTTCGCCACTCACCCACTCGGCGGCGAAGGCAACGTCCAGGTAGGTGGTGACGTCACCGTTGTCGTAAGTGACGGGACCGACGACCTCGACGGACAGGAGGCGGCGCACCTCGATGCGAACGTCGGCCTCCTCCAAGGCCTCGCGCGCGGCGGCGATCGCGGGCTCCTCACCCGGGTCGACGATGCCGGTCACGGGGGTCCATGCTCCGTTATCTGAGCGGCGCACGCACAGGACTTCGACGGCCTCGGGGGCGATAGGACGCTCCCAGTCGATCGGCGCACAGCCCGGGGCGGGGCGCAGGATGACGACGGTCGTGCCGGGCATCCACAGGGGCGCGTGACCGACGTGGCGGCGCAGTTCGAGGACGAAGTCGGGGGTAGCCATGGCCCTAGTCTACGGCGCTCACAGGAACGAGGTGATGACCGGCAGGAGCAGGATCTTGACGATGATCGCAAAGGCGAAGAGTGTCGCGTAGGCGGCCTCGATACGCTCGTCGGTAACGCGGGCGTCGGCGGCCTGCAGGACGGCCGGCTGGCCGAGGAAGCCAGCAATGCCGCCCGCGGCACGCGCGGAGGACAGGCCGATGAACTTCGCGCCGAGGGCCTGAATAGCGCAACACACGATGACCATGACGGCGGCGAGGAGGGCGGCGCGCCAACCCTCGGGACTGCCGAGCAGGCTCGCGAACTGTGGGCCTGCGTTCAGGCCGAGGGCTGCGAGGAAGAGCATGAGGCCGATCTGTCGGATCGTCAGGTTCGCGGCAGCGGGCAGGGTCCATACGAGCGGGCCGGTGCGGCGCAGGGCGCCGAGCAGCATGCCCACAATCAGGGGGCCGGCGGCGGCACCCAGCTGGAAGCCCTGGCCGCCGGGCAGCGGGAAGGAGACGATGCCCAGGAGCAGGCCGAGGACGAGGCCGATGCCGAAGGCCATGCCGTCGACCTCAGCGACGCGACGCTCGGAGTCGCCGAGCCACTCGGCGATGTCATCGAGCTCGTCCGTGGGGACGACGACGGCGACGTGATCGCCGAGCTGCAGGTCAAGGTCGTCGCGGGCCAGGAGGTCCAGGTCACCACGGCGCACGCGCGTGATGACGGCACCGAATCGCTTGGTGACGTTGAGTTCGCATACGCTGCGGCCGGCGACGTCGGGGTTGGACACGACGATGCGCTCGAAGGCAAGGTCGGAACGGTCGTCCTCGAGGTTGTGGTCGAGGATCTCGCCCACAAGCGGGGCCGTCTCCTTGATGGACTCGGGGTCCCCGACCATGACGACATGGTCACCCGGCAGCAGGTCCTCGCCGGGAGCGGTGACGCGGGTGCGCCCGTCACGACGCAGGTAGGACAGGCGCACGCGCTGGTCGCGCCACGCGTCGATCTCACGCGTGTTGATGTGCTTGGACACGCGAATACTCACGGCCTCCAGGGAGGACCCCGCGAGGGAAGGCGTGTCCTTGGGGCCGACCCACTTCCTCGTCACGGTGATCGTGACGATGAGGATGCCGCCGATGACACCCACCGGATAGCCGAAGGCGTATCCGACCGCCGCGTTCGGGTCCCCCGTGAGGCGGGTAGCCGTATCGAGGGCGGGCGCGGCCGTCAGAGCACCCGTGAACAGGCCCGACGTCAGGCCCGAAGACAGGCCAAGAAGGCGACCACCAACGAGGGCAATGAGCGCGCCCACGACGCACACGATCGTCGTGAGGGCGAGGAGGTTCGTCTGCTTACGCAAATTCTGGAAGAAGGTCGCGCCCGCGGAAATGCCAACGCAATACACGAAGAAGGCCAGACCCATCGGCTGGACGATCGACATGTGGTTACTGACGATCTCCGGGTGGAAGGCCGAAACGACGAGACCGACGAAGAGAGCACCCGCTGCTCCGAAGCGCAGCGGGCCGATCCGAATGGCCCCGATCGCCGCACCCAACGCAACGACGACAAACAGTGCGAGCAGAGGTGAAGATGCGAAAAGAGAGGCCATAGCTTTCAGAGTACCTGTCATACGTCCGGCGTTCCCCGCGACTGTCATATTGCCTGCATTATGAACCTCACGGATTGGTTACACTGGTGCCAGGAACTGAAAGGACAATCATGTCTCAACCAGCAGCCGGATGGTACCCGGATCCTGTCGGCAGCCAGCGCCTGCGCTGGTGGAACGGCGACTCATGGACGGAACAGTACCAGCCGATGCCCACACAGCAGCAGCGCATGCCACAGCAGGGGATCCCCCACCAGGGCATGCCACAACATGGTATGCAGACACAGGGGTTTCCCCAGCAGGGGATGGGGCAGCAAGCGCCGATGCAGGCCATGCCGACAGGCGCACCCAATCCCGGCGCTCCCGCCAGCGCGCAGGCCGCCGTCGCACAGGAGGCCAGCACGCAGCAGACCTCTGCCCCGGTGGGCCCTCACCTGCCCTCGAACACGCAGGCCCCGACCATTTCCTCCAGCCCCTACGGCTCCGAACCTACCTTCAACCAGCCGAAGAAGGACGCGCGGGACAACAAGGCCACAAACACCAAGACGCCGAAGAACACCTCGCGTTGGAAGCTCGCGACAGTTGCGGTGTGGGCGGCTGTCGTCATTTTCGGAGTGACGACGATTATCGCGGGCAGCTCCTATTCGCACGCGCGCGCCGAACTCACGCCCGCGGTCCAAGAACGCGACGAGGCTCAAAGGCAGTACGACCAGGCACAAAAGGAGCTTGATCAAGCTAAGAAGGAACTCGAGGAGTTGCAGCAGTGAGTTACGTTCCTACCCCCGCTCCGGCGCCCGCGCAGAATCCCGCAGGATCCCACAGCGGCCTGAAAGTACTGACGGCTATTGGCGCCGCCCTCGCCGTTCTCTTCCTCATCCTGTCGGTGGCCCTGGGGCTCACCGCGCACTCACGTTCAGAGTCCGCCAGGCAGGCGCAGAGCGACGCCCAATCCCTGCGCGAGAAGACGAAGGAGACAGAGACCGAGACTGCGACGACCCGCACCAAGATCACCGAGGCGACCAATAAGAAGGAAGCCCAGGCATGGTGCGACGGTCTGACGAGCGCGAAAGCAGATTTCGACACGCTCGACAGGGTTGCGCGTGACTACTCGTCACTGACGGCGACACGACGCGAGGTCATCGACCAGATTTGCCCGCAGAAGAAGAGCTTTATCGAGGCATACGCGAAGGATACCGCGCAGGGAGCACTCAAGGCAGAAACTACCGCCTGCTCGGCTGGTGCCTCCTCGGCGACGATCTCGGGATCCATCTCCATTACCGGAGCAAACCTGGCTGGCGCATCGGCGTACGACGTCACCGTCGAGGTCTACCTCGTCCCTGGTTCTACCACCAAGGGTCATCAACCTGTGGACAAGCAGACAATCACTGTTCCCGCGGGAGGAACGGGCACACTGACATCGAACGTTCCACTACCTTCCTTTGACTCGGGATCCTGCGGTATCCGCGCTGTAAGCATCTGGCCCAGCGGGGTCTGAGCACATAGTTGCCCACCATCCCTCAGGCGACTAGACTCCCTGACCAGACACTCGGTTTTGATATGACACGGGAGAGTGAACCACAATGAGCGAACCTGCGGAAGGCTGGTACGCCGATCCGACCGGCGCCGCACAGCTGCGCTGGTGGGACGGCCACGCCTGGACTGAGTACGTCGAGCCCTACGAGGCGGCGCCCACGCAGGCCGGACCAACTCCCGTACAGGCTGAGGCGATCCCCGCCTACGACGAGGCACCCCACTACGCTCAGCCCGAGCACGTCGTGTCGACTGCGGCGACCGAGGCCAACGCCGAGATCCCCCCGATCCCCTCCCCGGACGATCCCGCGCACTGGGAGGTCTCCGACCCCATTCCCTCCCCCGAGGAAACGGGCGCATGGGAGCCCGCCCCCGCCTCGTCCATGAACGAGGGGAACGATGCCCCCGTCCCGATGCCCGGCGACGCCACGAGCCCTCGGGAGGCGCAGAAACGCTCCGGCACCCTCAAGTGGACGCTCGGCTGCGTCGCCTCCTGGATGCTTGTTGCCGTTTTCATCACGGTCCTCGTAGTCGCATGGTCCCACCTGGGCGCCAGCGGCCGCATCCACGATGAGGCGAAGAGCCGCGCCGAAACCGCGCAGCAGGAACTCGATACCGCGCAGTCCACCCTCGCAGACATCAACCGACAGATTGAGGAGGCCCAGAAGTGAGCGCACCCGCCCCCCTACGCGCCGCGACCGTCGCGGGCGCCGCCCTCGCTGTCATTTTCATCATCCTGTCGGCGGTCGTCGGCGGAATTAACGCCTGGCGCTCGCACTCGGCGTCCAGCTACGACACACAGGCCGAGCAGGCTCAGTCCGAGAAGGCTGCGGTCGACCAGCAGATCGCCGACGCGAAGACACGCCTTGACGCCGCCAACGTTCACAAGGACGCCAAGGCGTGGTGTGATTCCATCACCCGAGAGAGGGCGGCATCGATCCGCGATGCCATTAAGTCCTACGATTCGGCGACGCAGGCCGTCAAGGACGCCATTCACGAGGAGTGCGCCCCCAAGGAGACGTACGCCAACGCGCAGCGCGCCGGTGCCGAGGCTGCATTCAGCCCCGGAGTCCCGGAGTGCACGACCGACCAGGTGACCACGACAATCAACGGCACCATCACGCTGAGCTCCACGAGTGCTATCTCCTCGCTCGGCCCCCTTGAGCTCACGATTTCCGGCTACACACTCGACAAGGGAACCACGCTGAGCCCCTCCTCCCCCTACCAGGGGACGACGACGGTGACACTCACGCCGGGGACCCCCGCTACGTTCACAATCTCCGTCCCCTACGACCCGGCGATGACCGACAAGACCGAGTGCGGGTTCTCGATGACGTCCTGGTGGCCGACCAGCCTCTGACAAACGCGTGAGGCCAATCACTGAACAGATTCCATCAATTCACGCTGGCCTAGAATTGACAGGACACAGCGAAAGGAGTCTGCTCGTGAGCAACCCCGTCCAGGGCTGGTACGCAGATCCCGAAGGATCCGACCAGCTGCGCTGGTGGGACGGCACCCAGTGGAGCGACCAGTTCCGCCCTGCACCCACCGGCAACGAAGCAGCTAGTGACACCCACCCTCAGCCCTCCATGCAAGTAGAGGAGCCCCCCACCGGCGCTCCCGTCCAGGTGCCCGCCCCGGCGAAGCCCGCGGCGAAGCCCCCCGCCTCGCAGCTCATTACCACGGGAATCCTGGGACTCCTGACGTTCTTCTTCATCGCTGGCGCTGCCCTAGCAGGCAGCGCGTATGTGAGTGCCGGTAACGACCTGCAGAACGCACAATCCCTGTACGATCAGGCAGAGCAGACGCTCCAGGAAGCGAAGGACGCAGCCAAGTGAGCGAACACTACTCCCGCCCCCTGTCTTTCCCGCAACACAAGGTCCGTGGCCTGACTATCGTCAACCGGATCTTGGCCCTCATCGTTATCGTCAGCGCGATCGCCATGATCACGCTCTTCTCACAGGCCGTTTCCCGTAACAACGAGGTGAAGAGCCTGACGAGCGCGACGGAAAATGCCAAGAGGCGGACCCTCGAAATCAAGGCGACCAGCTGGTGCGACCAGATCACGTCGGAGAACGCCGACAACGTTGCAGGTCTCTTCGCGAGCTATGAGTCAGGATTGCCCGATGTGAAGCGCGAGATTGATCGACAGTGCGAGAAGCGCGTGTCTATCGCCCAGATGCTCGCTCAGCAAAGTCCCATGAACGCGTTCGACGTCGACCACGAATGCACCGTTAACGACGCAGTGGATGGCGCGTCCTGCACCGTGACCGTCACCCCGCGCTCGTCCACGATGAAGAAGCGACTCGAGGTATTTTCATCGACGACGATCACGATGCGTATGCGTGTCGCCGACACTCCGACGAACTTACTCACCGATCCACACGTGATCGACAACGTCGCGACCATGACGCTTGATTCGAGCGGATCCGGAACGATGTCTTTCGATGTTCCCTTCGACATCAGCTGGGGCACCGCTTACGACATCCAGGTGACGTCGTACTTCCCGAACGAATAAGCCTGAGCATCGCACGATAGTCCCGCTGCCCGCACGGGTGGCGGGACCATCGCTTCCCCTGAGATATCGCACCGCACCTCACTGTCCATATGCGACGTGAGGCCCATCACTGACCGATTCAATGAAATTCAAGCTCCCCTAGAATAGTCAGGACACAGTGAAAGGAGGCTCCTCGTGAGCAACCCCGTCCAGGGCTGGTACGCAGACCCTGCAGGAACTGACCAGCTGCGCTGGTGGGACGGCACCCAGTGGACCGACCGCTATCGGGCCGCGCCCGCTTCCAGCACCGCCACGGATTCCGAAACCCCGAACGCCGCAGGCGATGCCGCGGCCACCAGCGAGACCACCGACGCCACCGCCGCAGAGACGTCGCCGCAGCCCGCCAACGCCACGGTGCAGTTCACCCCCGTGGCCCAGGCGCCCGCCACCAAGGCTACCCGCGGACAGATCGTCCTCGCCGTCATCGCCTCGCTCCTCGTCGTCCTCTTCCTGGGCACGAGCATCGTTGCGACAGGTATGCACGGAAAGGCACAGGAGGACGTCGAGCATTCTCAGTCCATCCTCAATGACGCGCAGAAGGAACACCAGAAGGTGCAGGAGGCAATGAATGAGTGACCTGAACACGGCCGCAGCCACCGAGGCTCCCACCGCCACCGTAGCCCCGGCGAAGCCCGGTAAGAGCAAGGGCCTGACCCTCTTTAACCGCCTCGCCTTCATCATCGCAGCGCTCCTTGCGCTCATGACCGCCATCATGCTCCTTCTGACCGTGCAGGCCTCCAGGTCCGCTGTCAATATGCGCGACGAGGCCGCAGCGACCCTCAAGCAGGCCGGCGAAGAGTTCGCCCCCTACTGGTGCTCGCAGATCACCCCCGAGAACGTCAAGAAGTTCGACGACCTGCGTACCGAATTGGTGACGATGGACGACGAGATCCAGAGCGCCGTCAAGGAACAGTGCTACAAGAAGACTGTCATCAACGACCTCGTCGCCAATAACACGCCCAACGAGGCTTTCAGCACCGAGTCGAGCGAGTGCGTCGCCAATGAGTCGCGCACGGCTCTGACGTGCTCCGTGACCGTCAAGGCCAGCGAGGACATGAAGAAGGGCCTCGCGATGCTCTCCTCCGCGACGGTAACGCTCGACATGACCGTGCGCACGACGAACAACGCGTTCACGTCGAAGGGATACGACGTCGGCGACGTGGCCACCCTGACCGTCGACAGCAACGGAAACGGCAGCGCGCAGTTCGAAGTTCCCTACGACCCCACCTGGGGCGAGTACTACAAGATCGGCGTGAAGTCGTTCTACCCGAACGAGTGACGCGGCTTCCCTGATCACACCGACCCCGTCGCCCCATGGGCGGCGGGGTCTTTGTGTGCGGTGCGGCTGATGATGAGGCGCAAGGCCACGGAAGGACATCGAGCAACGGGACGACCAACCCACCATGTCAACGTCCCGCGGAGGGGCGCCCAGGCCTCGTCGATGAGATCAGTAGTGCTCGTGGGAGTCGTAGCCGCGAAGCCGATCAAGCTCTCGGCGCTCCTTCTTGGTCGGTCGCCCGCTGCCCTTCTCTCGCATCGCAACCGGGATGTGCAAACGAGGACGCTCCGGGGTGCGATCATCATAGGCGGTGCGAGCCTGCGGGTAGGAGACGCGCTTGCTCAGCAGCAGGACCACCCCAAGGATGCGGTCGAAGCCCTCGATGCGCAGGCGCACCTCGTCCCCCACGCGTACCTTGTACGCCGCTTTGACGGGTTCACCGTTGACGCGCACGTGCCCCGCACGCACAGCGGCCGTGGCTTGGGAGCGTGACTTGAGCTGGCGGGTCGCCCACAGCCAGGTATCCACGCGCACGGATGACGATGCGAGCGCTCCGGCGGGGATAACGACTTCGTCGGGGGTCTGACTCATCGGCATCCCCTAGTTGATGCGACGAATACGCTTCTGGTGGCGGGGCGTCAGGATGATCGCGACGAGCGCGCACAGGATCGGCATGCCTATGAGCATGCCCAGGAGTGCACCCCACGGCACGACCGGCCGCAGCGTGGTGAGCGTCGAGAAGATATGCGAGTTGGCGAACGTGATGACGGTGAGGACGCCAACGACGAGGCCGGACAGAACGGCCGTCGGGATGACATTCAGCGCGAGCACGATACCCTGCCACGTGGTGACGTGGCGACGCATCGCGGGGGCCGCGCCGATCGCATCGAGGGTATCAAGATCGGGCCGCATGTCCGAGGCCGACAGGGCGACGACGAGGGCGACCGTGGCCGCCGCGGCAACGATGGCGATAAGCGCTGCGACGTAGGGCAGGACGAGGGAGCGCATCGTCGGCACGATGACCTGAGCCGAGGCGCCGGGCACCTGGCGGGCAATCGTCGCCTGGAACGACGGAGCATCGACGGGACTGACCTGCTTTTCAACGGTCAGGAGCTCGCCCAGAGGCCGCGCTTGCAGGCCCAGGTAGGACGCTGCGGTCGGTGACAGTACGATGACGTTGACACGGGTCAGGGGTGTAGCGACAAAGGTCTGGACGGTCGTCACCTTGGCATCCGGAAGATTATCGTCCGAGGCACCCGCGGCCTTCGCTTCCGCAATGGCACTCATGTCGAGGCTGCGCAGCGTCACCTGGCCGGCACCGTCGATATAGTCCGGGTCGGGAATGAGGACGCCGCCGGCGTTGAGGGTGGCCGTTGCACGCACCATGTCGTCTTCGTTGGCGAAGTACCCGGCCTCACGCAGATACGTGCCGTCGTCGACCATGTAGGCCAGATCCAGCTCCGTCATGGTGCCCATCTTGTCCGACATCGTGAACGTCGAACCGTTGTAGGGGTGCACCGCCTCGACCATGGTGGTCGGGCCACCCGGCCCGCTGTTCCACGCCAGGCCGCTCAGCGTCACCTGCGAGGTGACACCGCGCTGGGCGTCAACGGCGTCAACGGCCGACTTCATGAGGTCACGCGACCGCTTGACAGATTCGGTGCGGTCGACGGTCGACACGAAGACCTGACCGCGCTGGCCCACGTGGGGACGAGCGTTCCAGCCGGCCTCGTTCGACGAGGACAGGGTGATGAGCAGGCCGCAGGCGACGAACACGGTCGTCAGGATCGAGGCCATGGCGGGGAACGTGCGGTGGCCGTTTCGCACGGCGTCGCGCAGCGCCAGACGCATGCTCATCGAGGCGCGACGATTGGGGGCGCGCCAGCGTGTGAAGATGTATGGAATCGACCCGATGAGGCCGGCCTCGAGCAGGCCGATGCCGATGACGAGGGCAAGTACCGATCCACGCCAGGCGGCGATGCCTAACAGCGGGAGTCCGGCCAGCAGCGCCAGGGGGTAGATCATGCGACGACGCACGAGGCGGGACGGTTCCCACACGCGCCCACCGATGACCGCGGAGGTGTCGATGTGCGACGAGGTGTGCGCCGGCGACACCGACGCCATCAGGGACAGAAGGACCGGCAGGAGCACCGACAGGGCCAGCGGCCACCACGGCACGATACCGATGCCCAGGCCCGACCACATGCCGATGCCGACCATAGCGGCCGCAGACAAGGCGGCAGAAAAGAGCGCCGAGTAGATGCCGATGATAACGCCGTGGGCAATCGTGAGCCTGCGTCCGTCCGTGCGGTCGCCGCCGTTCGCAACGATCATGGCGGCTGTGCGCATCACCGAGCGCTGAGCGACGGTGTACAGCGGCGAGATGAGCAGGATCAACTCCGTGAGGATCAGGAGAATACCTGCAACGAGGAGAAGGTACTGCCCGGGGTTCGTCCGACGAGTGTTCTGGGAATCCTGGTACTGCGCAATCTGCGAGGAGAGCACCGAGGCATCGGGCGGGTTCGCAAGCACCTGGCGAGACAGGACAGAGAAACCGGATGCGTTGATTTCGCGGATCTTTTCCCAGGTGACAGGCTCTGGTCCGATCACGTACCAGGCCGTCTGCGTGCGCCCCGCGACAGCCAGGCGATCGATGGGAAGCGTTCCGTCGCCGATAATGGCGCGCTCGGTACCACCGATGATTGCGTCGATAACGACGCTCCCCTTGAGGGTCTGCGTCGTTCGTTCCTTGGCGATCGTCAGGGACAGGTTGACGCTGTCTCCGACCGAGACCGAGAGCGCTCGGGCGACATCCTGAGAGATCACGGCGTGGCCGACGGCCAGCGGCCCGCTCTTGCCTCCTGCGTTCACGCGCGGGGCCTCGAGCTCGGCGGTCTGCGTACCGTTGTTGACCGTGAAGCCCGCGCCGTCAGCCGTCTCCAGACGCAGCTGGTAGAGGGTATCGACGGCGATCAGCTGATCACCTGCGGGCACCCAGCTGGTGAGAGTCTCCATCGAGACCGTTACCTCGTCGTTCGAGGCTCCCTGCCCGAGACGATCCACCGTAAAGTCCTGCTCGATCGCTGTCGAGGAGCGGTGCAACGTCACCGCCTGCACGTCGCTGCGGTGTCCAAGCCACGACGAGGCCTGGTAGCGCTGCGAGGTCGTGACATCCCAGAAGGTGATCGCCGCGATCGCGATAATGATCGGCAGCGAGATCAGAAACACCGCCGTGAGCGTGCGCCCCAAGCTTTGGCGCGCATCACGAGAGGCGATGCGGAGTACTACTCCCCATCGCCTCATCCGTGTGTTGAGTCGGCTCATTAGATCCTTGGTGCTGTGTCTGCCAGCAGATCCCTCAGCGAATCTCCCCTCGAGCGATCGACGATGCGACCGTCGCGCAGGAAGACAGTTCGATCTGCCCATGCGGCCATTCTGGCCTCATGAGTCACGAGGATACCGGCTGCACCGGCATCAATGTGATCACGCAACACCAACATGATCTGTTCGCCAGTGTGAGAATCGAGCGCACCCGTCGGTTCATCCGCAAGAATGACCGAGCGGTTACCCACGAGCCCGCGGGCAATCGCGACGCGCTGTCGCTGACCACCGGAAAGCAGCTCCGGGAAGCGGTCCGCCAGGTCGGCGACGCCCACTTCCTCCAGCGCAGCCATCGCAGCCGCGCGGACCTTCGACGGGCTCACGCCGTCGAGCTGCAGCGGCATCTCAACGTTTTCAAGAGCCGACAGGGACGGGATCAGATTGTAGTCCTGGAAGACGTATCCAATCGAGCGGCGACGCACCTCGGCACGGTGAACACTGTCCAGCGACGCCAGGTCAACCCCGTTAATGAAGACATTTCCGCGGGTCGGGCGCTCGAGACCACCGGCGATCGACAGCAGCGTGGACTTCCCGGAGCCAGAGGGTCCCATAACAGCGAGAAGCTCGCCGGGTGCGACCTCAAGGTCGATCCCGTCGAGCGCTCTCACTCGGACGCCGTCCGCGCCGAACTCATGTCCGACGCCAACCATCCGGATCGGTAGTGGCACAGGCTGGCTCATCGCACCCCGGCACGCTCCGAAATGCCGACCTCAGCCTGGGCCCAGCTCATCGAGCGACCCTTCGCAGCAGCGAAGGCAGCGCGACGCGCGGCCTCGGAGACCGCACCGGACTCGATGTGATCGAGCCAGTTGAGCTCGGCCTCGAGGTCGAAGATGT
>ERZ773214.1832-NODE-1832-length-11987-cov-25.901358_pt1 | contig 11987 bp, 12 predicted proteins | sample MGYA00511238_ERZ773214 | MGnify/ENA primary metagenome ERZ773214 (study PRJEB29015, sample SAMEA2738157) | human oral metagenome | biome: human oral; feature: human-associated habitat; material: saliva | place: China | collected 2259 ...
AGGCGTCCATCCTGCTCGAGCAGACGATCGGGCGCGGCCTGCGCCTGATGTGGCGCGGCGACCTCTCCATCGACGAGCTTAAGGCTGAGACTCGCGAGCGCATCAGTAAAGGGCTGGAACCGACCAACTACTTCGACGTGCTGTTCATTGTCGAGCACCCGGCGTTCAGCGACTTCTACGATGAACTGCTTAGCGGCGGCCTCATGGTCGAAACCGGTGACGACGCCGACAGTACCGGTGCTACCGGCGACCTGGAGCACGTTGATCTGCGACCTGGATACCAGGCGTACGACTTCGAGATCCCAGTCATCTTGCGCGATGCCGACGAGGAACTGCGCCAGCCGAGCATCAATCCGCTCGAGCTTTCGGCGTCGCCGTATCCGCTCGACTTGATCATCAAGACCGTTGGCAAGGGCGACCGGTTCGTCTCGCACGACGCTGAGACGGGCACACAGTACGGCGACTACCGCGTCGATGGCGGCGTTCTCACTGCCACTGGCTACAACGACTACCTCTCGCGCATGACAACGCGCATCACCGAGGCGCTCGGCCGGACGATGACGAAGAGCCAGAGCAAGTACAACGAGAACACAAAGTTTCCGATTCTCCAGGCGTACCGCCCGCTGCTCACAGGGTGGCTCGACAGCTACATCCGACATCGCCTCTTCGGTCAGGAGTTCGACCCGCTGGCCGAAGAGAACTGGCGCGTGCTGCTGCTTGACGACATCGCGCACAGCATCGCCGGAACGTTCGCCACCAAGCTCGTCGGGCTCCAGGACAGCCAGGTTGTGGCCTCCGCCGAGGTGCAGCACCGTTCACTGTCCGAGGTCACCACGATCCCCGTTCGCGGCAGCACCGCCGAAGAAGTCAACAAGTGCATCTACCCGAAACTGCCGATCCCATCGCAGGGCGGCGGTCTTGAACGGCGGTTCATCCGCTGGGCCGACAAGGACTCGGGCATCGAAGCCCTGGCCAAGGTGCACGAGTACCGGCACAATTTCCTGCATCGGCCTTACCTGAAAGCGGATGGCATGCCCGCGCAGTACTCGCCAGACTTCCTCATCCGCACGCCGTTCACCATCTACGTCGTCGAGACCAAGGCACAGTCGGCGCTCAGTGACGAGAACGTGCAGCGCAAGCAGAAGGCTGCGCTGGCATGGTGCGAGCAGATCAACGAGCTACCGGAGGAACAGCGCGACGGCCGGGATTGGGCATACGTGCTGCTCGGCGAGACGATCGTGAATGAGTGGCACAAGAAGAACGCCACGGTGACCGACCTCCTCGAGTATGCAAGGCTACGGAAGGCGAGCTCACCACGACAGGAGCGCATGTTCTAGCTGACGGACTTGTATGGGGTTGAGTTCAGGTTTAATGTTTAATCATTTCTGAACGAGGCAGTGGCCGGGTCGCGCGAGGGCGTGGCCCGGCCACTTGCTTATGGCGAGAGTAACAGGTCCATCTGCGTGACGAAGTGTGCGATGCTCTTGGAATGCCAAGGGATCCTCGCCTTGATGGCGAGGATCCCCGTAGTAGTCTGCGTTGGTCCAAGCCCAACGCGATTACCAATATGATAACATTAAAGTGTGGTAGAGGGAAGTGTGATCTTAAACCTAGCTGGTTCGGCGAGGCTTGCTCCGTACCTCCAGGAAGCGGATGGAGATGACGAGCGTGCTTGTGAACTTTACTTGTGGGTTACAGATCTCGCGGGGGCGTTGTTTTCGACTATCGCGTTTGTTGAGGTCGGTCTACGTAATTCAATGGACCGGAAGCTTCGGGTCTGGAATGATAAGCAGGGGATAGACTATGGGGAAGAATGGGCACTCCGTAAGGGTGCGGCACCCCTGCTGTATGATCTTGTTACGCATAAAAGTTTGGCGAGTGCGCAGAATTTTGCAAGTGAGCAATCACGCTTGCGTCCAAAGACTCATCCGCGTCGTTTGGCAGCCGTCACGCACGATGATGTTGTGTCGCATTTTATGTTCGGAACCTGGGTCTATCTCATTAAGCCAAGGGTCCGCAATCAGCCTCAGCAATGTCAACAGTTGTGGCAAGAATGTTTGTCGCACGCGTTTCCATATGCCGACCCTTCCGACTCCGGTCGTGAGAAGCTGGCTGATCAGCTCGATCGGGTGAGGAAGCTGCGGAATCGTGTGGCTCATCATGAGAATTTGCTGTCCGTCGACATACGCTGGCGGCTGCGGGATATGCTCGGCGTTCTTGCGTTGATAGATCCGAATCTACCTGATCTTGCGATGCAGAGCAATCGTGTCCGCTCGCTTGTTCGGGCGGATCCTCGCCGCTCGTGGTAAGCGTAGTCGTGGAGGGTAGAGGCCTGGGCGACGCTGGTCCAGAAGGGGTTGAGATCGTTGACTACCACTAAAATTGCTCCGATTCACCCGGGTGAAGTCCTCATGGAGGACTTCATCGAGGGTTTTGGAATTACGCAGCATAAGCTTGCCGTCGCTATCGATGTTCCGCCCCGTCGTATCAATGAGATCGTCCATGGGAAGCGCGGGATCACGGCGGATACTGCCATGCGGCTGTCCCGCTACTTTGGCACGACCCCGGGGTTCTGGATGAACCTGCAGATGCGCTATGAGCTCGATCGTGCCGAAGATGTGCTGGGGGACACGTTGAGCGGAATCGTTCCGCTCACGATGGTCGAAGTCGCCTAAAAGGTCTCAATCTGACGAGGCAGTGGCCGGGTCGCGCATTGAGCGCGGCCCGGCCTTTTTGTGTGCACTGGCCTTGGGTTATGCGGGGCCCCTGGCGGCGTCAGCGGCCCTTAGGCGGCGTCGGCGGCCCCTAGGTGGCGTCAGGGACCCCTAGGCGGCGTCGGTGTCTTTAGCGGGCTTGGGGGAGCCTTGGCCCGAAGTGGTGCGCAAAACCTTAGAGCTGGTGGGGCGCTCTAGGCGCACCAAGAGGTCAATTTGCTTAGGTTCATAGCCCAGCGAGATGCTCACATCCTGCTGAAGGCGGCTGCGTAGCGTGGACACCGTCCAGTCAATCTCGCACTCTTGAGACACGCTGGCATCAGCTTGAATCTGCAGGTGGCTTAAGGTGCCGCTAACCCACACCGTGCAGCGCTCCACCCCGGGCACGCCCTGCGCCCGCTCAGATAGGGCCTGCGACAAAACCTCAGGGTCCAAGGTAGTGAGTAAAAGCCCCTCAGAGTCACTCAGGCGCATAGGTGAGGCCGCTACCCGGCGCGGCACCTGCATGAGAAGCAGCGCCAGACCACCAATGATGGCAAGCACGGAGGCCAGCGCAAGCACGGGTAAAAGCCAGTTTGCTTGACTGGCGACGGCGCCCACCCGCCCCTGCTTAGAAGCTAGGTAGGGGGCGGCGTCGGGCCAAAAACGAGCCAAACCCAGGCCCGAAGCCAGCAGCCAAGCGGAGGCGACCAACAAAACAAAGCCACAGATAGCCAGGACGCACCGGTTTAGCGGGGTGGAAACTGAACGCATAATCGTGCCTCCTTAGCTCGCGTGCTTGACGCGCACGCGGCTGCCTTTAATGCCCACCGGGGCGAGCATTTGTAGGGCCTGGTCAGTCTGCTTTTGGGCGGCCTGCTGCACGGGCTCTAGCTCATCTAGGACGCTGTGGACGACGACGTTAACCCGCGAGCGGCGGGCAGTGGCCGAAACGGAGTTAGCGCCGCCCAGCTGCTCAACCTGTAGCCTTACCAGTTTGGCCAGGTCACGGCGCCTAACTGCGGTCTGGCCAGGAATGTCGTCGGGGAGAATTTCGACGCGCTCAGGCCGCCCGGGCCATAGCGCCGCAATAATCATGATTAGGCCACAGGCCGCCAAAACCCCGGCGGCAATAAGCGCCGCAGTGGAGCTAAGCGAAGTGGATTTGATGGCTTCAAGTGCGTGTAGGGCGTGGCGCGGCCAGTAGCCGGTGATGAGCCGCTGGCCGGTCAGCCAAGCCCCCAGGCTTCCGCCGGCAAGCAGCAACAGGGCTAGAACCACGCTGGAGCCGCTGCGTGAGGGGCGGCGAATGAGTTTTGGAACTTTTCTCATTTCAGGTTCTTCCTGCCTGGGCCGGCGGGGTTAAGCCAGGAGATCTCAATATTGATCTTGCCGACGCTCAGCCCGGTCAGGTGCTCCACCCGGCTGCGTACATGTGCGCGCACGGCCTCGATTGTGTCTGCCAGTGGTGTGGGAAAAACCAGGCCTAGGTTCATGTGTAAGACGGCTACCTGCCCGTAGAGCTCACATTGGGCTTCGGGGCGGGAGGAAAAGTTGCGGCGGGCGCCGATGCCTAAAACCCCGCCGGCGTTGGAGCCAACATTGCCGGTTTCATAGGCGGCTTCTGCGGCAATTTTAGCCACGACTTTAGCCGGAATGGTGGTGGTGCCGCGCTGGGCGGTGCCCGCGTCGGTGCCAGCGGCTTGGGCGGTGCCAGTACCGCGCTGGGCGGTGCCCGGCTGCCCGGCCTGACCGGTTGTGGGCTGGAGGCCTGAGGATTGGGTGGCTGCAGGTGAGGCGAGGGGCGCCATCGTCACTTCCTTAGCCGCTCAAGGAAGCTGCGGACATCGACCCGGCCCTCCAGGTACAGGCCCACCCCCAACCCGACCAGGCCACACAGTGACACCAGCACAAAGTCAGCGAAGGAGCCAAAAGCCAGAACGGTTCCAAGGAACAGGCCTACTAGGAGGGACAGGTGCGTTGTCTTCATGAGATCTCCTCAGATCAAGGCGTAAATTACTTGAGGTTGTTAGTCTCAGATTCGTCGCCGGGCAGGTGTACGTCGGTGACGTGGATGTTGACCTCAACTACTTCCAGACCGGTGCTGGTCTCGATCTGCTCAATGATGTTGTTACGGATCGCCTCGGTGACCTCAATGATAGGGGCGCCGTAGTCAACCACCACGGTGACTTCAATGGAGGTCTGGGTTTCGCCCTTCTGTACGTTAATGCCGCCGGTGACGTTGGTCTGGGCGGTGGGGATGCGCTCGGTCATGGCGGTGAAGGCGCGGCGCATGGCGTTACCCATGCTGTAGACCCCGGGCACCTCGCGCGTGGCCATGCCGGCGATCTTGGCGATGACGTTCTCGTCGATGGTGGTTACCCCGTGGGAGGTGTGCAAAGGAGTGTTGGGGGTGCTGTCCGCTTCAGTGTTTTTGTTCTGCTCGGACTGCTTGCTGGTGTCGCTCATGGGAAGGCTCTTTCTTTGATCTGAGTAGGTGGCCGACGGCGCACGGTGTTGCTTGCCGTCAGGGTTGGCGTTGCTTGCCGCCATGATTGCCGCGATAAACGCACTAAAAGGTGCGTTTGTCTAAGAATCCCTACCGCCTCAGTCTATAGGGCTTTTGTCTTAAAAAGGTGAAGTGGGGCAGTTTTAAAGGAGCTTTCTTTTCTGACTCGATATTGGCTCGCCTATATTGGATGTGTTCACGGCTTGCATAGGGAGGAAAAGTTCATGGATCCTCGTTTTTCGCGCGCATATGGCGCATTGGCTGGGTTAGCGCTGGGCGATGCGCTGGGTATGCCAACGCAAGCGATGTCTCCACAGCAGATTCAAACGGTTTACGGCCATGTCACGGGCCTGGTGGATGGGGATAAAAGCCAACCCTATGCGCCGGGTATGGCGGCCGGGTCGGTCACTGACGACACCGAGCAAGCATTATTGATCGCTTCCCTGCTGCTTAAAGGCCACGGCTCTGGGCTGAACTTAGATGCGGGCGAGTTCTCCCACGCCCTGCTGGCTTGGGAAGATTCCATGATTGAGCGTGGCTCGCTGGATCTGCTGGGGCCCTCCACGAAGGCGGCACTTGAGCGTGTACGTGCAGGTGAAGACCCACTGCGTGTGGGCGGTGAGGGCACCACTAATGGGGCGGCAATGCGGGTGACACCGATCGGGATTGCGGCGTCGACGTCGGACCGGCAGCTTTTCGCCGACGCCGTGTGGTCCTCATGCCAGGTCACGCACGCCACCCGTCAGGGCTTTCAGTCGGCGGCGCTAGTGGCAGCCGCCGTGTCACTCGGGATCGACGCCGGCGCTGCAGATGTGACGGCCCTGCTGTGGGAAGCTGTGGATTTTGTGCGCTCACTACCTGAGCGCGGCGCCTGGAGCCCAGAGCCGGATGTTGTGGCAGCCACGCACCGGGCATTAAAACTGGCTGCCCAGCCGTCGTCGTCCCTAGAGTGGCTGGCCGAGCAGATCGGCACGGCTGTGGCCTCAGCGCAGGCAATCCCCATGGCTTTCGCGCTGCTGGCACGCGATCCCTCCCCACGCGCCCTGCTGCAGGCCGCCAATTTGGGTGGTGACACTGACACAATTGGTGCGATTGCGGGCGCAATTTTGGGTGCAAGCTTGGGTGTTGAGGTTTTTGATGGTTACGGTCTGGCCCAGGTGGAGCAGGTTTCGCAGCTTGATCTGCCTAGCGTCGCTACAGATTTGCTGGCTCTGCGTGATAGGAAAGGCGGCGGCTCTACCCCCGCAGCAGCTACGACGTCGCCCAACCCAGAAAAACCCGCGCTCGCCAAAACCCTAGCCGCGTCCCCACAAAAATGCGCCCCGGCGGGCCGCGTGGTGCTGATGGGCCAGATCCTTGTAGACCTGGCTGTGCGTGGCGAGGCATTACCGGCCCCTGGCGGCGACGTATGGGCCAGCGATGAAGGAATGCATGTGGGTGGGGGCTTTAACGCGCTGGTGGCCGCGCGGCGTATGGGCGCCCAGGCCGTCTCGCTCAGCCCGATTGGCCAGGGTCCCTACTCTTTACTCATCCAGCAGGCCCTGCAGCGCGCGGAAATTACGGACGCCGGGCCCCGCATTGACGGTATCGATAACGGTTTTTGTATTGCGTTCACTGACCAATCCGGGGAGCGCACCTTTATCTCCACGCGGGGCGCTGAGACGAGGGCACCAGCAAGCGCTTGGGCGGACTTCACCGCAACGATGCGCCCGGGGGATGTGCTTTACATTGACGGCTACCTCATGGACCACCCGGCTAACCGTCAGGCAGCGCAGGCGGCGCTGGAGGCCCTACCTGAGGGCGTGCAGGTCATTTTGGATGTCTCGCCTGTTATTGGCATCCCGCAGGGCCTACCTGCACGTGACGTAATTGTCTCGATGAACCATAGGGAAGCTCAGCAGATCATTAACCAAAGCGCAGAGCGCGGCTTGGGGCAGGGCCAGGAGCTGAGCCGAGGGCAGGGCCAGGAGCGGAGCCGAGGGCAGGGCCAGGGGCACTGCCAGAAGCAAGGGCAGGACGGGGAGCAGAGCCAGTGGTGCGGCCAGGCACGTGAGGCCGGCTTGGTAGCCAGCTTGGTAGCCAGTTTGCTGGGACGCTCCGTTGTGGTGCGTGCCGGAGCTGAAGGCGCCTATTTCGCCAGGCCAGCGGCGGCTCCGGCGGGGGCTTCAGCAGAGGGAGCAGTTGCGGCTCCGGTGGCGGCCAGCGCGAATACTGGCGCAGATGTGACTTACATTCCGACGCCGCGTGTTGTGGTTATCGACACTAACGGCGCAGGTGACGCCCACTCTGGCGTGTTGGCAGCGGCTTTAGCGCAGACAATCCCCCTAGAGCGAGCGCTTTTACTGGCTAACTGTGCAGGCGCTCTTTCCACGACCCTAGTGGGACCAGCTGCCTGCCCGGCGCGCGAGCAGATCGAGGCTGCAGCTGACGCGCTCGCGGACTAGGCGCGCTAGCGCTTGTCAGTGTCTAGGCATGGGCTCCCGAGCGCGGCTGGCGTTGCCTGAGCCCAGGCCGGCTGCTGGCTTCGCCTAGACCTGGGCTGGGGGCCGGCGCAGAGGCGGGTCTAAGACAAAAGCAGTCGCATCAACTCCTGGGACTAGGCGGTAGAGGGCGGCCGGGCGCCCGGCCCCTTCGCGCACGCTGTCTCCAGTGGGCTCAATGAACGACGCCGTTTTTGTGGCTTTTCGGTGGAAATTGCGCGGATCTAGGGCAGAACCCCAAATAGCCTCATAGGTGGTGCGCAGCTGGGTGATCGTAAACTGCGGCCCGCAAAAAGAGGTGGCCAGAGGTGAGTATTCAATCTTAGAGCGGGCGCGCTCGACGCCGTCGGCCAAAATAGCGTCGTGGTCGAAAGCTAGGGGAGAGTCGGGACCAAGCAGGGCCTCAACGGGCTGCCACAGCGCCCCGGCGGCGTCGCCCCCCGCATGAGTGGGGGAGAAAGAAGGGGCCAAGAGCAGGTAGGCCACAGAAAGAACCGGGCCGCGCGGGTCACGCCCAAGGGGGCCGTAAGTGCGCAGCTGCTCAAGGTGACCGGGGGGAGTGACGCCAGTTTCCTCCTCAAGTTCGCGCGCGGCGGCCTGATCTGTCTGCTCGCCGCTGCGCAGAAAACCGCCAGGTAGGGCCAGGCGGTCACGGAAAGGTTCGATGCCTCGGCGCACCACGAGCGCGTTGAGCGTGTGGTCAATGACTGTCAGGGCGACGACGTCGACGGCGATCGGGAAGGTGACAGGTTCAATCATGACTCTAGCCTAACCTATTTGCGTCAAGTTGACATTAAAGCCTGAAGGGGTTTATCGTCATAGTGACACAAACAAATGGGAACTACCTAAGGAGTCATCATGGGAACCCTTCACAACCACCCCTTCTTCATCCGCTACCAGGGCGGCGCCGGCGACCACGTCGTCCAGATCAGCGCCGGACGCACCATCCGCTCCGGGGTTGGCCAATCCTTCTGGCTGCGCAAAGGCCGCTGTGCACTGGCGGAAGTGCCCACCGCTAACCGCGCCCACAGCTTCCTGGTGCAGGTAGCCTCCAGCGACCAGCAGAACGTAAACGCCCAGGTGGCCGTCACCTACTGCATCGAGAACGCCGAGGCCGCCGCCGCGCACTACGATTTCGGCCTCTACCCGCGTGAAGCAAAGAAAGACGCGCAGGGCCTGTGGCAAATCGACGAAACCGTCACCCGCATCGCCCACTCCGCCCTGGCCTCAACCATCGGCGCCATGGCCCTGTCTGAAGCCATCTCCGGCTCCCTGGAGCGAGTTAGCGGGCTCCTGACCCAGGCTTTCGCCGCAAACGAGCAGCTGCAGGCCACCGGCGTGGGCATTGTTGACGTGCGATTGCTGTCCCTGCGACCCGATGAAGGGGTTGAATCCTCCCTGCGCGCCCCATTGCTTGAGCAGCTGCGTGCCGAGGCTGACCGTGCCCTCTACGAGCGCCGCGCCCTCGCCGTCGAGCGCGAATCCCAAATCTCCGAAAACGAGATGCAATCCAAGCTTGACCTGGCCCGTAAGCGCGCCGACCTGGTTGACCAGGAAGGCCACAACGCCAGGCGCGAAGCTGAAGAGAAAGCCGCCGCCGACGCGATCGCCGTCGAGGCTGAATCGCGCCGAATCGTAGAAAAAGCCAAGGCCTTTGAGACCGACTGGAACACCGCCGGGCGCGCTCGAACCGCCAATGACGCGGCCTACATCCAGGCCGTCGCCGAGGCCGGGCCTGAGGTGGCGCGCGCCCTGGCACTTAAGGAGCTGGCAGGTCACATGCCTTCCTTTGGCAACATCACCATCACCGCTGACGTGCTCAGCGACCTGGTGTCGGCCTTCACCGGCTCAGCCAAGGCAGGCAAGTAATGCGACGCCGCGCGGTGATTGTGCGCCGCCCCACCGAATATGACGAGCTCATGGACCGCTACTCCACGCGCGGCCAGGTTGAGTTTGTACTGCGCTCACGCGGGCGCAGCCTTGAGGAGGTGGAGCGCGCGCACGAGTGCCACCTGGCGGCCCTGGCGCGGGTGCGGGCGGGGATCCCAGACGGCTGGGCTAGTGCCGACGTCGAACGCGACTCACTGTCTCGCTTCCTGTTTGCGCCCGAGGACGTAATTGTTGTGGTTGGTCCTGACGGTCTGGTGGCTAACGTGGCCAAATACGTGGGCGAGCAGGTAGTGGTGGGGGTTAATTCCGTGCCCCAAGCCAATGCGGGAGTGCTCGTGCGTTGCACGCCCGAGCAGGGGGTGGGGGCGCTGTGCCGCCTGGAAACGGGCTCTGACCTGCGCGTTGACCAGCTGACTATGGTGCGCGCGGCTGCCGATGATTCGCGCACACTCACCGCCCTCAATGAGGTGTTTATTGGGCACCCAAGCCACCAAAGTGCCCGCTACGAACTCACCTTGGGCTCCCGCGCAGAGCGCCAGTCCTCCTCCGGCGTCGTTGTTTCCACCGGGACCGGCGCCACGGGCTGGGGCGCCTCCCTAAAACGCGGGCGGCACATGGGGGATCTGCCCGCGCCCACCTCGCACTCCCTGGCCTGGTTTGTGCGCGAAGCCTGGCCCTCACCCCACACCGGCACCAACTGCACTGAAGGAATCCTAGGGGAGGGGGAGGAACTGAGCCTGGTGGTGAGCAGCGAATCCCTGGTGCTCTTTGGTGACGGCATAGAATCCGATCGCCTCACCCTCACCTGGGGCCAAAGCGTGCAGGTCTCACGCGCCCCGCGCGCCCTGTCTCTAGTTGACCCGGCGGGGCTGCGCTAAGCGAAAGCTTGTCGATGCAAAAAGGGCGGAAAGGCAAGCGGCAAGAATCCACATAGCCTCAACTGTAGAACTTGACTGTAGAACGCAGTGTTCGCTATAGCCGTAATATCAGTTATTTACTTGACTATATCAAAATGTATTACTGAGTAATATTGTTAAGTCAGGTTGTCTATCGTGACGGGTGTTTTCCTTAAGCGTGCCTTGCCAAATGTGCGGCGTTAAATGGCGTGCTTGCCTAAGGGGTAGGGTGTAGGATTACATATACGGTTACAACGGCTGTCGGTAACCACATTTATGATGGTGATAGGGGTGCTTGCGTCAAATGTCTTGTCGTAAAGAAAATGAGTGGACGAGGAAAAGCACAGATGGATTAGCGATTTCCGAGTCACTGTTAAAGTCTGCTTATAGTGGGCATCCGCTCGATCTTCAATCTAGCCAGGGCAAGCAGATGTCAAGCGATACGCGCCCAGGTGCTAAGAAAAACGCTATGATCACTAGGATACTTGAGGATAGTGACTACTTAGACGCTCTAGAACCTCCTTATGATGATAATGTCGTTCAGCTAATTGAAAATATTTCTGCTTTTATTCAAAAGATTCGTTTTTGCGGAAAGACTACTCTGTCAGATACTGAGGCACTTGCAGTTTTAAGGCAAGAAGCTCCACAACTTTATAAACTCTATGCGAAGGTTCTTGGGCCTGATGTTGTAAATGAGGCTGAAGTAAATCGGCTCTTCATAATTGAGGGTGTAGTTGGGGTCTGAATCCTCCGGTTTCGAGGAGGCAGCGGGCGATGTAGTTGGTGAGGTTGCGGAACCCAAGAGCGGATCCGCGTAGATGTTCAAGGCGCCCGTTGATAGCTTCGGTAGGGCCATTGGAGGTGTGGGGATGATCGAAGTAGGCCAGGATGTCCCTGGATCGGCGTTTGAGTGTCCTGCCCAGCGTAATGAGCTCTCTCAGACCCCTCGGTACACGCGTGCAGGTCAGTGTATTAATTTCGGCTTGCATCATGGCCTTGCCCGCAGCCGTGTCGGGCGCGCGGTAGGCATCAATGATGTTCTGGTAGGCACTCCAAGTGACCTCGAGGGCGACGTGCTCCTCACCGGAAAACAGGTCGAGTAGTTGGTGCTGCTGACGCGGCGTGAGCAGGCAAGATCTGGTGTGTAACATCCTGCGAGCCTTGTACAGGGGATCCGTGGCACGCCCGCGCCGATGGTGAAGTTCTTGCTGGATACGCCTGCGGCATTCATCCAAGGCGTTGCCAGCCAGGTGTACAACATGGAAGGGATCCATGACTGCCCTTGCATCGGGGAGTTCTTCGGCGGCAGCGCTCTTAAAACCAGTGAATCCATCCATCGCGACGATCTCGATACGCTCACGCCACGTGTCGGGCCGGGAGGCCAGCCAGGTTTTGAAGACCTGCTTGGAGCGGCCTGGGACCATGTCCAAGAGCCGGCAGGGGCCGCTGCGTTCGCGGATGGGCGTCAAGTCCAAGATAACGGTGACGTATTTGTCTCCGTAGGGGGTGTGGCGCCACA
>ERZ773214.1833-NODE-1833-length-11979-cov-3.028430_pt1 | contig 11979 bp, 9 predicted proteins | sample MGYA00511238_ERZ773214 | MGnify/ENA primary metagenome ERZ773214 (study PRJEB29015, sample SAMEA2738157) | human oral metagenome | biome: human oral; feature: human-associated habitat; material: saliva | place: China | collected 2259 ...
ATTGCGCTCTTCGGCCTTGGCACGAGCCAATTCGGCAGGTGTAAACCCATGCTTGGCAGCACGCCATAATTCGGTCATCACGGTTTGTGTGGCAGCCTGTGCCTGTCCGTCTTTGGCCATAATGGTTACTTGGATGGCGTATTTGGAGGAGGCATAGAGATATACGCCATAGCCCACCACGGCCTGTGTGAAGGGGCATTGGGGCTTAACCACCTGCTCGGCAAGGCGCATGCGCAGCATCGACATCATCAAAGAGCGGCGCACTAAGAGGCGTTGATAAGTGCTTGAGGCTTTGAAAGCGGGCGTTATGGGCGGCATTTTGCAGAACACTTGTACAAGCGTGGTGCGCTGTTCGGCATCGCTATCCACCACAACGATGGGCTTGGCGTTGTCGGCAACGGGCACAATGGCGGGTCGGCGCGCGGCCTTGGTGGGGCGTATGGGGGCGAAAAGTACCTCGATACGTTTGGCCGTGCGTGCCACATCCACATCGCCCACCACGATAATTGCTTGGTTCTGGGGATGATACCAGCGGTGATAATACTGCCGAAGGGTGGAAGGGCCAACGGTATCTATCACTTCCATCAAGCCTATTGGGGCGCGCCGAGCGTACAAACTGTTGGGGTAAAGGCGCGGGAGATTGCGTTGTAGCATGCGTGCCGTGGCCGAATTGCGTTGTCGCCACTCTTCGTTAATCACGCCACGTTCCTTATTTATCTCTTCGGGCGATAACGAAATGTCGCACACCCAATCGCGAAGTGCAAGCAGACAACTGTCTAAGGCCGAGGAGCGCGCTGTGGGAACGTTGTTGAGATGATACACGGTGCGCTCCATTCCGGTATAGGCATTGATGTTTTGACCGAATTTTAGGCCAAGCGTTTCGAGGTAAGCCACGAGCGTATTGGATGGGAAATGGCGCGTGCCGTTAAAGCAAAGATGCTCTAAGAAGTGGGCCAAGCCGCGTTGGTTGTCGCTCTCTTGCAGCGAGCCAACGCATTGGGCGAGGTAGAAATTGGCGCGATTGGGGGGCGTGTTGTTGCGAAGTATATAATAGGTAAGGCCGTTTGGCAACTTGCCCACATGCAGATTGGGGTCGGTGGACAGTGTTGCCTGTGTGCGTTTGGCGTTTGCCGAAAGGGCAAACAGGGCGAGAGCAAGGATAAGGAGGTATTTTTTCATTTCCGCAAAGGGGTGTTATCGCTGTTTGATATAGGACTGTGCCCCGCTAGAAAGCCAAGCCAAGGGCGGCCTCAAAGTTGTGGCGCGTGCCGTGAATGGTGGGTTGGGCTTTAAGCACATAGCCCAATTGGTAGGCCAATGAGAGCGTCAGCTGATAGTGGGCGAAACGCTTGGCCGTGCCCAAGGCTATGCGTGTGCAAGCTGTTGATGTGGCATAGAAACGTTGCAAGGGACGTGCCAGCTGGGTTGAAAACACATTTTCCTGTGTTGAAGGATAGTTCAATGAAGCCGAAGGTAAGGTGAAAGCCTGACTTGCACCATAGAAAAAGGCGAAGTTTCGAGGCAAGGGACGTTGCGAACGATAGGCTGCGGCGAGATGGAAAGCATCGCGAACGAGGGTGTGTTGCGTGGCTCCGTCTTGTCGTTTCTCGTGTTCGGCGGTGGCATCGAGTGCAAATAGGTCGAGCCGCTGCGAGGTAAAACGATGGTAGAGCAAAGCGTTAAGGCCGACATCGCGATGGTTATACACATAGTTTTTCTGTCCGCCAAGGATGTTGTCTAGCCTATCCCAGCCCTTAGTAAAGTGGGCGTGAACTGTGGTTTGCAGGCGAAGAGCGGGCGAAAGGGAATGAATTAGGCCCGCAAGAATGCGCGTTTGACGGAGGTTATAGGTGGAAAGGAGGTTGGCCGACACGTTTTTTGTTCGGCTTCGGCGTATGCTGTCGCGTTGCGCAAGATGGCTGGCGCGCGCCCAAAGCATTGTTTCGTTCCAGGTGAAGCTGGCTTGCAGCGACAGCTCGTGCCCGTAGGTGTTGGCTTGCATCTCGCGGTTTTGCAGCTTACCTGTCTTTCGGTGCATGCCAAATCCCATCAGTTCGTAGGCCATAAAGTCCAATCGGTCGATGCGATCGTTATTCTCGTTCACGTAGATCAGGTTGTTATCGCTTGTTCCGTAGACCATTCCTGCCGCCATAGAGATATGCACGGGGGCGAGGTTTAGGCCCACATTGAGGTGATAACGCGAGTAAAAGCTCTCGGTAGAGGGGCGTGGGTCGTTGCTGCGTGCACCCTTATGATACCTTATTTGCAGGGCTGCACCGAGGTCGAACAGGTGCGAAAGGCGGTAATTGGCTGCGCCTTTAAGTTGGTAGGTTTCGTTTAGCCAGTTGCCTTTGCGTGGCGAAGCGAAGTAGTAAGGCATGCCCAGGCGTGGCGTTTCGCTAAGCAGCCAACCCACACTATCGGCAAATTGTCGGTTGTAGGCAAATTCCCCATATAGTCGCCAACGCTTAGACGTGTACACGCCCATTGACGAGAGTCGCAGATTCGTATCTTTTTCGGGTATCTGCAAGCGCATTAAAGGGCCTTGTTCGTGGCTGAAAGTCGCCGAGGTATAGCCATAACTCTGCGCCGGTAGCAAGTAAATGCCTAGGGGCGAAGCCATGGTTTGGTGGTGCTGTTGCCACTCTTGGGGAGTTGGAACAGCAAAATGCGTGAGCGAATCTTGAGCGGAGGCGATGTGGAAAAGCCCGAACAAGAGGCTAGATACGAATAAACGTGCGTGCATGTTGTTGATTTGGGAATTTCGTTATAGGCAATTCTCCGCCTGCCTGTATAGCAAAAGCAGGCAGGCGGAGAAGCTTATAATGGGGCGTTACTTGCTTGGGGCAAACGCCTTAGGGCTTGGAATCATCTGAACAAAGTCGAGTGCAGAGTTGTTGAGGTCTTGTAATATACGGCGACCATCATTCACTCGGCTCACCTTACGTGTGATACAGCGGAAGCTGTTATCAGGTTTGGAGAAGGCATAGCTAGCATCAAGCGACTTCTGGAAAGCCTTTGGCGACACATAACCATCGGCATTGGGGTTGATAACCTCAACGGCATCGATGATAGATGTGTTCGGAATTTGCATGTAAGTAAAGTGACTGCCTTTCTTGGGGTCGATAAATGGACGGCGATATTCGGGTAACTTGCTGGGAGAAGGATGGCGGAAGATGACGTAACCCTCTTTACCGTTGCGCGAAAGGCGCATGTATTTGTTACTACCTTTCTTTATAATCACCATATTTGCGGCACTCTTGTTATCCAATACCTCGTAGCCGGGGTACACAACATCAAACTCTGCCTTGCTTAGGTCGAGCGTTGAGTCGGGCCATTCGGGTGTAACTTGCTTGCCCGATGACGTGGTAAAGGGTTGTTTATAGTTCTGTGCGAAGGGCGCAATGATAAAGCTTTCGCCGGGTTTGATGGGATAATCCTTGCCCGAACCAGGCACCATGATAACTACATCGCCGTAAACGTACTTGCTGTTTGCGCCTTCCGTGTCGGCCATACCTTCTGATTTGCTCCAATCGAACGCGCCACTGGGGGTTGTATAGATATTCTTATCCTTGTAAGGATGCGGCTTTCCATCGGCCAAAAAGCCGTAACGGTTCATCGTTGTGAGTGCAAAACAAAGGCTATCGGCATAAAGTGTGCGCGAAGAGTTGTTGTAGATCTCGATAAAACGATCGTCTTCGCCTGCTGCTTTCTTGCTATCCGACCCTGCATAGTATATCGTTTTGAGAACGAAATTATCAGTTGTGGACGTGGTTAGCACCAAATTGATAGTCGTTTCTTTGTTGGGTTGAAGTTGTACGCCCGTTGCAGCGGCCGAGAAAAGCACATCTTCGGTGCTCTTTTCGCCTGTAATTTCGTTGTATTCGCTGGCAGGCAGGGTGTAGCTAGCCGTTATATCGTACATGTCTACAGGCAGATTGGGCAACTGCACCGTGCCGTTGACGGTGGTTTCGTAAGCTGTTTCTTTCCCGGTGCTGGTGTTGCGCAAGGTAATTGCAACCTTTTGGGCTTTCGCTTTCTCGAAAGCCTTGTCGATTTTAACGCTTACTTTCACCGATGCACTTGACACTTCGGGTGCGTCATTTTCGCTACAAGCAGTGAAGATAATGGGCATGACCATCATCATAAATAGGGCGATACGGTTGCCCCAATGTTTTGTTTTTTTCATTTTGTTATGTATTTATTGTTTGTTTGTGTCGCTTTTGGCGAGCAGCGGATAAGACTAACTAAAACTTGTAGCTAACATCCATGCTCACCGTTGGTGGCTGATTAAAGTATATTCGTTCGCCTTGGCGTTCTACCCAAGGGCGATAATTGAACACATTATTTATATAGCACGACAGGCGTAGCTGCTTGCCAATCTCCTTAGACACGCGAAGATGACAATTGGGGACGATGATTGGCTGCGAAATATTTACGGGTTCGTTGTCTTTTAGTCGCAGATACGTCCAGCGAATGTCCTTTCGTTGCTGCTCGTCGAGGTACACACGACGGAAGTTTTGGTCGATATAGCCGATGGGATAGATGTCGAACCCATGACGATTGAAGTGCCTGAACCAGAAGTTTTGTAAGCGCAGGTTGAATATCAAGCCAAGGGTGGGTATCTGTTTGGTGAGGCTTAGGGTGGAGATAAGTTCGTGCGAACTGTTCTTCGTAGGAGCGTAGATGCCCGAAACGGCCTCTTTGTCGAGGTCGATAGACGTGCCCACGCGTTCGCCCTGCTGATGGTAAAGGCTGTAATTGTAAACCACCGAGAAGTTAACGCCTAAGCCCAAGGGCTTGATATCGCGCAGGTTGCCAATCCATTCTACGCCTGCATTGCGACTATAAAGCAGGTTGCGGGGCGTAAAATAATAGTCGATGATGAGTTGGGGGTCGCCCTTTGGTGCGTAAATGGGCCGTTCGTTGGGCGGTTGCGACACCGTTTCGTAATGCTGAACCCACATCGTATCGAGCACAGCTTCTGAACTAATGCCACGCAAGTCTATTTTAAGATAACCCGTTAGCGAGGTGTTGAAGTTGGCATTGGCATAGGCTGTACCCACTTCAAAGCTGTGTGTGTAGGGCGAAAGCAAGTTGGGATTGGTGGGATTAACCACTTTGGTTTTGTACATAAAGAGCCGCTCGTTGGCGTTGTTGCTGTAATTGCTATACACAAGGCGGTCGAAGTACACGTTTTCGGGATATAGAAAAGCCGTGGCAGGTATCTTATAACTGATGCCATAGGCTGCGTTGAAGCTCAATCCATTGTCTAACGCCCACATCATATTGATGCGTGGAGAGGCTGCGAAACGTTGGTTTTGGTATTCAAGACGTAGGCCTGCCGTTGTGCTTAACGTTCCGTGAGCCGTGGGCAACACCAACTTGTCTTGCAGATACATGCCGTATTGGTTCAATTTGATGCGGTTTCGGTATTGATAAGAGCGGTCGCCACGTCCGCCTTGTCCGCCATCGTAGAACGGAGTCTCTGCGTTGAAAATCTTTCCACGCCCATGATTGGCCTCGTGTCGTGCAAGAACACCCAGACTAAGCGTGTGTGTTGCGCGACTCCATTTTAGTGTTCGGCGTGCTTCCACGTTGACCGAGAGGGCCAAGGGCTTGCCGTCTATCTCCAAAAGGGCTGTGTAATAAGGTGGCGCAACATCGGTTTCGTGCAGTCCGTTGGTGTAAGCGTCGGTGATAAGGTTCAGTCTGTTATTGGCAATAAACTCTTCGTGCATGTCGTATTGGTGCGACAGGGAGAGCGAAAAGTTATAGTCGATGCCGTCGATAAGTCCGTTTTGCTGGGGCGAAAGCGCACCACGCAGGGCCAAACGCAGGTTCTGCTGGTCGGTTCGGGTGCGATTAAGCGTTGCATCGGGGTCGCTTTTCAGTCCGTCAACGTTTTTAGAGAAATCGGCCGAGAGGGTGTTTTCCCATGCCAATGCCCTACTAATGGTGTGTGTCCACGTGGCGTTGAGGGCGATGTTGGCGTTTGTTTTCAGCTTGTCGCGCCTGTCGCGGGTGCTGTGCAGATAGTCAATGTTGAGGTTGAGCATACCCCAACGCTCGCCAAGGGCGAAACCTTTACCCAGCGAAGCATTGAAAATATCGTATTGCACCTTAACGCTACCGTAGAAAGGCGTAAGTCCGGCGCGGCGATTGATGATAACGGCGCCGTTACTTAGGTCGCCATACTTGGCTGGAGCAACGCCCGATATAACCTCAACGCTCTCTATCGACGAGGCGGGAATAAGGCGCAAGTCGTTTCCGCTGCCCACATTCTCGTTGTTATCGGTGTTAAAACGGCGGTCGAACATCTTTATGCCGCCCCACTTTCCGTAGCTGTCGAGCTGCATATTGGTGTTGTTCGAGAGAGGCGTACCGTCTACCACGTAGGCAATGCCAAAGGCGGCGTTGCGCACATAGTCGTTAAGCTTGTTGCGCGAATAGGCATCGAGTGGGTTTTGCAAGTCGCCTTGCAGAGCCGAACGCAAGGTTAAGAAACTGGCATTGTGCATGTCGGTGTTGAGAATGGCCTTGCCTGGCAGTGCCTGAACGATGTCTGCCAAGCTGTAAGCCTGTATGTTGTCGATGGTGTTTCGCTGAATGAGCATCGACGAGTTGCTGTGTCTGGGTGCGCGCGTGGCGTTTACCTGCACGTCTTTCAGGTAAAGGTTGTTGTCGTCTAGTGCGATGTTTATCTTCTTTTCTTTCGCCACAGCATCGTGCGTAATGGTTAACTGGCGTGTTGCTTTGCCCAGATACGACACTGTTAGGCGCGTGCCTTTGGTGGTAAAGAGTGCCGTTTTTAGGCGTAATCGGCCTTGTGCGTCGGCAGTATAGGTAAGGCCGGCACTCTCTACGATAACAGTGGCGTAGGGTAAGGCCTGCCCATTGCGGTCGGTAATGGTCAATGAGATGTTCTCGTCTGTGGATTGGGCGTGTGCAAACTGGTTACAAACGCACGCCAAAGTGATGAACAAAACCATAACACGTATTCCTCCCCATAGAATTCGTGTGGGAAACTTCATATCTTTTTTGTCTTTTTCTTGTCCTGTTAAGTGCAAAGTGTACTATGTAATTTGCAAAGTTAGGTGTTTATAACGAATTGGGCAATACCTATATATAGGTATTTATGGGAAGGAAAGTGGAGGAAGGCCCCCCCCAACCGGCCTCACTCCCAGCCCCTCTCCAAGGGGAGAGGGGAGTGATTAGCCTTGTTTTCTCTAAAGCGTTACAGCAAAAAATGCTGGAACATGGCCGTTAAACTATGGCGCAATGTACCATCAAAGGATGGAGTATTCCAAGAAAAGGGTAGAATACGAATAGGCGAAGAGTAAAATACAAATAAGTAAATAGTTAATGATTAACAAATAAATAGTAAACGATTAGAAGGTGTATTATTTTTTTTTATATGTATTTGTTTCTGAACAGGGTAATAATTTCCCTACTATTATGTTCTTATCGCAAAATTCTAATTTTAAGGAATCGGGATTCATTACATATTCTCTTTTTAAATCAAAGAGAAGGTAATGCCAGCCATTGAAGTACATACTGCGAACCTTAACCATACTGTCCTCCGATAAAGAAATGTCATAACTAAACTTGTTGTTGTTTAACGGAAGTATGAATCCCATATCGCAAGATTGGATAGATAACATAAAAATCATGTACAGCCCAAGCCATTTAATGTGTCGGCCACCAACTGTAACTATCGACAAAATCTTCATAATAGTTTTTATTTGCTACAAAATGACCTTTTAAAATCAAAGCATATAATCCTTGAAGTCCATAATTCGCTAAAAACAAATCATTTAATGCACGAGAATACCATAGGTGATGAGAGCGACAAACAGCAGTTCCTACGGGCTCATAGGAAGAGTCCCTCATCCATAACGGAGAGGATGCTGCCTAAATTGTCCGTGAAGGCAAGATAATATTGCTTGTTTCATGATAGTCATCTATAAGCTTTTAAGCCTGATTTTCAATGCCACGCGCAAAGTGTCATTGGTTATTCGTTGACCATTATACGTAATGAAGTCTGATGGTAGGATAGACAACACCAAGGGATCTGCAACGCCAATGGACTTGTCTCTACGAATAAATCCTAAGCGAATAGAGAGAACCCCTTCCTTAAGTATTTTATACGTATGAATACCTTTGTCGGGCAACTTTTTATATATTAATAAGTTATCATCATTTGTCTGCAATTTAAGAGAGTCATAATTCACAGTACACTCTCCTTTCATAATACCGTAATTTAAATAATAGCAACCTTGAAAATACATACAACTAACACGAGTCGTACTTTCACTATTATGTAACTTCACGATCGCACTATTATAACCTTCAAATGTTTGCATATACCCAATATCGCAAGAGTATAACAAAATAATTGGCAGTAAAAAATAATAATATTTTAATTTATTGCCACACTGGATGTGTATCCCACCATGGATAATAATTGACAAAATCTTCATAATAATTCCTTTCATCTACAAAGTTTCCTTTTAATAGTAATGCATTCAAGCCTTGAAGACCATAGTTTAACAAGAATAAATCATTTAATGCACGAGAATGCCCTAGGTGATATAAATCATGTTTGAGTACACTATCTAAATTACCGTTACCTGTTACAATATGTGGACTGAACCCTGCACTAATTGAATATAATTGGTCATCATACATTCGTACAGAAAAACCAATAGTGGGACTTTTGTTTCTTGGACTAACTATATTGTATTAATTCTTGTTAGTGTTCAAGTTTCTTATATGCCTATCAAACCTACTTTCCTTATCTTTTGTGACAATCCATCTACGAAATAATTTCTTAGCTCGAATTTCATCCCAGGAGAATCCCTTTGCATCTTCCCATTTTATTAAGAAAAAATAGCAAGTGTCAGTATCGTGGAATAAGTAGTCTGCATCTATTGAACATAAAGAGTCTGGATATATAAAATTATCACTACAAAAATATGTTCTTTTCCATAAAGAAATATTGGAGATATCAAGACCATTATTGGCTACGAAATTATAAACTGGACTTACTTGCTCGCTAACACTATCAATATTATCATAGTGGGATGCACCTATATATACCGTGTCATTAGTACAGTTCTTGAATACAGCGAGGACTCTTGTGTCACCTATTGGTATGCAAGAAGATAATGAACAAATAACGATAGAAATACACACAAATAGATTTATTTTGCTCATACTCATAGTGAATAAGAATATTTTATACTAAATTTAGATAAAACCATGTGACCTCTCCCTCATTTGAGCAACTATTATCTTAATCAAATTGAAGGTGCTGATGTTTTTTGCAGGATAGTAAGATCCTCCTATCCAAGCATTTCCAAAATGTCCTTTAGACAAATAGTTAGCCCACGTTTCTGTCCAAAATTTATAATGTGATGATGGTTTAATTGTAGCACTGGCTAGACTTTCTGGTGCAATCACGTGCCAATATGTAGCTGATCCAAAACCACGATACTGCAGGATATGTCCAAACTCATGTTGCATCATAGCTGTTCCATCCTTTAAACCACTGGTGAATACACCTTCTGCCGCAATAATACCACGTTCTGGAATTGTTACAGTCCTATAATGTAAATAACCATCAGGACTCGGAGTAATTAGACTCCCAAATTTCTTGGTTTCAAACACATTTACACCTTCAAACTGTCTGACATATTTTCCCGTAATGGTGCTTTCACCAAGTTCAAAATCTGAAGGCATACAGTTAGCACACGAATATGTACCATTCAAATCAATCTTGGCAGTTCCTGTCCAAAAGTTTGTGCCTTTGTCCAAGGTATCAAGGCCACCAAGCAAACCTCCAGCAATACCACCTTCTAAAGCTCCTATGCTTCCAGAACCTAAGCCAGCAAGAAGACCTTTTCCAAAGCTGTGTCCATCTATTCAAGAATTACAAGTTCCCAAGATAAAGCCACCAGCAAACCCAGCGCTAGCGCCCGAAGCAGCACCTGCAAGGAATCCTGTAGAAGCTATTCCCTTGGCTAATCCTGCTGCTCCAGTCCAGAAATTACCTCCTGCCATGGCAACGTTCACTCCTGATGCTAATCCTGCACCGACAGCTCCGGCAACCGCACCTGTGGCAAAGTAGCCAAGTCCTTTTGCATTAAGCTGGAATCCATGTGATGCCCAGTTGAAGACCCCTCCAATAGCAGCACCTATGATAAGGTTCCAAAAATCCCCACTCGGATCCGTATACTTCAGTGGGTTATTCAGGCAATAGCTGTAGCGGTTGAAGCTTTGGCTGTTGTCTGGCATTTGAACATAGTTGTCTGGGCTGAAGAACCGGCTCAACACAGGGTCGTATAACCGACCGTTCATATTAATAATGTCGAACTCATTCAACATCTCATGCTCTGTGTAGCCTCGGTGTAAACCTATCGTATTGAGTGTCACCGTCGAAGGTCTCGTCAAAGGTCTTCAGGACGCTACCTTTTATCATTTACACGTATGTATTGGGTTGTACCTTCTTCATTCTTCATAAAGAGCGTATCTTGGACTATATTATACTTGCTCTTTTGAATTATCCCATCAAAATACCAAATAATCGTATCTTTATTTATAGAATATTTGATAGGAGAAGTTCCTTCTTCGTCTACGAAATAGATGGAGTCACTAGTTATTTTTAACCATGTAACTCCCTCTAAACTCCAATAACCATATAATGATTTTGGGGACATGAAATTATGTCTTGTCACATTAGCCAAACAGCTTGTTAATATAACAAGAAAAACAAAAGAAATAATATTTTTTTTCATCATATAAGTTTTAATGTTGTGGAATCTCAATATGAAAGACAGGGGCCTTGGAGGGTGTCCATGGATCTAGCACTCTGGATTGCTATTATTCAGAAGTGCGCGATGAAAGGCAGCTCTATTGGATACACTACTAGGAGCTATATCTATAACATTAAGTTGCCTAAAATCTGCACAATGTTTTGACACTTTACTGGGTCCTTGTCTATAAACCTCTTTTAATATTTTCTGTTTGTCAGGATATCGACTTTCTACTGCACGACCTGCAGGAGCATAATTACATGTTTGCTTATTTTTTAATTATTATACATCGCATTTACTTGCTCTTCAGGTGTTCTTGCTGTGCTTGATATGTTATTCGTGAAACTAATTTTATTTTTGGCATAGGAGAATATCTTTTTATTAGTAATAAATGGGAAATCCATTGGGATCATAATATGTATGCGTAGAAAAATATATTTTCATTTTATTTGTAATATTACCCCCATTTCCTATGCAATTACTATTATGTACCATCCTATCATTGTAGCTTGTCTTGCAAAGATACAACTTTTATTAGAAGTACAATAACTAGTGCTGTAATAAAAATTAAATAAAATAGCGGGCTCTTTTGTATTTTATGAAATAATGAAGAGGTACTTTTTGTTCTATCAACCTTGCTAACTTTGCAAAGGAAAATAGAAACAAGACAAGTGAATGCATGAAGTGAAACGATACTTCTATTAGGGCGTGTCACACGATAAGAGGAAAAATACGGCAAGTAGGGGACAATGTGTTTATGTTATAGCTATCTTGTCTTGCAGGTCCATAAAATACAAAACAGCTCTTACCTATAACTCAAAATTAGGGATCGAGTCTCTTCTTCTGAAAGAATTGATATGATTTGATATAAAAGGTTCGAATCACATCTTTTTGATTTTTTAATTAATCATTCATATTCAAGTACTTAGATGTTACGAAAATAATTTACAAGAAAAAGTTGTTTCATTGCTTTTTCAGAATCTTCGGAGTAAAAAGTGGGTCAAAAAATGGGTCAAAGGAAAATTGGGAATAAAGAAAAAGTCCCTAAGTTATTGTAACTTAGGGACTTTGTCGCTTGTGTAAAGCGGAGAGAGAGGCTCTTTCTCTTGAACTATCATAGATGCTTATTTGATCTCAAAGTGTTGTTTATCAGTGTGTATAT
>ERZ773214.1834-NODE-1834-length-11978-cov-3.078420_pt1 | contig 11978 bp, 8 predicted proteins | sample MGYA00511238_ERZ773214 | MGnify/ENA primary metagenome ERZ773214 (study PRJEB29015, sample SAMEA2738157) | human oral metagenome | biome: human oral; feature: human-associated habitat; material: saliva | place: China | collected 2259 ...
ATGCTCTAATATTTCTCGACCTTCTATATTCCCCTTAAAGTTTGCTACTTCGGCCTTCATAAGCTTATGTGCATCCTTATAAACTTTGTTACCTTTACTTTCTTCAACACCTACATTCAACAATGCTACGCTCGGTGTTTCTATATTATAAATGTACTTCATATACAATTGACCAAGTTTTGCATAATTAAGGAGATCGTCCGGTTTCGCCTCAACATTCGCCCCAAGATCTGTTAATAAAAACTTATGATCTGACCTTGTTGGTAGTAGAGAAGCTAAGCCTGGTTTTGAAATACCCTCGATGCGACCAATCATAAATACTGAACTTGCCATAAATGCACCTGTACTTCCTCCAGAAATAGCTACATCTATTATTTGATTGTTTAAATCATCTAACATTCTAATCATAGACGCATCTTTTTTCTTTCTATGAACTCGTGCTGGATCATCTGACATATATACTTCTTCTGTACAAACATTTTTTACAATATTTTCGGTTTTTGTTACTTTTATTAATGTTTCTTCCAATCCATAAACATATAATTCTACTTCGCTGTCTTTATAGTTATTTACAAAGTTAATAATTCTTTCTGGGTTATCTATCCCTAAAATATCTATTCCTATTTTCATAATATTATGCACTCTCTTCTCCTACTAATTTAGCTTCAACAACAAATCTACTTTCCCATTCTCCTGTTTTAGGATTATAATTATCGCAAGTGAATAATGTAAGTTTTTTAGGTTGATCTTTATGTTGCTCTAGTATTTCTACCTGTGTTGCAGCCACATCATATAATTTACTTACCTCATATGTACGTAGCTTATCTTTTGAAATAATTTCAATTTTAGCACCCATTTTTATTTTGCTAAGATTATTAAATCTTATACCTACTCCTTGAACACTATGCCCAGCTATCACAACATTTTGAGCATCTAATGTTGAAGGTTCTTGCGCTGTCGCAACACCATTAATCAAGTTAATCTCTGTGACATCTTGAAATATTGGTTCTTGAATATTTACAGAATCAATTTTCAAAATTCCTAACATAGAATCTGTTAATTTTATTTTCGAGGCATTATCAGTAAATAATTTTTGCCACCAAGGTATATCTACCTCTCCTTTACCATTTTTGTACGCAGTTATTATTTTATTGTTAGCATTTCCTGTTAAGTACTCTCTAATTTGATTTTTAAAAATAAGTACTACCGAAGTAAGTAATAATACTGCAATAAGAATATTTATTAATCTATTTTTCCACTTTTTGCTCATCTATTCCTCCTATATTGTTGTTTCTTCTAAACCTACATACTGAAGTAACCTATTCTTATTATCTGTTACTTCTATAATTTTTAGAGCTAATCTTTTAGCCAAATACATAAGATCTACATCATTAATTAAATCTGCAACTTTAAAACTTGGAACGCCACTTTGTTTCGTACCAAAAAAATCTCCAGGACCTCGTTGCTTAAGATCAAACTCCGCAATCTTAAACCCATCATTTTCCAAACACATAATATCTATTCTCTCACTTTTTGAATCAGTTATCAAGATGCAATATGATTGAAACTTACTTCTTCCTACACGTCCTCTAAGTTGATGCAATGTCGCAAGTCCAAATCTGTGTGCATCAACTACAATCATAAATGTAGCGTTAGGAACATTTACTCCTACTTCTATTACCGTTGTTGATATTAAAATATGTATCTCTTTATTTAAGAATCTTTCAACTATCTCATCTTTTTCTTTATTACTCATTTTACCATGTAGAATAGCTATTTTATAAGAATCTGGCAAGTATTCTTTTATCTTCTCATAAATATCTTCTACATTTTGAAGATCCATCTTTTCTGATTCTTCTATTAATGGGCACACTACATAACCTTGTCGACCGTTGTCAAGCTCCATCATGATATTATCTAAAACTTTATAAAAACTCTTGTTATTCGCTTTATATGTTTGAACTTTTTTACGACCTGCTGGAAGTTCATCTATTGTTGAGACTTTTATATCAGTAATTAATGTTATCGCAAGACTGCGAGGAATTGGCGTTGCAGTCATCATTAATGAGTTTACCGCCTCTCCTTTATTACTTAAAATTTTTCGTTGTCTAACACCAAAACGATGTTGCTCGTCAGTAATTACATATTTTAAATTTTTAAATATGACATCATCTTGAATTAAAGAATGTGTCCCAATTAATAATTCTACTTCTCCTACTTCAAGTAAACTTAAAATTTTGTTACGTTCTTTTTTAGGTGTGTTACTTGTTAGCAGTGCTATTGATATATTTAGTTCTTTGAAAAATTCAAAAAAAGTTTCAAAATGTTGATTAGCAAGAATTTCTGTTGGCGCCATAATAGCTGCTTGATATCCAGATTTTATAACTCCATACAAAGTTGCGGCTGCTACAGCTGTTTTTCCACTTCCTACATCACCTTGCAACAATCTATCCATTTTATAAGGTGTACTTAAGTCTGCAATAATTTCATCTATTACCCTATTTTGTGCATTTGTTAAATTAAATGGCAGTTGCATTTTATAAGGTGTATTTAAATCAGCTGCAATCTCGTCTATTACTCTTTTTTGAGCATTAGTCAGACTGAACGGAAGTTGTTGTGTAAATTCTTGAATATCATTGTTATTTATACAAATTTTGTATCTTTCATCTTCTAACCTACTATTTATATTTTGCAACTGTAATTTCAATTGATAATTAAATAGCTCATGAAAAGCATACATTTTACGTGCTTTATCAAACTGCTCAACATCTTTTGGGAAATGGAGTGTATATAAGATTTTTTCCAGTTTCCAAATTCCTTTGAAGTTTTCAGGGACTAAATCTAAAATAACATTTTCTTCATCAATCATATTAAATGATTCTTCTACAAGCTTTATAAATCTTTTTTGAGTTATTCCTTGCTTTAAATGATAAAACACTTCTATTTTATCATTATTTTCCGCTTTTTCTTCTTTTCCGAAAGAAATGCTAGAAGCTGTTATCGTATTGTTAGCTTTGTTATAAATTCCTTTTACTACGATATCTCGGCCTTCTAAAAGATTCTTTTTAAGATAATGTTGATTAAAAAATACTATTTTTATACTTCCTGTTGGGGTAGATAATGAAAAGAATGAACGACTTCGTTTATTTCCATAAAACTGTGTACTAACACGTGTTTCTACTTTCCCTGTTGCAACTACTTTTTCATTATCTTTAACAGACATAGAAAAATCAGTAGAACTAGACACTCTGTAAGGAATATTATACAATACATCACGAATAGTATATATCTCTAATTCGTTCAATGTTTGTAGATATTTTTTTCCTACGCCTTTTATAGTTTCTACTGATTTTTCCAATATATTAATCATTACCGAATAATAAACTCCTATATTTTTCTCCAGTTTTTGTAATTGCCAAGCCACCTCTGGCTGTTTCCTTTAATGTTGTTGACATTTCTAAACCAATTTTATACATAGCTTCTAATACTTCATCAGCAGGGATGCGACTTTTTATTCCCGCAAGTGCCATATCTGCTGCCATCATCGCTATAGATACTCCTGCTGCATTACGTTTTACACAAGGAACTTCAACCAACCCAGCTACCGGATCACAAACAAGACCAAGCATATTTTTTAAAGCAATTGCAAATGCATGTGCACTTGTTTCTGCATCTCCTCCCATAGCTTCGACTATTGCCGCTGCTGCCATCGCACTAGCTGAACCTATCTCAGCTTGACAACCGCCTTCTGCTCCAGAACAAGATGCATTATTAGCAACAACAAATCCAAAAGCACCTGCTGTAAATAGCATTCTTAATTGTGTTTCTTCATCTATATTAAACTTTTGCTTTAAAGCATGAACACAACCAGGTAACACACCTGCTGATCCAGCGGTAGGTGTTGCACAAATCAATCCTAGTGAAGCATTAACCTCATTAGTAGCTATTGCAGCTGCAACCCCCGTCAAAAAATCTTTTCCTGTAATTGATTGACCACTTTCTATATAAGTTTGTAACTTTTTAGCATCTCCTCCGGTAAGCCCCGTTTTTGAACTGACTCCTGCTAGACCTTCTTCTACTGCCTGCATCATTACTGATAAATTACGTTTCATTAATTTTTCTACAGCAGCACGACTAACACCATTTAACTCAACTTCTTGTTCAATCATAAGTTCTGAAACAGGTTTTTTCTCATATTTTGATTTTTCTACTATATCTTCTAAACTTATAAACATAGCGTTTCCTCTATAATTTATCTGCAAATTTTACTTCATTTACATATTCTAAATTAGCTATTCTCTCTATTTGTTTAGTACTAATTTCTTCCAAAACTTCCACTACTAGTAAATTTACTCCTTCTAATATTGAATCAGAAAAATTATCACTTACTTTATTATCTCCAAATATATTATTTATTTCTGAAAGCAAATGTATTTTATTTTTTTCACTAAACTTGTAAAAAACAAAGTAACTAGGAAAGTCTCCAGAGAGATTTACGTCAAATCCTAATAATTCGAAAATAACCATTTTCCCTCCACCGATTGATTTTCCTATTAAATCCAGACTATGTCTACCTGCCTCCACTTCAAGTTTGGCAGTATTTGGATGAATATGCTCAACTTCACTTTCTATAAATTCGAAATCTATTCCTGCTTCTTTAGCGTCTTCTAAACTAGTTCTAATGCGCTTATCTGAGGTATTGTATCCTAACAGTCCCCCTATTAACGCTATATCTGTTCCATGTCCTTTATATGTCTCTTTAAATGAGCCATATAATGTTATTTTTATTTTTTCAGGCTGATGTCCAAATATATATCTGGTAAATAATCCTATTCTTACAGCTCCAGCTGTATGTGAACTCGACGGACCTACCATTATTGGTCCTATAATATCAAACACACTTCTATATTTCATATTTACACCTCCAATATTGTAGGTAATATTACAGGTTTTCTCCCAATCTCTTGTTCTAAAAATTCTCCTAATTTTTCTACTATTTGATGGCGTATTTGATATACTCCAACTTCTTCATCAGAAAGTATATTTAAAACTGTATCTTTTACAACGCCTTTACATGCTCCAAACAATTCCATAGATTCATTTATATTAACAAATCCTCTGCTAATTATATCCGGATTATTAAGTAATTTTTTATTTTTAAAATCATCTAAAGTGTTCAATCCGTCAACTACGTTTAACGCTAAGAATGTTATCATCATATTGTCACCTCCTTTCAAAATTTGAGAAATAATTAAACTAGACAATTTAAGCTTTTGGAGTATCTCCAGTACTTTCTTTTTCGTCTTTTTCATCTTTGTTCTCCTCCTCATTTGATGTTGGTAATTCAACGTTTAAATGCGTTGCTAAAAACTCAAATTTACGACTTATATCCTCAAATAACGCTTCATATTCAAAGTCTTTAATAACACTTTGTGCTAGTGTTTGACGCGTTGTTTCAAGCGTCTTGTTTGCTTCCTTGAACAATTCGTCCATTTTTGCAAACCTCTCATTTTCCGCGCGGTTAGGGTAAGTCTCTTGGTAGAATTGTTCCAACACTAATTTAACTAATGTTTCATCCTCGGTGTTGGTGTATTCCCCTTTAAGTATACGCTGAATATTAGTGCCGTTATTATCATTGATTACCACCAACATTTCTCCGTTTAAATCACGTTTAAAATATACTTTAAATGCCATCTTTTGAACTCCTTTCTTTTAACTGTTCCTCTAAATTTTCAACTTTTTCAGATAGTTCCTGTACTGCCTTGATAAGATAAGGGATAGTGTCGAAGTAATTAATCCTTAAATAGTCCGTTGGTGTGTCCTTATCCTCAAAATGCTGGACTACTAAATTTTCATCAACATTTTCAACTTGTTGGGCAATAGCTCCTAACTTTTCAAACTTACCGTCTTTCTTCCAATTAAATTCAACCATTTCAATTTTATTAAGCGTATCAAGAGCATTAACTTTAGATGGTCGAATATTCTCTTTTAATCGCTTGTCAGAAACAGCGCTTTTAACTCTGTCAATCTGACCCCACCAAATAACAGTAGAGTTTGCCCCACCAACAGTTCCGAATACATCAGAAGCACCTACATCAACTCCGTCACCTTGCGCCCTCAATCTCCTTGAAAAATAACTATCACCAGTAACAAATAGAGCATTAATATTTGCACGATTATTAACAATCATTGCTCCGTTGTTCATCACATACCAAGACTGTTTACCTTCAACATTCCACTTGTCGCCCCAATTAACCCACAATGCTGTTCCTTGCGCACCGTTAGTTCCATCACTCATTCCTATTTGAAATTGATTGACACCTGTTATCCATTTTCCATAATTAGCATGTTTGTTATCTCCGATATAAAAAGTCCCAATCTTCCCATTATAAGCGCTTAGAGTTCCTGATATATCCACTTTATCAGCGTTAATCTTAACTCCCTCACCACTTAAATTAATCGAATTAATTACTTTATCTTTTTTAACAGATAAGTCAATCTCACTTTTAGTTTGATTAATTTTAGATTCCATTTCTGAGATGTTATATTCGTTTTTGTAACCAACACTAAAGTTTTCTTTGTAGAATTTAACATTTGAAATAGTTAGATTTCTTGGGATAGATACTAAAAATGTATTGGTCACTCCAGTCCCTCTAATTGTCAATTTATTTAATCCTTTTATAAGAGGTTTTTTTACAATAAGGTTTGTAATACCATTAAAAAAAGTGGTCGACATCGAACCATTTACATTATTTCCAACTTCAAACTCTAAGGTATAAACATCGTTTTTAATCAAAGTCTCTTGAGCTACTATTGCAATATTTCCTTGATTGTAGAAATTTTCATTTGTAGTCTTTATTAAATTTTCTTTCGAATTTTCAAACTCTGGAACTTCGTATATTTCAACGTTCTTGACTTTAGTGTTTGTTCCTAGCGGATAGATATTAACTTTCGTTTGATCACTTGCATAAGACACTCTCCAAATATTCAAACTGTTTGATATTATCTTACTATCCCCATTACCTTTTGCATTGTATAGTCTTGTATTCTGATTTTCTGGCACATCTTCTAAATCAGCCAAAATGTAGTATTCTTTGTCCTTTTTAAGCGGTGTTTTAACGTTGAAATAAAGGTCGTTCCCTTTCTTTTCAACTCCACTTTCAGAGCAGATATTCTCGATATTATAAGCCATTTTGAATTTTTTATTGTTAATCTCACCAATCTTACTCTCAAACTTGTCGATAGTACTTTCAAAAGTCTTAACCTTGCTTATGGTTTCAGTTAATAATTGCTTATCAATCGTATTGTTCAACCTAGCGCTTGCTACTGTCTTGTTTTCTCCACACGTTATTTCAAAAACGACCTCTATTGGTTGACCGTCTTTAGTGCCGTTGGAAATGTTGATATTTTGGACTAAACCGTTGTTATCAAGTGTTACTTCTCCAGAAGCGGTATATCCACTCGCTACAAGCTTTTTAATCTCAATTTTCAACGGTGTTTCGTTCGTTGAAACACGGACTATCTCCCCGTTGCTGTACACATCCAAATAGACCTTACAATTCATTAGATTTTCGTTTAAATAACTTCCCTCTATTCTTGCCGAAGCTGTAAGAGAGTAACTTTGCATATCTTCAATAGCGGGAAGCCATTTGTTTGTTGCTATATCATCAACAGCCATATAAGGTTCGGCTATTTTGAAATGAGCGTTGCCCGTTGAAATAAAAGCAAAGTTTGTTTTTGTAAACTGATAAGATTGCTCATTGCTGTCAATAGGCATTTGTTTTTCAACGATAACCCACTTATTCTCACCTTTAGGCACTTCTATTAGTGGTAATGAAAAAATTAAGCTATATTCGCCATTTATCGGCATTCCTAAGCTAATTATCGTGTTGTTTCCGCTGTCTGAAAAAACATAAATTGGTATTCGCATTACATATTTTCTTCCATGTGTTATATCTCTGATATTAGCCTTAACGCTAAACCCTTGAAGTTCATTACTAGCGTTCGGCAACACCTCTATCGAATTTTGCCCGTTGTAGTCTTTTTTGTTGAGTTTTAATTGTGTAGTCCCAACTGGCTTAACCACATCTAAACTTGGAAATCTAGTTCCTATTAATTGATTGAATGCAGGAACTTTTCCGTCTTTACCTTTTAGTTCGGGTTTACGAAGTTCAAAAATTTTATTAGTTTCTTCTTGAGTTATCTGACGCACTCCGTCAGCTCCAATGGTGAGATCATTAACTAATTTTTTTGTTTCTTCTTTTGTGATGAACTCTTTCTTAATACTGCTTTGAATGCTGTCACGCATTTTGGTGAAGATATTTTGAGTTGTTACCTCTCCAGCTTCAAACTGTTGCCTAAACGTTTCATCTGACAATATTTGTGTAATAAACGCTTTGTCGATTAATGCTGTTTTTATTTCTGCATAGTTTAGGTGCGCTTGAATTGCTTTAATCAATTCAGCTTCGGTAATGATAGTCTTAAGGCGTCCAATATCAGCCTCGACTGCGTCTAATATTTTTGTTCTAGTAACTGGTGGAACTGCACCGTCTTTTTCAAATAACGCCTTCTTAACTTCAACTCCAGCTTTCGACTGTTCTTCGAGGTTTTTCATCTTTTCTTCGATAGCTGTTCTGTCTTTTTTAAGTAATTCAGCTAAATTTTTCTGAATTTTAAGAGCATCAACTCTACTTTCTACTTTTTCAGTAACTGCTTCATCAATCATGCTAGCTAGAGTAGTACCTAGTCCTTGTTGAATTTTTCCAAACCCAATGGTTTTCAGTTTTTTTCCCATAGGAGAAAATGTGTATTTTGTGATTTTTTTCTTAACATCAAAATTAAATTCTTCATGAAAAATTGTCACTGTATCAAATATTTTAATAGGTACATCGGGTTTGCCAATAACATCTATTTCAATGCTTTCTTCCGTAACATCACAAAGAGTAGTTTTGTAATATTGTTTTGCATAGGTCAATAAACTAGCTTCGTCTACTACATCTTGATCATTTACTTCTAAATTTCCCTCATAGATATTTTTGTACTTGTTAATTAAAGGACTATCAAGAGTTACAGCTATTACCTTGTCCTCTTCCCCCTCTTTTTGAGAGTTGATAGTTTTTGTAAAATGAATTCTGGTTCTCAAATCTTTTGTAGATTTTTTTTGTTGGTATGATTTCAGATTTTTTTTGTACATGAAAAGTGCTTCTTTTTCAACACCTCCATTGCTTAACAATTTTATATCATACTTATCTCTTATTAAATCACCACCCCATTGACCTAGAATAGAGTGCTTGTCTTTAAATAGTGCTGTTGCTACAGTTACATTTTTCAAGTTAATACTGTGAGTTGCTGCAATATCAGAAAAGAATGTAAATTTATGATTTCTAATAATACTGCTCACAAGACTTCTCATTACTCTATCACCGCTAGCATTATTTACACTTAATTCACTTATTGAATAATTATTTAACAAAGTAGCAACTTGATTTGCATATACAGTAATGTAACCATGATATCTTTCAACTTCAAAAATAATAAACTCTTGTTCTCCGTGGAGGTCATCAGCCAAAAGCAAGGTTTCCTCAGTTAAGTCCTCCCACATAGGATTAGTAACTGGATATTTAAATGTTAGTTGATAAGTGCTGTTTGCTTCCTGCGCTATTTCATCTTCATAAGCAAAATTAAGAGGAGTTTTCCCCTCTTTTAAGTAAATCACATATTCCACCTCCAATTACCATATATTTTTAAACTCGTTACATTTCCATTAGTAGTTACTCCGTTTAATCCAGGTTTGAACTCAAAAAATCCACCCCTAATACGGATGGAATTTTTAATGTTATTATTTTTATCATATATATTTTGTTTCAGATGCCTACAATCTATACGAGCCCTTGTATCTAAATTTAACACCATAGTTTGAGTCCCTATAGTTAAACTAACTTCTCCATTACCTTCAATTTCAATAATAGGTTCTGAATTAACATTTCCTACATTGTTAACTGTCCCACTTCTACCAAGAACAATTAACCTATTATCTAGTGCGTATCTAAAGGGATTAAAAAGTAATTTAATAGAGACCACCCACTTATGTAGTCCTTGTTTTGCATACTTAATATCAATTAAATCTGCAATAAATTTTGATGTACTTAAATAAGCAAACACTATTTCGTTATCAAAATCATTAAATGTTGTTATTAGTTGTGTCATTTTTTCGAAATCAGAAACTGAAATTTTAAGAGTACGTTCAGAACTTTCATAACCTCCATCGTGGTTTATGTATCGACCATTTGCACCATATATAGTGCCTTCTTCTGCTACACGTTTTTTAGCAACTTGAATATCTCCTATATCAGTGACGATATAATCAGGGGTTTTAAATACCACATTATTTATTTTTATCATATTTAAATCCCCTCCCTTCTAATGAACGTCATTTGTTTATCATACGAATTTTTCGCTAATTTTACACCATCTAAATATGTATTCGTATCTTTATTGTAGATTTTTTCCAAAAGACCTTGAACCTCAGTCAGTACATCAACTACATCAGCGGTTTTATCGTCAAATGAAAAATCAGTATTGGTTATAGTCTCTAGGCTTAAATCTTTAGAAATTGAACTTTTTAACTCAATATCAGTAATTTCACTTGTGAATCCTTTGTTAATCTCACCAGCAATATTACTTACTGTTTTCTTAACTGTTGCGAATTTATCGGTAAGTCCTTCGTCTAAACTTCCCATAATAGCATTACCTGCAGGAATAAGGAGTTTTCTGTCGTATTCAATCGGCCCCTTATGGTCTCTAATCCAACCAGCTATACTTCCTACGAAACTTTTTACACCTTCCCATGCAGATTTAAGACCATTTAAGAATCCTCTCATTATAGCACTACCGATGTTCCATAAATTTATATTTTTCAATGAATTGAAAATACTTTTTACATTATTAACCAGAGTAGTAACATTTGTTTTAAAAGTAGTCCACGCTCTTTGTGCTGCGCCTACCAAACCATTGATTATTGTTGTTACAGAAGTTTTAATAGTATTCCATGTTGTAACAGCTATAGTTTTAATTGATTGCCAAAGACCACTTAAGAATTCTTTAACCCCATTCCAAATTTCTTCAATTTTAGTTTGGATTGACGTCCAAAGAATGATGAAAAACTCCTTAATACCATTCCAAACAGTCGTTATAGTTGTTGTTATTGACTCCCAGATGGTTACAAAAAATGTAACTATACCATTCCAAACGATTTCAACCGTTGTTTTGATACCTTCCCAAAGGGTTATGAAAAACTCCTTAATTCCATTCCAAGCTGTTACTATTGCCGTTGTTATAGACTCCCAAATTCCTCCAAAAAAGGTAATGATTCCAGTCCAAACAGTTGAAATAGTTGTGGAAATTGACTCCCAGATACCCCCAAAGAATGTTACAATCCCAGTCCAAACTGTTGTTATTACCGTTGTTATATTAGTCCATAAGGTGCTAAAGAACTCGCTAACTCCTTGCCATGCTTGTTTTAGAAAATTAACAAAACTTTGCCAAATCTGTTTGCCAGTCTCTGTTTTTGTGAAAAACCATACTAAAGCAGTAACCAACGCTGTTATTCCAACAATAATTGCAGTAATAGGATTAGTAGCTAACGCTAAATTGAATGCAACGACTGCAGTTTTTGCTACGTTAAGAGCAAGTACTAATCCTGTGAATAAACTTTTTATAGTGCCTATAATCTTTAAAGCAATAAATCCAGCTAAAAGTCCTGCCAGAGCAGTTTTGACAAGAGATGATGCTACTGTGCTTTCTCTTAAAAATCCTGTGAATTTTTTTATCCACTCGGACACTTCTTTTACTATCTTGCTTACAAATTCAAATGCGCTTCCTAATGAACTAACACTACTTTCAGTCCCGTTTATCCCTAACAAATCTCCAATAAATTCACCAACTATTGCACCTACATTCTTTATCGCTTGCCAAATATT
>ERZ773214.1836-NODE-1836-length-11965-cov-54.008228_pt1 | contig 11965 bp, 9 predicted proteins | sample MGYA00511238_ERZ773214 | MGnify/ENA primary metagenome ERZ773214 (study PRJEB29015, sample SAMEA2738157) | human oral metagenome | biome: human oral; feature: human-associated habitat; material: saliva | place: China | collected 2259 ...
AGAAGGCAGTACTTGCCCGAGCACACCGCCAGGAAATTAAGCGTGCACTGAGTGATCGTGAACTTTCCGTACGTCAGGTGCTCGACATGGTCGATTCCGACCCTGCACTGGCTAAAATGCCGGTGGGGCAGATGTTGCGCGCACTTCCGGGCATTGGTGCCGTTCGAGCTGAACGCATCATTGAAGAACTTCATATTGCACCGACTCGCCGCCTTGGCGGCCTGGGTGTACACCAGCGTCGCAAGATGGTGGAGTACTTCAACCGTAATTCGCGGTATTTGAACCGTGCACGTCGCAGGACTAATACTCTGCCTCCTGAATCTTCTCAGTCCTAATACCTCGTGCCTTCAGCCGATGAAGGCGCAGTAAGGAAGCTATGTCTCAGCCGACTCTCACCGTACTGGCTGGCCCCACTGCTGTTGGCAAGGGTACGGTGTGCCAGTACATTCGTGAGAACTACCCGAACGTGTGGTTCTCTGTTTCCGCTACTACTCGTGATCCTCGCCCCGGTGAGGTTGACGGTACTCACTACTATTTCGTTTCGATGGAAGAGTTTGACCAGATGATTGCTGACGGTCAGATGCTTGAGTACGCTGTGGTGCACGGTAAGAACAAGTACGGTACTCCGCGCGCTAAGGTCCAGGAGGCCCTGGACGCTGGCCGCCCGGTGATCCTTGAGATTGACCTGCAGGGCGCTCGTCAGATTCGCGAGACCATGCCTGATGCCCGCCTGATTTTCTTGGCTCCTCCGAGCTGGGATGAGCTGGTGTCGCGTCTGGTGGGTCGAGGTACCGAGAGTGAGCAGGAGCAAGCTCGTCGCCTTGAAACCGCGAAGGTTGAGCTGGCTGCTGAGAAGGAATTTGACGTCACGGTCGTCAACGACTCTGTTGAGCGTGCAGCGAAGGAGATTGCTGAGCTGATTGGCGCCGCCTAATCTGCATGCTTTGCGTTTGCGGTGGGGCTAGAGTTTCTTCCGACCTGTAGTTCTGCCGTGAGGCGTTGTGAAGGGTGGGGGTTTCGAAGAGTTTTCTTCGGAGCCCCCACCTTTTTTGTCTGGGCTGATACCTTTTTGTCCGAGCTGACATCTTTTGTCCGGGCTGGTACGTGCGTTTTAGCCGTTGAGAGGGTAGAATGGTTCTTTAGTTTTGACCGTGCCCTCAGTGTGCCCGGTTTGCGCCATAGCGCGAACGGTGTGCGGGGGCGTTCGGTACGTACATTCCATCAAGCTATTTGGAGTTTTTAGTGGCAAACGAAAACAAGGAACACGAGGACTACAACTTCGTTGACGGTGTCGCTCCCGAGGGCATCGTGAGCCCCAGCGCTGACGCGCTGATTGAGAAGGCGGAGTCCAAGTACGGCCTGGTGATTTTCGGTGCCCGCCGTGCACGCCAGATTAACGCGTACTACGCTAACCTGCAGGACAATACTGCTGCGCACGTTGGCCCGCTGGTTGACGCTGAGTCGAACGAGAAGTCCCTGTCGGTGGCAATGCGTGAAATCATTGCTGACCGTGTTGTGGCAGAGCACCGCCCGGACGCAAAGTTCGACGAGGACGGCTACCCGATTCCCGAGGATCTGTCCGCTGTGATCGATTTCAGCGCGGCTGAGTTCTCCGGCGCTATCGAGGAGGAGTACATCCCCGCAGGTAGCGAAGAGGTTATTGCTATCGAAGAGGTTATCCTCGACGAGTCCGCTGAGTAATCTGCTTCTACAAGGATTCTTTGACGTACCATGCGCATTATCGTTGGTATTGGAGGGGGCATTGCTGCGTACAAGGCGGCGATGCTCCTTCGTCTTTTTGCGAAGAATGGCGACGAGGTGATCGCCATGCCCACCCCGAACGCGACGAAGTTCGTGGGTGTTCCCACCCTGGAGGCGCTGAGCGGCAACCCCGTCTCAACGGACGTGTTTGACCGTGTGCCGGAGGTGAACCACGTGCGTCAGGCTGAACAGGCTGACGCTGTGATGATTGCCCCGGCGACCGCTGATTTGCTGGCTCGTTTGGCGGCTGGTCGTGCGGATGATCTGCTGTCCTCCACGGTGTTGACGACGCACGCCCCGGTGATTTTGGCGCCGGCGATGCATACCCAGATGTGGGAGCATCCGGCGACTCAGGCGAACGTGCAGACTCTGCGTTCGTGGGGTTACCACGTGATTGAGCCTGCGATTGGGCGTTTGACGGGCCCGGATTCTGGCCCGGGTCGCATGCCTGAGCCGGAGGATATTTTCGCGGTGGCTCTGGATGTGATTGCGCGCTTCCCGAAGGGTCAGGTGCACCCGGTGTACACGCCCGGTTACGCGCCGACTGAGCCCCTGTACACGGGCACGGAGCAGGAGCGTCTGGCGGCGGCACGTGCGGCGACGCTGACCTCGGCGCTGCTGGGTCAGGCTGATTCGGGTCGGGAAACTGGCGCATCCGAACCGCTGCGTGGTCCTCTTGCCGGTCGCCTTGTGGTCATTACCGCCGGCGGCACCCGTGAGGCGCTGGACCCGGTACGCTTCCTCGGCAACCGTTCGACCGGCAAGCAGGGCGTGGCGCTCGCGGAGGCGGCACGCGACCTGGGCGCGACCGTGCACCTGATTGGTGCGAACCTTGAGGTTCCCGCGCCGGAGGGTGTGCAGGTGACCCGTGTGGTCAGCGCCCTGGAGCTGCGTGAGGCGACCCTTGAGGCGAGCGCGGCGGCGGATGTGCTAATCATGTCTGCGGCGGTGGCTGATTTTAGGCCCGCCGAATTTGCCGAGTTCAAGATTAAGAAGAGCGCCGATTCTGAGGATGCGCCGGTGATTCAGCTGGTGCGCAACCCGGATATTCTGCGTGAGGTCGTTGTGCGCCGCCAGCAGGCTCATGAGGTGGGGGAGAGCACCCTCGGCCCGAAGCTCATTGTTGGTTTTGCGGCGGAGACCGGTTCGGCGGAGAAGACTCCGTTGGAGCTGGGTCGTGAGAAGCTGCAGCGTAAGGGCACGGACTTCTTGGCGGTCAATACGGTGGGTGTGAATCGTGGTTTCGGCACGGACGATAACACGATTACGCTGTTGTCGACTTTGAACGATGAGGCGCCGGTGTTCTCCGGTTCGAAGAAGGAGCTGTCGGTGCGTCTGTTGGAGCATGTGGCGGCTTTCCTGCCGGAGCTTTCTGCCTAAGAATCCTCATGCGTCCGCGTAGCTACTCAGCTGGTGCGCGCTTGCTTACGTATCTTCAAAGCCCGTGCGGTGCCTCCTGTGGGAGGTATCGTGCGGGCTTTGCTGTACCCGTTGGGAGGCTGCCAGCGCCTCCATCTACTAATTCTTTGGAGAGCATTATGCGCAAGCACTTGTGATGCGGGTTTCTTTCTTCTGGGGTTCGCTCGGGGGAGTGCCTCATATTTCTGTCATACTGGTGAAATTTCTGACCGTACCCCTGAACCGTCAGATAAAGGTCTTGTATCATGGCATAGAGAGTATTTCGCGTTGAAGGGGAAGAAACACCATGCCCGAGAATCAGAGCAAGCCCGCCACGGTAGAGTCCGCCCAGAGTGAGGAGCGCCCTCAGATTCTGGTGATCACCGGTATTTCCGGTGCAGGCCGCAGTACTGTCGCAAACGTACTGGAGGATGAGGGCTGGTACGTTATCGATAACATCCCGCCGCAGATGCTCGGTTCCCTGGCTGAACTGGTGACCCGCGACGGTGCGCGAGTTCCGAAGGTGGCGCTCGGTATTGACGTTCGCGCCCGCGCCCTGTTCTCCGATCTTCCCGCTGCGATTGAGACTCTGCGCAAGTCCGATATTGACTTCTCCATGCTCTTCCTTGACGCCAAGGACGAGACCATTATTGCCCGCTACGAGGCTCAGCGCCGCCCGCACCCGCTGCAGGGTGAGGGCCGCGTCCTCGACGGTATCCGCGCTGAACGCACTCTCTTCGAAGGTCTGCGCCTCGCTTCTGACCGCACCATTGACACCACCGGCATGAACGTTCACGAGCTGGCTCGTACCGTGCGTGAAATGTTCGCTGAGGGTGCGGATAAGAAGCTGAACCTGACCGTGATGAGCTTCGGCTTCAAGTACGGTGCGCCTTCGGACGCTAACTACATGGCTGATATGCGTTTCATCCCGAACCCGCACTGGGTTCCGGAGCTGCGCCCCCTGACCGGTCAGGACGCCCCGGTGCGCGACTACGTGCTGGAGCACGCGGGCACCGAGGAGTTCATCAGCAACTACCTTGCGGCTCTTCGCCCCGTGCTTGAGGGCTACCGCCGTGAGGGCAAGTACTACGCCACCATCGCTATTGGCTGCACCGGTGGTAAGCACCGTTCCGTGGCTGTGACGGAGGAACTGGCTCGTCGTCTCTCTGCTTTCGGTGAGCTGAACGTGAATGTTCAGCACCGTGACAAGGGCCGCGAGTAAGTTTTTCCCGGCGCGTCCCAACCACCGCGTCGTGATTCATTAGCCGCCGTCCGGCCCCGCAACCGTGGGGCCGGCATACCGTTCCTTCCGGGTATGTGAGGTATTACTATGTCCACCCATTCGACCAGTTATGACACTCAGGGTATTCCGCGCCTGCCGGCTCTGCCGACTCAGGCTTTGCGCCTGTTGAAGACCACGCACCGTTCGCCGAAGGTCACGGCGATGGGCGGCGGCCACGGGCTGTACGGTTCCCTGTCTGCGCTTCGCCACGTCACGCCTGATTTGACGGCCGTTGTGACGGTTGCTGATGATGGCGGCTCGTCGGGTCGTTTGCGTGAGGAGATGGGTATTCTCCCTCCGGGGGATTTGCGTATGGCGCTTTCTGCGCTGTGTGATGACACCGATTGGGGTCGCACGTGGCGTGATGTGATGCAGCATCGTTTTAGCGCGCCCGAGGGTTACGAGGGTGAGTTCCCGCTGGATTACCACGCACTCGGTAATCTACTGATTGCGACTCTCTGGCAGCTGCTGGATGACCCGGTTGCCGGTCTGGACTGGGCGGGCGCCCTGCTGAATGCGCGCGGCCGCGTGTTGCCGATGGCGCTGGATCCGATGGTCATTTACGGCACCGTGCTGCGTGAGCATAACGGCGGCGGTATTGAGCGTGTGAAGGTGGTCGGCCAGGTGAACCTCTCGAAGGAGGAACGCGTTCACGATATTGGTCTATCTCCCGCAAATGCGCGTCCTTGCCCGGAGGCGCTCTCCGCTATTGAGGAATCCGACTGGATTGTTTTGGGTCCGGGTTCGTGGCGTACGTCGGTTCTGCCGCATCTGCTGTTGGACGCTCAGCGTGAGGCGATTATCCGCACGGAGGCGCGCCGCTGCGTGGTCATGAACCTCTCCGACGATAAGGAGACGGTCGGCTTCACCCCGGCAACGCACCTGGATTTGTTGCGCCAGTACGCCCCGAAGCTTCACCTGGACGCGGTGATTGCTGACGCTGACATGCAGGCTGATCACCGTTCCGAGCTGGAGCGTGAGGCTTCTGCGATGGGTGCGAAGGTTGTGTGGGCGCATCTGCGTTCGAGCTCCCAGCCGAATGTGCACGACCCGCTGAAGCTTGCGGCTGCGTATAACGAAGCGTTTGAGCTGAGCTCTTAGATTGACTGGCTTGGATTTGCGGCTCAGGTGTGCTGCTTGAGCTGGCTGTTTTGTGCGCTCTTTTCCTGATTTTTAGACTTAAACACTACGCCCAGAAGGACCTTTCATGGCATTAACCACGCTCGTCAAGGACGAACTCGCCAACTACGAGGCAACGAAAGTCTCTGCTCGTAAGGCAGAAATCTCTACGATTCTGCGTTTTACCGGAGGCCTGCACATTGTCTCGGGGCGAATCGTGGTGGAGTCTGAGGTCGACCACGAGGCAACCGCCCACCGCATGCGCCGCACCATCGCGGAGATTTACGGCCACGACTCTGAGCTGACCAGCGTCAGCGGTGGTGGTCTGCGTCGAGGCGGCCGCTACATTGTGCGTGTGGATCACGGCGGTGAGGCACTGGCTCGCCAGACCGGTCTGCTGGATTTGCGTGGCCGCCCGGTGCGTGGCCTGCCGCCGGCTGTGGTGAACGGCTCCCTGCAGGATGCCGAGGCGGTTATGCGCGGTGCGTTCTTGGCGCACGGTTCGCTGACCGAGCCGGGTCGTTCCTCTTCCCTGGAGATTACCTGCCCCGGTCCGGAGGCGGCGCTCGCGCTGGTGGGTGCGGCTCGTCGCCTGGAGATTATTGCGAAGGCACGCGAGGTGCGCGGCACCGACCGTGTGGTGGTGCGTGACGGTGAGACCATTTCGCAGCTGCTGGAGCGTATGGGTGCGACTAGCACCCTGACCACGTGGCGTGAGGCGCGCACCCGCAAGGAGGTTCGTGCGACCGCGAACCGTCTGGCGAATTTTGATGATGCGAACCTGCGCCGTAGCGCTCAGGCGGCTGTTGCGGCGAGCGCCCGTGTGGAGCGTGCCCTGCAGATTCTGGGGCATGAGGCGCCGGATCATCTGCGCTATGCCGGTGAGTTGCGTGTGTTGCATAAGCACGCGTCGTTGGATGAGCTGGGTCGTCTGGCTGATCCGCCGATGACGAAGGACGCGATTGCGGGCCGTATTCGTCGCCTGCTGGTGATGGCCGATAAGCGTGCTTCGGAGCTGGGCGTTCCGGGTACTGAGCTTCCGCGCGAGGACTAGGCGAAGGCTAGATTCCGGTCTTAACTGGTGCGGGAAGCTCGTGTGGCTGAGGTGTTTGTGACGGTTTTATGACAAGCCGCAACCCGCTGTTTTTGAACAAAAACCGCATATTTTTCAAAAACGAGCCTGTGGATGGCTCCTTTTCGCGTTGTGCGAGGGGAGTTATCCACAGGTTCTTTGCGTGCGTTCGTGCGGTCGCGCGCGTGAGCCTAGGGTAGGGGTATGACGAGCATGACCCCCAACCCCAACCAGAATGCTGTACAGGGCACTGTGCAGGACAGCGCAGCCCAGCAGGGCGGCGCGCAGCGTAGTGCCCACTCCCTGATGAACAGCCTCTACCGCAGCCCGCGCGCCCGCAAGAACGGTGCGCCGGATGCCGAGGGCACCGTGCCGCTGGCTATTGCCGCTGAGGTAACGCAGGCGGAGGCGCCCGCCGAAGAAACACCCGCCGAGCCCATGCCTGCCTCCCAATCTGTACCTACCAGCCAGCATGTATCTACCACTCAGCCAGCGGCATCCCGCCCGGAGTCGAATGGCTGGGCTGACTGGGATCAGCAGCCCGACTGGAACGAGGTGGACGACTGGGCGGAGTGGGAGCAGGCCGACCAGCCCGGCACCACCCGCAGTACCCGTTGGGGCTTGTCGCCGCGCGTGCTGCTTCTGGTGGCGGTGATGGCGTTAGTTGCCGTGGTGTGGGGTGTGACCCAGTTTTCAGCGGCGCCGCGTGCCGAGCAGATTGCCTCCCCAAGTGCTACCGCCGAGTCGGTGCAGGCGGTGGGCGCCCAGCAGAGCCCCGGAACTCAGCCTGGCACTCAACCCGGCACCCAGTCCACCGCCCAGTCGGGCGCTCATCCGAGTGAATCCGCGCAGGGTGGCGCCTCCGGTGAGGCTACCGTGCGGGTGCACGTGGCGGGTGCCGTGAACAACCCCGGCGTGTACACGCTGCCCGCGCAGGGCCGTACCGTGGATGCGATTGCCGCCGCCTCCGGTGCCGCCGCGGATGCTGACCTGGACCGCGTGAACCTTGCCGGTACGCTGAGTGACGGGGTGCAGATTTATGTGCCGCATCGTGGTGAGACGGCTGCTCCGGCGCAGATTCAGCCCAATGGCGGCACGGCGAATGTCGGTCAGGGTAACGCGGCGAATGGTGCAGCACAGAACGGTGCTTCTCAGGGCGGCGCTCAGCCCCAGCCTGCACGCACGCTGACCGCTTCGGGTAGCGCCCAGAAGGGCTCAACCCCGGTGAACATTAACACCGCCACCGCTGAAGAGCTGCAGTCCCTACCGCGTATTGGCCCGGCGATGGCTCAGCGCATTATTGCCTGGCGTGAGGCGCACGGCGGTTTCCGTAGCGTGGATGAGCTGGATGCGGTGCCCGGCATTGGTCCGTCGATGCTGGAGAATCTGCGTCCGCTGGTGACGGTCTAATGCACCGGCAGAATCGCTTGCAGAACCGCAGGCCGAACCGCCAGCAGGCGGGGGCTCGGGAGCTATTTCCCGGTAGCTTGCGCCTCACCCGGCGCCTCACCCGGCGCCTTACCGGGTCCGCGGCTACGGCGTATCGCCGTGCCCGCTACCGCTGGAGCATCGGCGCTGAGCGGTGGCGTACCCGCCGCGATGAGCAGGAGCTACGCGCCCAGGGAAGCCTCATTCACCTGGACTTTCGCCTGAGTTTCACGGTGCTGGCGCTGTGGGCTTTTACCGCGGCGGCGCTGACCGTGGGCACGTGGCGGGTGGTGCATCCGCTGGCGTGTGTGCTCATTGCTCTGCTGGGGTGCCTGGCGATTCTGCTGTTCTTTCCGCCGCGTGCGGTGATGCCCTACAGCCTGCTCTTTCGCACGACCGGTCAGCTGGTTTTTCTGGCGTGTATTGTGACGGTTCAGGCGGTGCTTTTGTGCGCTACGGGGGTGGATGCATCCCGCGCCACGCTACAGCAGGCGCAGGGTGCTTCGCTTCGCCTGAACGGCACGGTGGAGCAGGTTCGCCGCGTGGATCCGCGCACTACTCTGGTGGTTATTAAACTGGAGGAAATTCAGGGGCGGAGCGTGCGTGCGCTGGTGAATGAGCGGGTGCGCGTGTACCGGCGTGACGGTTCGGCAAAGAGTGCCGCGCGCAGTCTGGAGGTAAGTTCGGAGGCGAGCGCGGAAGTAAGCTCAGTGGCTAAGCAGCGGGGGAGCGGCACCGCGCGCTCGCAAGTGATTTATCCGGGCATGAAGGTGACCGCCCTCGGTACCGTGGAGTTCAACGGTTCCACGGCGAAGCTGAGCGGCGCAACCATTTTCCCGATGCCTGCGCCCGCCTACGGTGCCGGGTCGAACGCTACCACCCGGACTGCGGAGGAGCCGTACCTGTCCACGCTCAAGGAGCAGCTACGCACCCGCGCCCTGGACACCCTCGACACGGAGTCGGCGGCACTGGTTTTGGGCACAGCCTACGGGGACGATTCGCTGATGAGTTCCACCGCGCGGGAGGAGTATAAGCTCAGCGGGCTCAGCCATATTACGGCGGTGTCCGGGGCGAATATTGCCATTGTGTTTTTGGGCGCGTACCGGCTGGTGTTGGCGATTCGCCCGTACCGTTTCGCCAGTGCATACCTGCTGATTCGTTCCTGGAGGCAGCGGTTGCGGGGGAGAGGTGCGGGTCATTCTCACCGCCCCGCGCACCCCTGGCACGCCGCCCATACTCTACAACTAGCCCGGTCTCAATATCCTGCCCAGCTTCAACAAGCTGCCCCGGCTCAGCAAGCTACCCCGCCAAACGCCCACGCCCTGCCGCCGCTCGTGCACCGGCTGAGCACCCTCGCCATTCCGCACCGCGTCATGGTGCTGTGCGGGGTCGCGGCGGTGCTCGCCTACGCCATGCTGCTGGACTCTGAGGGTTCCGTGATTCGTTCCCTCGCCATGGGTCTGCTCGGTGCTTACGCGATGCTGCGCGGTTCGGGTCGCCAGTCCTTGGCGGCGATGCAAACAACGGTGCTGATATGTCTGCTTGCCGCCCCGCACCTCGCCGTGGATATGGGGTTCGCCCTGTCGGTGACGGCAACCTCCGCGCTGATTCTGCTGGGCCCGCCGCTGATTCGCCTTCTCATGCGCGTCATGCCGGTGTTCTGCGCGGAAATGCTCGCCGCGCCGATTGTGGCGTCCCTGTGGTGTACTCCGCTGATCCTGGCGATGAGCGGTAAAGTGCCGCTCTACTCGGTTCCGGCGAATCTGGTGGCGGCTCCTTTGGCGCCGTTGAGTATGCTCGCCGGGCTGGCGGCGCTTGGATTTATGCTTCTGGGTCTGCCCACCCTGGCGGATGTGTGCCTTCGTGCCGGTGGTCTTGCCGCGCAGGGCATCGAGTGGGCGGCGCACACTGCCGCGCACGCGCCGGGTAACCCGTGGGAGCCCGGCTCGAACCTCCTCGCGGTGCTGTGTAGCGCCCTCTGCGTGCTGGCGTTGAGCGTTGCCCTCTGGTGGGTGGATGCGCGCCGCTACCGTGCGGTTACGCACCGGCAGTATGTGCGGGTGGTACCGCACACCGCGCCCGCCTATCAGCGCACTCATCAGCCCGCCCGTTCTTAACCAACTAACCCTGACCAATTCACCCTGCCCAACGCTAGGAGGCACCCGAGAAGAAAACGCTATGATGGATACTCGAGACTCTACCCGCGCCGCACCCCCGTGCACAGCGGGGCCGAGTTCAGCCCGTACCCTGCAGATAAAGGCGAGTGATAAGCGTGTCCGAGCGTAAGCGTTTAACCCAGCGTGGTGGTTCCCGAGGCTACGCCCGCCGAGGCGGCCCCGCCCTCGACACCGCGTGGCGTACGGTCACCCCGGCACCCGCCGTCATGCTCTACGGCCCGGAGGAGTACTTCGCCTCCCGCGCTGCGGCGCGCCTGCGTGAGCTGTTCCGTAGCATCCACCCGGAGGTGGACCGCGTTCAGATTAACGCCGCCACCTACACGGCGGGGGAGCTGATTCTGCACGCTTCGCCCTCCCTGTTCGGTTCGGCGAAGATCATTGAGGTTGAGAACGTCGCCTCCATGAGCGACGAGTTTTTGACCGATACGCTCGCCTACCTGAACGCCCCCGAGCCGGACATCATGCTCATTCTGAACCACTCGGGCGGTAACCGCGGCAAGAAGCTCATCGACCTGGTGCGCTCCCAGTTCGTGCTCGTCAACTGCAAGGCGCTTAAGACCGACCGCGAGAAGAGCGAGTTCTTGGCGGGGGAGTTTGCCGCCGCCCAGCGCCCGATTACCGGCGGCGCCCTGGCGTTGCTGACGGCTGCCGCCTCCGACACTGCGGAGCTTGCCGCCGCCTGCCAGCAGCTGCTCTCAGACGTGCCCGGCGAAATCACCGAGGAGGCGGTGAACCGCTACTACGGCGGCCGCACCGAAGTCACCGCGTTCCGTGTGAGTGACGCCGCGATTTCCGGTAACGCCCCGGAGGCTCTGCGTCTGCTCCGCCACTCCCTTGCCACTGGCACGGAGCCGATTCCGATGCTTGGTGCGCTCGCTATGCGTATCCGCAATATTGCGCGCGTGCATCACGTGCGTATGAGCGCTAACGAGCTGGCGCGTGAGGTGGGTATGTCACCGTGGCAGGTTGAGCAGGCTCAGCGTGACGGCCGCCGTTTTACCGGCGCCCAGTTGGCGCATATTGTGCAGCTTCTGGCTGATGCGGACGCCCAGCTGAAGGGCGAGTCGCAGGATGCTGTGTATGCGGTGGAGCAGGCTGTTTTGGCGATTGCTCTACCTCCGCGCATGTAGTGCATAATAGAGCCCATGCTCGAAATTCTGAAGAAAATTTTCTTTGCCCTGCTGCCCTTCTTGCAGAAGGCGGCAGAGGATGCCCTCAACGACGCTACTGCGTCTAAGGGCGGCTCCGAGTCCTCCCAGAAGAGTGAGTCCCGCGGGGATGAATCTCGTCAGCGCGAATCTCGTCAGGGTGAGGCTCGTACCTCCGGCTCTTCGGCGCCTAAGCCGAGCGCCTCGAAGTCTTCCTCGGCAAAGTCCTCGGCACCTAAGCCGTCCGCACCGGCTTCGACCGGTGCATCCGACGGTTCGGACTACCCGGGCGATTACCGCGACATGATCAACTTTGAGTACTCGCCCTCCCTGGATGGCGACGCTGACCCGGGTGAAATCGTGTGGACGTGGGTTCCTTTCGAGGAGGACCATTCGCAGGGTAAGGACCGCCCGGTGCTTCTGGTGGGTCGTGACGGTGAGTACTTGCTGGCGCTGATGATGACCAGCAAGGATCACAATAACCGTGAGCACGCTGATCCGAATTACCTTGATATTGGTTCGGGCCCGTGGGATCCGCAGGGCCGCGCTTCTGAGGTGAAGCTGAACCGTGTGATTCGTG
>ERZ773214.1845-NODE-1845-length-11916-cov-9.842762_pt1 | contig 11916 bp, 11 predicted proteins | sample MGYA00511238_ERZ773214 | MGnify/ENA primary metagenome ERZ773214 (study PRJEB29015, sample SAMEA2738157) | human oral metagenome | biome: human oral; feature: human-associated habitat; material: saliva | place: China | collected 2259 ...
ACTGTCTCAGCTATATTTTTGTTTAATGAGTAACTTTGGCTCTTACGTTAAAGCAATACGAAAAGCGTCCACACATTTAACGGAAGAACCTTTCTTAAGGGTTCAAAGTTTCTTTTTAGAGATGAAAATGTTTACTGGTCGTGCACTTGCAGTGCATTTCCAGTATTATGGATGGTAATATTTTTGCTGATATTCATCTCTTTATCGTGTACAGTCAGCGTAATATCTCCCTTCATGTTATCTCCTTCCACAATGACGACAAGCTTGCCGTGGAAGAGTTTCATCTGTGGTTCGGTGAATGACTGCAATGAAGTTGGATCACCATTGCATACGGCTTTGAAATGACCGACACCTGACACGGTGAAGAAGAGTTCGTTGTCAGCATCGGGAACGGGATTGCCCTGCTCGTCAAGCATTGTAACGGTGATGTAAACAAGGTTAGCACCAGGGATGCCACAGGTAGATTTGTCGGCTTCAAGCAGTAGCTTATGGGGGCTTCCCTGCAGTGAACACAGAAACGGAATCAACCGTTTTACCTTGCTCATCAAATGCCACAACCTTCAGTTCCCCAGGCTCATAGACAACGTTATCCCACATCATTCGATAGCGTTTAGCACGTTGTTTAGCTTCTTCTGGTGTAGCGGCTTTTCCTGTAGTAGCCTCACCCTGCACCTCTTTTCCAGCTTTTCTGCATCGTCCCTGCGACTTTCCATTGACGAAGAGTTCTGCCTCCGGATAGCTTGAGTAGCAGAAGACAGGTGTCGTCTGTCCTTCACGTCCGTTCCATGTCCAGTGAGGGAGGAGATGAAGTGTTGGTTCTTTCTTGTTCCAGACCGACCGGTAGAGATAGTATCGGTCCTTAGGTAGTCCTGCGAGATCGCAAGTACCGAAGTAGCTGCTACGGCTTGGCCAGTATTCATCGTAGGGAGTCGGCTCTCCAAGATAGTCTGTCCCGGTCCATATAAACTGTCCGATCGTATAAGGGAGGTCCTCCATAGCGATGAAGTCTTCTTCCGGTAGGTTGCTCCATGAGCACCATTGTGTGTCGTAGCTTGAGACCTGTCCATCGCTGTCAGCCTCTGCTACGCCCCAGCGTACAGGGAACTTGTATACTCCACGGCTTGAGACTGTTGAGGCTGTCTCAGTCCCTAAGAGAAAGCCTGCGGGCAGTTGTGCTATATTGCGGTTGTATTTATAGACACGATAATTGAATCCCGGCACATCCATCACCTGTGCAAAGCCCGATTTCAAGGCTGCTTCCGCTTGGTCCATACCCTGTGTAACAGGACAAGAAGGGTCTAAGCGGTGGCAGATAGCCTGTAATCTTTCAGCAATCTGCCGTCCTCCTTCGCTCCACTGTTCGGGTATTTCGTTTCCGATACTCCACATCACGATACTGGGATGGTTGCGGTGATGTCTTACGAGGTTCTCCATATCCTTGTCAGACCAGTCTTTAAAGAATCGTGCATAGCCGTTCTTGCACTTAGGATAGAGCCACATATCAAAGCTTTCAGCCATTACCATCATTCCTAAAGAGTCACAAAGGTGTACGAAGAGTTCTGAAGGCATATTGTGAGCGGTGCGTATGGCGTCTGCACCCATATCCTTCATCTGTTTTATCTGTCGTATCAGTGCGGCTTTGTTTTCGGCAGCTCCGAGTGGTCCGAGGTCGTGATGTAGGCATACACCTTGTATCTTTCTGCTGACACCATTAAGCTGAAAGCCCTTTTCCTTTGAAACGGAAACCGTGCGGATAGCAGTCTCCGTGGTGTAAAGGAGAGCCTATCTACCCTTGTTTCGGGTGTAGATACCAAAGTGGATGAGGGCAGGATGTTCTGGGGTCCATACGCTGTATTTACCTTTTTTCCAGTTCATTTCGGCATGGGCAATGCCAGTGAGCGGGTCAAGAGTAAGTGGAGTCTGTTCCATTGGGCCGTCCTTACTTTCGTAGGCAATAGCTATCAGTTTCTCTTTACCATCCCATCCGTCAATCTTTGCATCGACGGAAAGTGTGGCACCTTCCTCATCGAGGCGTGTTGTACGTATATAGACATCCCACGGATCGATATGCAATCGAGGCATAAGGACGAGTTTTACAGGGCGGAAAAGTCCTGCTCCGGGATACCATCGTGAACTTTCTTCACGATTGTTGAGGTGAACAATTATCGTATTTTCGCCTTCCTTTAGGTATTCCGTAGCATCAATACGGAAGGCATTATAGCCGTATGCCCACCTTCCTGCTTCCTTTCCGTTGATGTAAACGATGGGTTCTGACATCGCACCATCAAAGTAAAGATAGGCGCGAGAGTATCTCTGGCGCTTCTTTATTGTAAGTTTATGGCTGTACCAGCCTTCTCCTATCCACGGTAAAGCACCACTACGACCGCTCTTTTCAGTAGCCTGTTTCTCCCCATTCTGTGTGATAGCCACTCGTTGCAAGTCCCATTTCTTATCGAAGGGTCCGCTGATAGCCCAGTCGTGGGGGATATTCACGGTCTGCCAATGTAGACTATCACGTGAGAACTGCCAAGTACGAAGTTCTGTTACTTGGTTCATTGCCCAGTTGAGGGTTGTATGACAAAGGAGTAGGAGGGTGATGAAGATTCTCGTTTTCATTGTAGAAACTTGGAAGGTATAGTAATATTATTAGTAAGAAAAACTGATGTATGCAGAGTAGTTTGTGCCTTATGTATTGGAAAGCATGGGCTGTCAGTGGTATTGTCAAGGCTTTGTCAGTGGTTTCCAACGTCCGTAAAGGCGATTTACGGACGTTGGAAAAGTGTTGAAAAAAGCTGAACCGTATGCGTTGATATGCTTCTGTAGAAGCCTTGTGAGAATATACGGCAGTTGGAAAGGCCTCTTAATACTTGAACGAACTGCCTCCTAAGAACTCTCTCAGTAGGGAGGTTGGAGGGAGATTGCGGAAAGGCAGAGGCGCAAAATACTTGAGGAACTTGCGCAGACGATAAGCTTCAGCATATTCCTCACAGTTCTCTGGCACTTGTTCCAACACCTCCTCCGCCTGAGGTTTGATAACAGCAAGCTCAAAGAGAAGAGCTGTATTAAACATGATGTCGGCTTGCTCCTGATAAGGGAATATCCATTTATTTTCTCCAGCACGTACACTTGGCCAGCGATGAATAGTATCCTGTGCCGAACAACCACGATATTTATAGTCACGAACAATACGACGAAGCAGTCGATTGTCGGTTGTGGGGATATAGTTATGGTCGTCTAAGAGAATCGTTGTGAGCGCAGAAGCATAGATTTTGAACTTTTTGTCGTCGGCAATCTGTTCTGTTAACACAGGATTAAGGGCATGGATACCCTCCACAACCAATACGTTGTTCTCCCCAAGATGTAATCTGTTTCCACTCTTTTCACTCATCCCTGTTTGGAAGTTATACTTTGGCAGCTCCACTTCCTCCCCTCGGAAAAGTGCATTAAATTGCTCATTGATAAGCGAGATGTTCAGTGCATAGATACTCTCATAGTCAAGTTCTCCATTCTCGTCTTTCGGTGTCTCTGTCCTGTTTACGAAGTAGTCATCTAAAGAGATTTGCACTGGCTTCACCCCACTTGCTAATAGTTGCACAGAGAGGCGCTTGCAGAAGGTAGTCTTACCGCTTGATGATGGGCCCGCTATCAGTACTACCTTTATTCCTTTCCTGCCAGCGATTGTATCAGCTATCTGTGATATCTTCTTTTCTTGCAGAGCTTCACTGACATTGATAAGATCAGTGGCTTGTCCATTCTTCACAGCCTCATTGAAGTCGCCCACAGTCTTTATCCCTAAGATACTCTGCCATCTATGATGCTCCTTAAACACCTCAAACATCTTATCTTGGCGTATCATCTCACCTAATTTAGAAGGGTCTTGTGTGGAAGGAAGTCGCAGAAGGACACCATCAAAGTAAGGTTCAAGTCCGAAAAGATGAAGTTGTGAAGTATTGGTGAGCATCGAACCGTAGTAATAGTCCTTATAGTCTTCGAGCACATAATAAACACAATACAAGCTACCACTACTTTTTAGGAGTTTAGCCTTTTGCATATCCCCCAAGTCAGAGAACATCTTAATAGCCTCATCTGTTGTAGCCTCGTAACGCTGAATAGGCATTTTCGCATCGATAATCTCCTGCATTCGTCTACGAATACGGTCGACATCCTCTGCAGTTATCTCATGTCCAAGCTGCAGGTTACAGTAGTAACCATTTGAAACAGGGATATCTATAACAACCTTACTACCTGCATAAAGGTCGTGAACAGCCTTACAGAGCACAAGGAAGAGCGAACGCGTATAGGTGCGAATACCTGATGGACTATGCAAATCGAGGAACTCCACATCTTTATTATGATAGACTCTATAATGAAGCCCTTCCACCTTATTATTCACCTTCGCACTCACTGGTCCGTATGGCAATTGCAGATTAATTTGCTTATAAATGTCAGAAAGTGTACTTCCAATTGGGACTTCTTGAGTTTTTTTATTATTTTTGCAACGGATATGCAGTACTTGTCTCATAATCATTGATGGTTAAAATTATGTTAGGGAACAATATTGTCCTTTGGTAAATAGGATTGTAAAGTTAGGGAAAGTTTTGCAAATATCCAAGAAACAGACATCACAAATTAAGTTATTATATGTCGATTTGGATTTTCTTTAAGCTCATTGGTGCATTAGCTCTGCTGATGTTTGGTATGAAAGCAATGAGTGAGGCTCTGCAGAAGATGGCAGGTCCGCAGTTGCGCCATATCCTTGGTGCAATGACTACTAATCGTTTTACGGGTATTCTCACTGGTACGTTCATCACAGCTGCCGTACAGTCATCAACAGCTACAACTGTTATGACAGTCAGCTTTGTGAATGCTGGATTGTTGACATTGGTGCAAGCCATCTCAGTTATCATGGGAGCGAACATCGGAACGACGCTGACGGCATGGATTATGTCGGCAGGCTTTTCGTTTAACATCACTGATTTCGTATGGCCAGCATTCTTTATTGGCATCGTACTGATTTACTCTAAGAAACGTAAACTCATTGGTGACTTCCTCTTTGGCATCTCATTTATGTTCTTGGGATTGGGAACATTACGTCAGACGGGTATCGATATGGACCTTGCCCACAACCAGGCTGTACTCGATTTCTTTAGTAATTTCGACCCACAGAGCTTCTTTACGACTATCGTTTTCTTACTTATTGGTAGTGTGCTGACCATGTGTGTGCAGAGTTCTGCAGCCATCATGGCTATCACGATGATACTTTGTTCTACGGGCGTATTGCCTATTTATCAAGGTATCGCACTCGTCATGGGTGAGAACATCGGTACAACAGTCACATCAAACCTTGCGGCCTTGACTGCAAACACGCAGGCTCGTCGTGCTGCTATGGCCCACATGGTGTTCAACGTATTCGGTGTTATTTGGGTGTTGTGTATCTTCCATCCTTTTATTAATATGATTTGCGACTGGGTGGGATACGACGTTTCAATGCCAAAGGGCGCTCCTGGCTTTGCTGCCAATGCTGCTAAGCTAAGCTTTGTACTTGCTGCTTTCCACACAACCTTCAACGTTGCCAACACAACTATCCTTGTTGGACCTATCAAATACTTAGAGAAACTGGTCTGCATCATCATCAAGCCGAAGGCAAACAAGGACGAAGACGAGTTCCGTTTGCACTTCATTCAGGCTGGTATCATGAAGACTCCAGAACTCTCTGTACTTGAGGCTTCAAAGGAGATAAAGTCGTTTGCCGAGCGTATTCAGCGTATGTTTGGTATGGTTCGTGAGTTACTTGGCGAGCGTGACATGGATAAATTTACGAAACTCTACAGCCGTATTGAGAAGTATGAAGGTATTTCAGATAATATGGAGATAGAGATTGCGAAGTATCTCGACCAAGTTTCCAATGCTCATCTGAGTGATGAAACCAAAGAGAAGGTGCGCTCTATGCTCCGTGAGATATCTGAGTTAGAGAGTATCGGAGATGCTTGTTATAACATAGCACGTACCACCAACCGCCTTATCAATAGTAAGGAAGAATTCATCCCAGAGCAGTATGACCACATACACCAGATGTTTGAACTAACAGACGACGCTCTGACGCAGATGAACCGTATCCTTGTTGGTCACCGCCAAGACAATGACGTAAATCGTTCGTTCAATATTGAAACCGAAATCAACAACTATCGTAACCAGTTGAGGTCGCAGAATATCAACGATGTAAACGACCATAAGTACACCTACGCAATAGGTACAATGTACATGGACATCATTCAGGAGTGCGAGAAACTTGGCGACTATGTAGTCAATGTCGTTGAAGCTCGTATGGGTGTCCGCCAACAGGACGCATAAAGCCGTTGGCTTTTATCATCGTAGAAACATTACTTTGCTAATATAAAAGGCCTCGCATCCGCTTTGGAAGCGAGGCCTTTTCGCATGTTCGTAACCATTAGAGACATTACCCATCAGGCTCATTCGTACAGAATAAGTAAACAGATTGCATCGAATAACATCGTCCAACAAGATAAGAACAATACCTAATATACGGCTAAAAGACAAAAGCGTAAACAAATAAAGGCCATTCTTTCGAAGGGAAAAAGACAAAGAATTAAAAAGTGAAGTCTGACGTATGGACCCATAAAACATCCCTCTCTGCGAATTATTTTCATGAAAAAAAGAAATTATTTTCATGAAAAAAAATATTTATTGTCATGAAGAAAAATATTTTTTTTCGTGAAAATAATTTGGTAATGGTTGTATAGAGAGAGCCAGTCACACATAAACAAGGGTGCATAAAAGACTTTATATAGCTTTTATGCACCCTCTTGTGTGTTATTGATGTATCTCCCTTTGAGGCTATACGTTCAATGCTTTATTCTTCTGTAAGGCCTGTGATATTGTTGTAAAGAAGTCATGTAGTTCTGCTTGCTGGTCTTCTTGGAATCCGTTCCTCTTTCTTATCTTCAGTTTGATAGACTTTCCATTGACAGTGAAAATGAAATTCTTTTGCTTCTCATCAAAGCCAGCCTGTTCGATACTTGACATAGGATAATAAAACATATCCCATTCTGACTCTTCATTAGGAACGATTCTATAAAAGCCTGGTATAGGCCGAGGAAGAACAGACATAATATACATGTCGTCATCATTGTAGGCAACGAGTGCGACATCAGCTTTCCCCATTATGCCCAGAGGATACCAAAACTCTACACACTTGATATTATTTGTGTCGACAGTAGGATATTTCTTTGCAATAAACTCCAGTGCCTTTGCTGTGTAGACTCCCTTGCTGTTCTTGCCTTTTCTATATACATAGAGTATCAACGAAAAGGCAATAACGGCCATCGCAACAAACATGAAGATAAACGGAATAATACTTTGACTCATAATCTTAATGATTTATATGTTATTAATTGTTTATTTCAGAGTAACTTTTAGCCATGGGCTATCTGGATGTTTCATAAGCCATTTCATTACGTTACAAAAACCTAAGACGTCTCGAACCTCTGGTGAATAAGCCCAGAAACTACGGCCGATGATATAGGAACGTCCGAATTCTTCCCATGTGTTGAATGTGCTGATGGCTCTTTGATATGCTCTTTCAAGGTAGTCCCATGCCTCGTCAGTCTTTAAGTAGTTCACTTCCACGCCAACACGTACGAGATAGGCAGCACGCCCTATATCCCATCCTATAACATCTTTTTCTGTTATAGCATCCCATGAGGTAATCAATTCATTAGCAAGTAGACTATCTTGTGCTGCAATATAGTTGGTTAGCATATTAAGCAAATCGCTTAAATCTCCAGCTCGTGTAATATAATGTTTATCGACAATACTTGCCAGAGACCATATACGTCGTACCTCAGTGTTGATTCCGCTGTCTTCTTGTACCTCTGCCATCATTTCTTCTTTTATAACAGCAATATCAAGTGAGCGGCAACGTCCGAGCAATTCCTCTATCGTATCGCATAATTCTTGTCGATTTGTGATACCCCAGCCTTGTTCGAGAAGTACTTTTGCACGTGAACCAATCTTAGATGAAAGTGTAAAATGGTCTCCTCCCTGCTGCCCTTGGTATTGTGCACTTAGGGAGATGCGACGTAATTGTTCGTCGGATAGTTTACTTGAATAGTTGAATAGCCCCATAGTTTTGGTTTTTAAGTTGCTGTCAAAGATACGAAAAATTCAGTTGTATAGGTAAAGGTATAGTTTTCTTTAACATTTTTACCTTCGTCGTTCTTCCTGTTATACATCACTTCACACAGATTGAAAAGCGATTAGTCATTAGTCCCAAAAACTAGTATTTCAGCTGAGCACATAGTTATACAGCCCATAACTTGGTCGTCTGTCCCCAATATTTGGAGCTTGCTAAAAGGCTTACTACATTTGCAGCAGACAATATGTTTCACCTTTTAAAATTAGGACTTATGAGAACTTTAATTTCAAAACTCGTCGTTATCGTTGCCCTTATGTGCGCAACTAGTGTTTACGCAGCTGATGTTCAGCCTATGGAAAAGGCTTTGAGCAATACGCTAAGTAAAGTAAATGCAGAAAATGCAGAGTCTATTGTCGTTGGTATGGATGCTTTGGATCGACTGACGAAACAGTATCCTAACGAATGGTTACCGCTTTATTACAAGACTCTCTTTGCTCTTCAGTATGCTGTCCACTTCCCACAAGACAGTCATTCGGGCTTATTCCTTGAGTCAGCAAAGCCTGATTTGGAGGCGTTACAAGCACTCTGTCCGACTGATCGTGTAGCCCGTTCGGAGGCATTAGTGCTTAAAGGACTCTATTACACGGCACTCATTGTACAGAATCCTATGGTGAATGGCAAGTCATATTATATGGATGCAATCATCAATTACAAGTCGGCTATTGGTGTAAATCCTGATAATCCACGTGCACATTTGCTCCTCTACATCTTCTTTGATAACATGAGTAAGATTACTGGGCAACCTAGTATGAACGAACCAAAGGAATTGACAACCATCAAGCAACTCTATGCTAGTGAGCAACCACAGGGCTTGTTGCCTTCATGGGGGAAGGAATTGATGAACCTTTGTGGAATAAAGTAGCGCACACACATACATCTATCACTGCTGGGGAGTAATCCCTGGTAGTGATAGAAGTCATTAATAAGCATGCTTCCATTGAAATATAAGGTAAGTATGTTTGCTCATTTACTAGAAAACCATTACCTTTGAGACCTAAATAAATCATTTCTATAAGAAACAACTAATACTTAGCGTATGGCAAATTTACTAGATGAAGTGACGGGACCTGTTAATGAGTCAGGTCGTGACGTACATGTAATTGACAAGCAATTGGCAGTGACAGTAGGTACAGGATCAACCCTATTTCAGATTGCTCTGTGGGTGGTAATACCCGTATTGGTGCTCCTGTTTGTAGCGATAATGGGTAGTACGATGGAGAATCCGTTGTTAGTAGCAGTTGTCGGTTGTCTTGTTGGAATCCTTCCTGGTGTAATCTTTATCTTTATGAAGATATCGGCTCGTAACTATTTCCAGCAATTAGAGCAGCGTATTCAGGCTGAGGCATCAAACATCGACAACTATCTAGAACAACGTGTGCAGATTCTTCAGAACGTTGTAGGACTTGTTGAGCGTGCTATCGACTTAGATAAAGATGTGATGAAAGCCGTTGCTGCTCTACGTGGTGGTAGTGTCAATGAGACGAATCGTAACGAGGTGAGTGCGCAAGTAGGTTCTGCCTTAGGTCGCTTGTTCCCACAGGTTGAGGCTTATCCAGAGTTGAAAGCACATAGTGCCATCGCTGATGCTATGCAGCAGAACAATTATCTTCAGCGTGAAATAACAGCTGCCCGCACCGTATATAATAGTAGGGTGACCCAATGGAACACCGATATATTCTCATGGCCAACGAAGATGATTGTTGCAGCTCAGCAGGGCTACACTACTCGTATACCATTCACCGCATCGGCTGAAATACGTGAAGCTGCAAGAAGTAAGTTCTTCTAAGGATAAAAGATGGTTGAAGATATTTACGATCCACTCGATGAGTACATCAATGTCTTTCGTGACAAGTTCAAGAAGGTTAGTGAAGAAACCTTTGAGGAGTTGGCTCGTGAGGCTGCTATTGATGTAGAAGCTAATCGAGAGACGTGCCGGAAGGTCTATGATAATGAGGCAGTCTTGGCAGAAGTAAAGAATCGGATTACATGGTGGACGGTTCTTTGTGTTGTGCTATGGTTGCTCGTGATTGGCGGAGCATTGGTTATCTTGGCACAACATGAGAACTGGCCAATAGAGAATCTTTTAATAGCTGGTGCCGTGTCAGTACTCTCGCTTGTCTTTTTGTTGATGAAGGTACATCCGAGGTTGTCTGATCTCAAGCATGAACGGAATAATATTTCGGCTATACTATCCCATTTGAAGGAAGAGGCGTGGAGCCAGATGGCACCGCTGAATAGGCTCTATGACTGGGATGTTCTGACGAGAATGATGTCGAAGACTGTGCCTAGACTGGAGTTCGATCCTTATTTTACGACCCAACGTCTAGCCGATTTACGCAAGAGTTATGGTTGGGATGATTCCTTCAATGCAGAGCGTTCTGTTGTTTATTCCCATTCTGGACTAATCAATGGAAACCCCTTTGTTATCTGTCGAACACGTAAGATGGAGATGGGAACAAAGACTTACTATGGCTCAAAGACTATTTATTGGACAGAGACGGTGACGGATGGAAATGGTAATAGACGGACGGTGCAACGTTCGGAAACCTTACATGCTAGTGTGACGGCACCTTATCCAGAGTATTTCGAACGAACAAGGCTCATCTATGGTAATACTGCTGCGCCTGACTTAGTGTTCTATCGCAAACCAAATGGCTTGGCAGGAAAAGAAGGATCGCTACGTTTTAAATGGGATAAGTACCGCTTACATCGTAAAGCACGTAACTTGAAAGATGGTGACTTTGCAATGCTAACGAATGAGGAGTTCGAAGTTGCCTTCAATACAAGTAATCGAAATAATAATCAGCAATATGCTTTACTCTTCACACCATTGGCTCAACAGAGTATGATGAAGCTATTGCAGGATGAGGAAACAGCCTTCGGTGATGATTTCGACTTTAACAAAGCTAAGATGATTAACGTCATTATGGCGCGTCACATGCAGGACTTAAACCTCGATTTGAACCCTAGGCAGTATCAGGGATTCGATTATGATAAGGCACAAGAGGATTTTCATAGAATCAATGCAATCTATTTCCGTGCTATATACTTTGCTTTCGCTCCCTTACTTTGTGTGCCTATGTATCAACAGATACGTCCGCAGTCAGCAATTTATGGTCAAGACATGCAACAGAAGAGTTCGTTCTGGGAGCATGAGGCATTAGCTAATTTCTGGGGGCAAGATCATTTCAAACATCCCGATTGTGTTACGAATTGCATCTTAAAGACAGAAGAGAAACAGCAAGGGGATGGCAGTACGCTATTGACAGTGACGGCTTATGGTTACCGAAGTGTGCGTCGCCTTACTTATATTAGTAAATATGGTGGCGATGGTAGGTATCATAATGTACCCGTGGAATGGGATGAATACCTACCTGTAGCTGGTAATGGGCGTATTCTCATGCGCGAAGATAATACACAAGAAGAAGCAAATATTTCTCAGAAGCAACGTTTAAATCATATTGGAGAAATACTTCAGAAAAGCCATCTAGATCTCTATCGACGGCATATTGCTTCGAAGGTATAAAAGAGAAGTTATATAATTGTTCGCGAAGATTCTCGATTTTCTTCGCGAACAATTTCGATTTTCTTCGCGAAGAATTTAGAGTGCCTCTTATTGCAATGTAGTAAAGGTAAAATAAAAGAACGATAGAAGTTATGGTTTCTATCGTTCTTTGTTTATGTAAGGAGGGGTTTTGATT
>ERZ773214.1848-NODE-1848-length-11907-cov-5.406598_pt1 | contig 11907 bp, 8 predicted proteins | sample MGYA00511238_ERZ773214 | MGnify/ENA primary metagenome ERZ773214 (study PRJEB29015, sample SAMEA2738157) | human oral metagenome | biome: human oral; feature: human-associated habitat; material: saliva | place: China | collected 2259 ...
TACACAAGTGTTCAAAGAATTAGCTGATGCTGGGGCTACTTATATTCAAGTAGATGAACCAATTTTCGTTACTGATGAAGGAAAAAACTACATAGAGCTAGCTCATAAAGTTTATAACCATTTCAATAATGAAGTAAATGCTAAATTTATCTTCCAAACTTATTTTGAAGCTCTAGTTGAAGCTAAAGAACTTGTAGATTTACCTGTTGCATTTGGATTAGATTTTGTTCACGGTAGAGAAGAAAATTTAGCTAATATAAAAGCTGGGTTATTCAAAGACAAAGAAGTTTTTGCTGGGGTTGTTGATGGACGTAATGTTTGGAGTAATGATTTCGAAGATAGCTCTGCTCTATTAGAAGAAATTAAAGCACACGTCGATGAATTAGTAATTCAACCTTCTTGTTCACTTCTGCATGTTCCAGTTACAACAAAAAATGAAACAGAATTAGAAGAAACTTTACTAAATGGTTTAGCCTTTGCTGATCAAAAACTAGTAGAACTTAACTTGCTTGCTAATAAATTAGATGGTAAAGAAGAGGCAGCCTATGAGAAACATGTTAATGATTTTAACAAGTTACAAGCAGCTGATTTCAGAAATCTTGAATTAGAATCTAGCGAAAATGTACTTTCTACCCGTCCATCTGATTATAAAGTTCGTCGTGAAGTTCAAAATAAAAAATTCAACCTACCATTATTACCAACAACTACTATCGGATCATTTCCTCAATCTAAACAAGTTCGTCTTCAGCGTGCATTATGGAAAAAAGGTGAATTATCTAATGAAGAGTATGAAAAATTCATTGAGGATGAAATTGCACGTTGGATAAAAATTCAAGAAGATCTTGATATTGACGTGTTAGTTCATGGTGAATTTGAACGTACAGATATGGTTGAGTTCTTTGGTCAACGTTTTGCAGGATTTGCCTCTACTAAATTTGGTTGGGTTCAATCATATGGTTCTCGTGGAGTAAAACCACCAATCATTTATGGAGATGTTAAACATGTTGAGGCTGTAACTGTTAAAGAAACTGCCTATGCTCAAAGTCTAACTAATCGTCCTGTAAAAGGTATGTTAACTGGACCAGTTACGATACTAAACTGGTCATTTGAAAGAACTGATATTTCTAAAGCAGAAATTTTCAATCAAATAGCTATTGCTCTTAAAAATGAAATTGATCTTCTAGAAAAAGCTGGAATTTCAATTATCCAAGTTGATGAACCTGCTATTCGTGAGGGATTACCTCTAAGAGATAGTAAAAAAGAACAATATCTTGAAGAAGCAGTATTTTCATTCCGTTTAGCTACTTCATCAGTAAAAGATGAGACACAAATCCATACACATATGTGTTATTCTAACTTCGATGAAATAATCGATTCTATACGAGCTTTAGATGCTGATGTTATTTCTATCGAAACTAGTAGAAGCCACGGAGAATTAATCTCTGCATTCGAAACTGCAATCTATCCTTTAGGTATTGGTCTAGGAGTTTACGACATCCACTCTCCTCGTGTACCTTCTAAAGAAGAAGTTCGTACAAATATCTTACGTCCACTTCAAAAACTATCTACTGAGCAATTCTGGATTAACCCTGACTGTGGATTAAAAACTCGTGCTGAAAAAGAAACTATTGAAGCATTAGAAGTTTTAGTTGAGGTAACTAAAGAAATAAGAAATGAACTTTCCGCTAAATAGGAGGTTTATATGAGAAACTTATTAGAGAGATTAGAAAAAGATGTACTCGTAGCTGACGGAGCTATGGGTACAGCTCTCTATGGTAACGGCTTAGAAAGTTGTCATGAATATAATAATATTTCTAATCCAGATTCTGTAGAGAAAATTCATAGAGCTTATATTGAAGCAGGGGCTGATATTATTCAAACGAATACCTATGCTGCCAAAAAATGTCAATTAAAAACTTATGGTTATAAAGATAAATTTGAAGAAATTAATATTAAAGCTGCTGAAATAGCACGTAAGGCTGCAGGAGAAAATACTATTGTTTTCGGTACTATCGGTGCAATTCGTGGTCTTCGCGAATGCGAGCTAACGCTAGAAACTATTGTCAAGGAAACACTTGATCAAGTAAAAGTACTTCTATCAACCGATAAAATCGATGCATTATTGTTTGAAACATATTATGACCAAGAAGAAATTCGTGCAGTATTAACTGAAGCAAGAAAGCTAACTAACCTACCAATTATCACTAATATTTCATTATTAGAAGCAGGTATTACTCAAAATGGTGAAAAAGTAACAGATGCCTTAAGTACTCTTGTTAATTTAGGTGCTGACGTGGTTGGACTAAACTGCCATTTGGGTCCATATCATATGATAAAGAGTCTAAAACAAGTTCCTTTGTTTGCTCAAAGTTATTTATCAGCTTATCCTAACGCCAGTTTATTGCAATTAACCCAAACTACACATGGTAACGAATATCGTTTTAGAAAAAATTCTGCATACTTTGAACAAAGTGCCAAGCTATTAGTTGAAGAAGGTGTCAGATTAATTGGTGGTTGTTGTGGTACTACCCCTGAGCATATACGTGCGATAAAACGAGGTATTAAAAATCTAAAACCGATAAGAAGAAAAATAATCACTCCTCTTCCTGCAGAAGAAGAACTTATTCGAGTAGCAAATAATAATCCTACAATTGTAGATAAAGTAAAAAAACAGGTCACGATAATTGCCGAATTAGATCCACCAAAACATCTAAATATAGATAAATTTATTGAAGGTGCAAAAGCTATAGATAAGAAAAATATTGAAGCTATAACTTTGGCAGATAATTCTTTAGCAAGTACTAGAATTTGTAATTTAGCTACAGCTGCTTTATTAAAAGAGCATATTACTACACCTACCTTGCTACATTTGACATGTCGGGATCATAACCTTATCGGCTTACAGTCTCGACTTATGGGATTTGATCTTCTTGGTATCAATAATATACTTGCCATTACAGGTGATCCTAGTAAGTTAGGAGATTTTCCTGGTGCTACTAGCGTATATGATGTAACTAGCCTTAAATTAATACCCTTTATTAAACAACTTAATGATGGACTTGGATACAATGGTGCATCACTTAAGAAAGCTACCAACTTTACAGTTGCTGCGGCATATAATCCAAATGTTCGAGATTTATCAAAAACAAAACGATTAGTTGAGAAAAAAATTAAGTCTGGTGCTGATTACTTTATTACTCAACCTGTTTTTGAATCAGATAAAATTGTACAATTAGCAGAGTTTGTCGCTGATTATCCTGATACACCGTTCTTCTTAGGAATTATGCCTATTACTAGTTATAATAATGCTATCTTCCTACATAATGAAGTCCCAGGAATCAAATTGTCAGAAGATTTTTTAGCCAAACTAGAAAAGGTAAAGGATGATAAAGCACTTTGTCAAAAAGTAGCTTTAGAAGAAAGTAAAAAACTACTTGATGTCGCATTAAAACACTTCAATGGAATTTATTTAATAACTCCATTTACAAAATATGATCTTACTATTGAATTAATAGATTATATAGAAAAAAATAAGACTAAATAAAATGTTAAATGTATATAAATAAAACCTAGATAGATTTTACACTACCTAGGTTTTACTATTATTTATTTCCATATTTTTCAAAAAGCTCATCTAATGGTTTGTACATTATTTTGTTTAAATCTTCAATTAAAAATTGTAATTTTTGTTGAGCTTGTACAAATTCTAAGAATTTAGCATTCCCCATTAATTTTTGTTGTATTTCTTCAAATACTGTTAACTCTTCTTCTGAAGGCTCCTTCCCTGCTTGAGCACCTTCCATTAATTCTTTTTGTTTTGATACGAATTCAGTATATAACGCATTTGCTTCTTCGTCTGCATATAATCCTTCAGAAGCTGCTACTGATGCTTTATATTCTGCACTCTCTCTTAATGCTCTTTCAAATTCATTTGCTTTATCATAAATGTTTGTCATAGATTTAAACTCCTTATGTTTTGTTAGGTTCATTATAACATAATTTTACCTTTTTTGACAATTAAATATATCCTCCTAAATATGGAGAAAGACCCATCTTAAGATGAGCCAATATATTATGAAAAAAATATTATTAAAGTTATGTTCTAATTATTATTATACCTACAGAACTTTATATAAACTTAAAATTTTTAAATTAATTTTTTCTTATTTAAAAAGGAGAAAGGCTCATCTTACGATGAGCCAGCATATTATGAAAAAAATATTATTAAAAGTTTTGTTCTATACTATTATTATACTAAGATTACCTTAGTTGAACTTAATATTTTGAATAAACTTTACTTAAAATTTTTCATTTTTTCTCCTATTAAATAAGAATTTCTATATTTCTTAATACCACCATAGTTTTTTATATCTATGTCCTATTTGTAATGATAAATCTTTTTTATTTTGATCCGCACCATTTATATAAAGTTTCCCAGCTTCATACATATCTACCATCTCATTAGGTACACTAGAAATAACAATACTTCCATTATTATCACTTTCTATTTGAGAAAACTTAATGCTATAGTCCCCTGCCGGTAAGTCGTCAAAGTACCAACGTAATGTATAAGTTTGTAGAGGTATTTCCCAGTACAATTCACGATATATAAATTCATGCTCTCTAACTACTTGATTAGTTTTCTTATCTATTATTTCTACTTTATATTTAGAATTATTTTTCTCATCATATGACGAAATATATCCACGAACATAGTTGAAACTTCTTGTAGCTTTAAATGTTTGTTCTACTTCTGTATCTTTATTTACCCTTACGATACCATCTCTTAAATAATTATCAGTGGCATAAATACTAATACCGTTAATAACACGTGAATCATAGTCTAAATTCATTGAGTAAGAAGGTCGTAAGAAACTATCACTTCCTATTTGAAGCGCAAAAACAACTCCAAAGGCTATAAATAGTTTTTTCTTATATTTGTCAAATATCGTTACTTCATATCGTTCTGCAAAAAGTATTAATCCTTTCGCACCTAAAATAAAGATAATAGGCATCCAAGCATAGACATATCTAGGTTTAGCTTCCCATATTAAATGGAACATAAATACCCCAAAAATAATTATTTGGAATAGGAAGCAAGATGTAATATATTCTTTTCTACGTTTATAAATATAATAAACCATTCCAAATAGTATTGCTACATACATCATTTGAGAAATATAGACAACAAAACTATTATTACTTCCATAGAATAATTGCCATAAGAATCCATCTCCGTCTCTTAATGCACGAGTACCGTTAGTATAATTTATTGTACCGTCACTCCAATTTCCTCGAATCTTAAGTACTATCATTAGTAAGTTTAAGAAAATCGGTCTGTGTGTCAAACGATTAAAGAATAATCCTAAATCATCTGCTGCTTTATTCTGGCTAAGGTAAGTATATTGGAAGTCCTGCCAATTATAGCTACCACCTTGAATACTCATTCCCATCATAACCCAGTGAAGCATCGGGAATCTATATCCATCATCTTGTATGAATCCGTAGTGATCCCAAAGCATACTAAAACCTTTACCAAAGGCAATAAACGCTATACCAAACGTTACAAGTAATATAGCTAAATTCCTATACCACTTGAAAAATAGTAAATATATAATTAATGCCGGAATAATAATTATTATATTAGATCTTAGATTCCAACCAAACGCCACTATTATAGCCACCGCCATAATATGCTTAGTTCTAAAAATAAAACTTCCATCAGATGGAATAAGCACATATATAATAAGTGCTACTAGTACCACCATTAAGCTATCTGAATAATAGAATAAGCTATACATTTGAAATGGAATATACACTAACATTAACCCTAAAATAATTGTTTGTTTTTGTTTACTAAGTAACTTCCCTGCTGTTTTATATGTTAAATACATAGTAAGTGAAGTAATAGCAAAACAAAATATGTGTAAAGCCCAAACTTCCGATATATGAAGATAATTCGCTATACGATACAACCAATACAAAATAATCGTTGGATTAATATTATTAGGATAAACTAAGAAATATCTTTCTCCTGAAAACTTACCATAATTTAGCATATAATGTGCTTCATTTTCTATTTCAGCTCCATCTGAAAAGTTTAATGTATCCATTGATAATATTATTGCTTGGAAGATTAAGTACAAAACAACAATTATACGATTATATTTCTTTAAACCCTGTTCTTCAGTTGCTAGAATCTTCTTTACTGCATAAATAAACAGGATAAATACCACTGGCACACCAAGTAAAAGTGCCAATGGATTTAATATACGTTCATAAACAAAAGGTGCTACATATGCCCATATTAATGCAACTGCAAATAATGAAATAAAAGCATATGAAAATACATTATGTAATATTCTCCTCATAACTACTGTCTATCCTTTCTATTTAAGTTATTAGCAAATAAAATTGGTGACATAGCTATCATTGCTCTATTCATAAAAGTATCACTAGCAAAATAATCTTTTTTAGATTTAATTAATTCTATTAATTCTGTTTCATCTTCTATATTATTACTTATTCTTAGTACATCAAAAAGTAAATAACCACATAATAGATTTAGTGAAGTTTCATATTTTTTGCCAACTTTAAACTCTTCTATTCTTTCAGTTGCAGTCATTATTCGACGAACTGATGCATCTATCATTGCTTGGTTTCTCACAGTTTTATCATCACTAAGCTCTTTATATCCCATTCTTGCTCTTTGACACACTTTGGTAGCTTGATCAAAAGCTTTTAATTTAAAATATAAATTCTCTAAAGAAAGCATGTCTTCTTGGAATCTTAAATTATATACATCTAAGAACTTTTTCTTAAATAAACATGACGTTAGATTATAATCTAAATCACTTTTAAATCGTGTTATTTCTTCTTCTAAGTACTCTATTCCAGTAACTACTTTCTCTTGTAAAAAGCAAGTATACCCCTCACGAGTAAGTATTGATATATCTAAGTTTTTTTCTTCCGCAAATGAATATAAACTTTCTAGATAGTTACTTTTTAATCTTACATTTTCTTCAACAAAAACAATATAGTCACCCTTAGCAAATTCTAAAGCACAGTTCTTTGCTGATGAGTTAGACCCCAATTGTTTTTTAATATAGTTAATTTTTCTATTATCATTAATTGCTACAAATTCTTCAATTTCAAATGTTGATGAGTCATCAACAATAATAATTTCAAAATCCGTAAATGTTTGTTTAAATAAATCCTTAAGAATTTTACTTAAGCGATCAAGATTTCTAAATGCCGCTAATACAACTGTAATTTTTGTTTTACTTGTTGTTTTAATTTTTTTTATTAAAATTTCATTCCCCAAAAGCATAGTATCTAAAAATATGTCTTTGGTTCTATCTAATGTTTTTGCCATAATTTTTCCTCTAATATTTTAAGGTTTATATTCTAATAATTATAACATAAATCTTTTTAAATTTCATTTATCAACAAAAAAACTATCTTGAAAGAATAAGTTTATTTTACTCTTTTAAGATAGTCTTATTAATTATATATTACCATATATATTTTATTTTAATATTATAAAAATAGCTTAGATCTTTCTCTTTCTCTACTTAATTTAGCAGAACGTGCTTTTAAGCTAACTAATATAGCTCCACCTACTAAAGTAATAACAAGATATGTTAATAATATTTTCATATCACGATTAACTGCAGGTATATATACCCCACCCACTGCTTCTCGAAGTAAGCTTATCGAATATGTAAATGGAACTTTAGGGTATAGTGCCTGGAAGAAACTTGAAGTCATCTGAATTGGGAATGTTCCTCCTGAACTACCAATTTGAAGCACTAACAAGATAATACATACTGCTTTACCAACATTCCCTAATAAACATACTGTTGTATATATAATCGCTGAGAATAATAATGAAATCAGTAGTGCATATATTACAAATCTATATGGTGAATTTGCTTGAGTTCCTAGTAAATACATATCCCCCAGAGTTATTATTAATGTTTGTAGTAACGAAATTATCATAAACAATAAACCTCGTCCAAAATATTTTTGATATGGCTTATATTTATTTTCTTCATCCTCTACTTTAGTTGTAAGTAAAGAAGACATTAATAATGCACCTACCCAAATAGATAGCACGGTATAAAACGGAGTCATCGCTGAACCATAGTTTTTAATATGGTATAACTGATTTTCTTTAAGCTGTACTGGATTCGCAAAAAATTCTGCTTGCTGTTTATAGTCAACTTTTAATAAATTAAATAGTGCATTAGTATCAATTTCACCATCAGCCTTATTTACAATACCGGTTAGTTTCTGTACTTTCTCTTTGATTTCTGGCATTTCACCTTGTAGTTTTAGTAATTTTCCTTGTACTGTTTGAATCTTAACCTCTGCTTCACTAATTTTTGCATTTATTGTTGGTATTTGAGCTTGGGCTCGTGATATAACACTACTTACATTTCTTATTTTTGTATCGGCATTAGTAAGAACTCGTTTTATATCTGGCGCTACTTCTGTGTTAAGTTTTTTCTTGAAATCAATTGAGTTATTATTAACTCTTTTGGCTGTTGTTAAGAAATCAGCTTTTACTTCAGTAGAAATTGCATCATAATTATCAATATTACTATATATTTTTTTATTTAATGAACGTAATTTAGTTATGTCACTTTCCATAGTATTTATCTTCGTCAACTGTTCCTGGAAAAAATTTTTATCTGATAACGAATTAAGATATTCAAAAATATCTTTTTCTATATTTAATCTTTTTTCTGCAGCTTCAAGTCTACTATCTAATGCCTTCATTTTGGCTTTTGTTTCTTCTGGATTAGTCGGTTTCTTTTGAATTAGCTCCGCTACTTTGACCACTTCTCCAAAAATTTCTATGTCTTTATCTAATTGAGTATTTATATTTTTAAGCATTATTTCATTAAAATTCTCAACATTTTTAATAGTAACAATTGTTTTATTAGCAAGCATTATACTATTAGTAGCTGCTCTATCTATTTCTGGTAAAGTTCCCTGTATAGTATTTAAAACATTATACCCGCGATCCACTTTACCAATTAGCTCATTTAGTGAATTTTCATAATTTGTAAAATTATCATTTAAGTGATTTATTTTTCCTTTTACTTGTTCAATTGTTGGAAGATTTTCTTCAAGTTTAATTCCTGCATCATGTAATTTTTCAAAAATAACACCATTTGCAACTTCTACGAAATTCTTAGCAATATTATTAGCTAAGGCTGAAGCACCACTATTAGTAATTTTTGGACTTATTGCATTTATTTTTTCGTTTACTGTATACTCTATAGTAGCCTTTTTAAGTTCTCCTCGTGTTATAGAGGTTATATCCGAACTAAAGCTTTTAGGAATTACAATACTCGCATAATAATCTCCAATTTTAACTCCATCTTCTGCTTGTTGTTTTGATGAAACAAATTGCCAATTTAAATTTTTATTGCCTTTTAAATTAGTTATAAGGTTTTCACCTAAATTAATATTTTTTCCTTCTACAGTTGCACCCTCATCTTCTGAAATAACAGCTACTTTTATATTGTTTGTATGACTATATGGATCCCATGATGCTAATATATTAGGCCAGGCATACATAGAGGGTAGAAATATTAATCCTAATATAACAATCCATGTACTTACTTTCCGAAAAATTTCCTTAATATCACTCTTGAAAATTTCAAAAATCTGTTTCAAAACTGTGACTCCTTTCTATTTTAAAAAACACAATTGAGGATATTTAAAATCCCTGATAATACTGTAAGACATTTTAACAAAGAACTTTTTTTAGTCAAGATATAAAACGACATTGTCAATTGTTGATTTTTTTATATCTATTATACGTTGGTTACTACTCCCTCTAAATCTCAAGCTTAAATCTTTTAAAAATATCATAAATGGTCCATCTACCAATACATCACAAAGATCCAATAACTTCTTTTTATCTTCACTACTTCTTAAAAGTTGTTCATATGTATATCCGCTATAAACCCAAATATCTTTTTCTTCACCAAATTCTTTTCTGATACGCTCTGCCAACTGTATAGCAACTTGTGTATTTAAAAAAGGCTCTCCTCCCAAAAGAGTTAATCCTTGAACGTAAGAATTTCCTAAATCTTCTATGATTTTGTCTTCAAGTTCCATTGTATAAGGACTTCCTGCATTGAAATTTTGAATACTTTCATTAAAACACTCTTTACAAGCAAATAAGCATCCACTTAGATATATTGAACACCTTACACCTTCTCCATCTACAAATTGAAACGGCTTATAATCTGCATATTTCATTTTCGAAAAAGTACTTGAAAGCCATGATTCTTGAGGATCTTTAAAAGTTTTCATCTTGCAATTATGTTGTATATTATTATCTTTATTATTACTATACTCCGAATTATCAATTGTACTAATAATTGTCCTTAATTTTTCTTCTCTCGACACTTCCCTCACCTCTATTATTAATAATATCATTTTTAAAATTTATTTACAATTTGTATTTATAATTAATAAAGAAATAATTTATTAAAAAGTTTATTTCATATTTAAATTATTTAAAAAATAGCATATAATATATATTATTTAATAGTAATATGAAAAGAGGTTTATAAAATGAAAGTTTTAATAACAGGTTTTGATAGTTTTGGAAATGAAACCATCAACCCTTCTAATCTAGCAGTAAATTCCCTACCAGACATTATAGATGATATTATTATAAAAAAAGTTACTATACCTACTATTTTTAAAAAAAGCGCTGAGACATTAGAAAAATATATAGAAGATTTCTCACCAAATATCGTTATTTGCGTTGGTCAAGCTGGAGGAAGAGATAAAATTACCGTTGAGCGTGTAGCTATTAATATTGATGATGCGAGAATTCCAGATAATGATAATAATTCACCTATAGATGAAAAAATACGCCAAGATGGAGAAAATGCATACTTTTCTTCTCTACCTATAAAAGCAATTGTTGAAACACTAGTAAAAAACAATATTCCCGCAGCAATTTCAAATTCAGCAGGTACATTTGTTTGTAATCACATAATGTATGAAAGTCTATATTTAGCTAATACTAAATATACAAATATTAAAACTGGTTTTATTCATATTCCTTTTATTGAAGAACAAATTAAAGATAAACCAAATACTCCTTTTATGGATCTTGATACTATAATCTCAGCATTAAAACATATTATTGTTACATCTGCTGAATACTATAAAAAGAATGATATAAAAATTACTGGTGGAAAAGAACACTAATTATTAAAAATATAAAAGAGTTTATTTCATAAAAATTTACTCTTTTTTTATTGACACAATAGTATACTAAGTATACAATATATTAGGTATATTAATTAAGGAGAAAAAAGATATGTTAAAAGATTCATTAGGTCATAAACTTATAACAATCCTTGAAACAATGAGAAATTATACAAAAGCTCCACTAGAGAAGCTTGGTATAACTCATGGTCATTTCATTACATTATTATATATTTCAGAAAATGAAGGTTTAACACAAGCGCAACTCGCTGAAACTCATAGAAAAGATCGTAATATAGTTAGTAGGAACATAGATGTATTAGAAGAAAAAGGTTTTGTAATAAGAAAACGTGGAATAACAGATAGACGTTCTTTTACTATACACTTAACTGACTTGGGACATTCTGTAGTTTCTATACATAAAGATTTAATAAAAGAAGGTGAACAAGAAGCATTAAGAAATCTATCAAAAGATGAAACAGCTACATTCTATTCACTTTTAAACAAAATCGCTTAATTAACTTTGGAGGAGAATTTTATGAATGAATCAACGGTACAAAATCCACTTGGAACTAAATCCGTAAAAAAATTACTTATATCGCTTGCATGGCCTGCTATTACAGCTAATATCGTTAATGCACTTTATAGCATTGTTGACCA